>Ga0206931_1083_pt1 | contig 31429 bp, 30 predicted proteins | sample Alteio_BWOrgHeat_17_FD_152946 | JGI IMG/M metagenome (GOLD analysis project Ga0206931, IMG submission 152946) | Enriched cells from forest soil in Barre Woods Harvard Forest LTER site, Petersham, Massachusetts, United States -... | ecosystem: Environmental > Terrestrial > Soil > Temperate forest >...
ATCCCTCGCATTCTCTTCAATCAACCGTTGCAATACCTGTGCGGCAAGTTCGGGATGAACGAGCCGCGCTTGTCTTTCGAGTTGATAGGACAAGGGCGGGGTGGGCGCGTCGGAAGCCAAAGCCATTTTCAACATGCCACGCGCGCCCTCCATCTCGGGGGTTTGGACGTCCATTTTCAGGCGGCCGTTTTTATGGCCGTAAGTGGTCCATAAATCGCCGATGCGAGCGGGCAAAGTTTCGTCCCAGAAATGGGCGAGGCTCGCGGGATAGAGATACCTGGAGTAGCGGCGCAAATCCCGCTTCAAATCATTCGGCGCTAATTCAATGGGCCGGGCAAAGGGAGCGACCTCGGCCTGGTTTTCGGGCGCGTTAAGCATTTTGCGGATATGGGCGGGCGTGCGGAAACCGCAGGATGAAAACGCGGCATAGGTTTGCAGGCGGGTCTGGGGCAGCGCGCCGGTCTGTTCGTGGACATCGAGCATGACATGGTGAAGGCGGGAGAGCAGTTCAGTCCGGGCAAAAAGCAGGGCCATTTCTGTTTTGATAACCATTGGCCGGAATGAATCGACATGATGTCCATGGATATCGCGCGCCTTTCCTCCCATAAAAGTCTCCGACATTTCGAGCCCGAAGAGGTTGACGGTTGGATTTCCGAGGGACAGAAATTCGGCGTTGGACAGCGGCTCGGTCAGTCTTGTTTCGGACCATAGTTTGTAAATGAGAGCGTGATGCAGCGTGCCGGCGAAGGGTCGTTCGTAGCGCAGCCTTTCATTGACCTGGATGCCCTCTTTTTCACTCACCTTGCTGTAACTATTTTCTTTCCACGCTTTCCATTCCGTCGGAATAGGCGTCGTGAGTAAATTGCGGCAATTCCATTCAGCTTCCGGTACGGGCAATTTTCCGAAACCGAGCTTGAGTAATTCCACGCCGGTGACGCTTCCACGGTTGATGAGGCCGCGGTAAACTGCCTCGGTCCGCACGTGATCTTCATCAAGGGCATCGAGTGGAACCCACGGTTTTTCCCGGAGACGCCGCCAGTTTTTATAGAGTGTTTCCCATCGAGATGCGCGTTCCCGAGTCCGGAAAGACCACTGGTCCCATATTTGGCGGGAGCGCGTAAAGGGAACGGTTTCCATAAAATATTGAGACTACGCGGCCCTGATTGGAAGTCAACATAAACAGTTACATGAGGTGTATAATGTTAGCGATCGGGGGTAATGATGGCTTGGTATTTCCTCCCGATGGCGTTAAAAGAAGAGGATGAGAATCCTTCGCAACCTCTTTCTGGCATTGGTTTTTGTGGTCATCCTGGCGGTCCTGGCGGTTGGGGCGGGCGTATGGTGGGTGAATCGTTATGTGCACAGCCCGGAATTTGCCGCGGAGGTCAAAGGGCAGGCGGGCCGGCTGGCGGGGGTTCCGGTCGATTTCAAGTCGATCAACTGGGACATGTCGCAAGGGCTGACGATTGATGAGCTGACGGTCCGCAATGACGTCGCGAATGAGCAGTCCGGCATTCTGCAGGCGAAGCAGATCAAGCTGAAGTATGACTGGAAGGCGCTGCTGAATCGTCATTTTGATATCACGGAGTTTGATATTATCGAGCCGGCGATCCTGATTGGGCAGCAGCCGAATGGCGGCTATCGTCTGCCGATCGTGGTGTCGAACCCGAGTGCGACGGCGGCGAAGAAGGCGGAAGCGGCGCAGCCGGCGCCGAGTGGCCAGCCGGGCATTGTTCTTGTGGTGCAAAAAGTGGTGATCGAGAAGGGTCACTTGGAGATCAAGAATGCCGACGGTTCTTACAATTTGTTGTGCTCGGATATCAACGGAACGGCCAATAATACGAATCCGTCCTCGGAGAGCCTGTCGCTGGATGGAAGCTTGAACATCGGCGAGGCGCAATTCATGGGCAAGGTGAAGATTACGTCGATCCGCAGTCCTTTTACTTACAAGAGCGGTGTCCTGAATTTCAGCGCGCTGGAAGCGACGGCCTACAAAGGGAAGGTCAACGGCACGTGGGAAAGCAATCTGTTCGACCCGAAGATATCGTACAACCTGAAGCTCGATTTGCAGGGTTGCGATGTGAACGACCTGCTCGGATCGGCGTTCCAGAAGCCGGGCGTTGTCTCGGGCAAGCTGGATGCGAAGACTTTGTGGCTGGGTAATGCGTCGGAGCCGATGGGAGTTTCGGGCAAAGGTTCGCTCGACGTGCAGAACGGGCAGGTGATCAATCTGCCGGCCTTCAAGAATCTCGCGCAGATGCTCGGGGGCATGAATGCGCTGGCGCAGCCCGATTTTTCGGAATGCAAAATGGAATATACGGTTGGCGACCAGGTGTTGACGGTGCAGACGCTGTCGTTGAAATCGGCTCTCTTTGACTTGAGCGGCAATGGGAAAATCAAATTTGATTCGACGGTCGATATGCCGATGCAGGCGGGGTTGAACCCGGAGATCACCAAGCAGGTTCCGCCGTTGATCAGCGGTCTCCTGGCGCAGCGGCCGGACGGTTATAAGATCGTTCCGTTCAATGTGACGGGCACAGTGGAACAGCCGAAGGTCGATATTGCGATGAAGCAGGGAGATCTTGTTAATGGCGTGGCCGGGTTGCTGCAACAGGCAGGCGGGAAAGACGGGGCGCAAGGATTGCTGCAGCAAGTGACGGGTGCTCAGCAGCAGCAGCCGGCCAATGGCGCCGCGCAACCGAACAATAATGGCGGGAACAACACGGTGAAACAGGCCGAGGGTATGCTGCAGGGACTTTTCAAGAAGAACGAACCGCAGCAGCCGGCCACTCCGGCGCCAGCCGCGGCACAGCAGACGCAGCAGCCACAAGCCCAGCCCCAGCCACCCGTGCAGCAATAACGATGCCTCGCGTCGTAGCCGGAAGCGCGGGCGGTCTTAGCCTGGACTCGCCGAAGCGCACCGAATTACGGCCGACGCAGGATCGCATCAAGCAGGTTATTTTTTCAAGTCTCGGCGAACGCGTGCCGGGAGCCAGCGTGCTTGATCTTTACGCGGGCACAGGCGCTCTTGGCATCGAGGCGTTGAGTCGCGGCGCGGCACGGGCGACGTTCGTGGAGCAGGACCGAGCCTGCGTCGATTGCATCCAGAATAACCTTAAAAAGTGTCGTCTGGAGAGCGAGGGTGTTGTGATCAAATCGGAGGTCATCGAGTACTTGAACCGGGCAAAAAACGACACTTTCCAACTGATCTTTGCCGATCCTCCCTATGAAAAAATTAAATCGAGCCTCGATGATAACCCGCTTTTAGGAGCGGTTTTGCCATGGTTGGACGCAAACGGCCTGTTTGTGTGGGAACACTATTCGAGGCAAGTTTTACAGAGTCCGAAGGGGTGGGAGATTGTGCGGCACCGCGATTATGGCGAGACGGGGCTGACGTTTTTAAAGAAAATTACATAAAAAGTCCGTGGCATAGCAGCTGCTCTTTCTTTTCCTAAGTAATTATGAAAAAGGGCATACCTTCAGAGCAGCAGCAGACGAGCGGTGCATTTCCTGCGAACGGCGAACATCATTCTAAAAATGCCGCTCGTAAACAGGTTGCTCCAACGCTCCCCACGTTGAATTTTGCGGCTGCGGCGGCGCAGCATAAGACGAAGATCACGCGGCATCACGAATAGGCGCATTTTCAGCGCGCCTTTGCCGGTTTAATTTCCATTGTTCGTTCGACACGCTTGACGATTGAGAGGTGGTTGTTAGGTTTTCCTTTCACCCTCGAATCAAATTTATGTCCAAAAAATCCAAGAAGAAGTTGAAGAAAAAAGCGAAGCGCCTGGCCAAGGCCGCTGTTTCCCGCAAAACCAAAGTGACGGTCAAGAAGGGCAAATACGCTTATTACTTCGGCGAGGGCCGCGCGGACGGCAATGGATCGATGAAGGCGCTGCTCGGCGGCAAGGGAGCCAATCTTGCGGAAATGACGCGCATTGGATTACCGGTCCCTCCCGGATTCACGATCAGCACGGAAGTGTGCACCTATTTTTATAAGCACGGGAAATCGTATCCGCGCGAATTGCAGGGGCAGATCCAGGATTGCATTTCGCGCCTGGAGAAATCGCTGGATAAAAAGTTTGGGAGCGCGACAAATCCGCTGCTGGTGGCGGTCCGTTCCGGGGCGCGGGACTCGATGCCGGGGATGATGGACACGATTTTGAATCTCGGGCTCAATGACGAGACGGTGAAGGGGCTGATTCATATCAGCAACAACGAGCGTTTTTCGTGGGATTGTTATCGCCGGTTCGTCCAGATGTACGGGGATGTCGTCATGGGCGTGCAGAAGGAGAAGGGAGAGCATCACGAACCTTTCGAGACGGAGATCGAGGATTTGAAACAGGAATTGTTCCCGGGCAAAAAAGACATCGCCGACACGGAACTGAACGCGCCGGCCTTGAAGGAGCTGGTGGTGCGGTTCAAGAAGCTGGTTCGTGATCGCACGGGCCGCGAATTTCCGGCGTCGCCGGCCGAGCAGCTGAAGGGGGCGATCGGGGCGGTTTTTGGTTCGTGGAACAACGAGCGCGCGAATGTCTATCGGCGCAAATACAATATCCCGAGCGAGTGGGGCACGGCGGTGAATGTGCAGGCGATGGTATTCGGCAATACCGGGGACGACAGCGGCTCGGGCGTGGCGTTCACGCGCGACCCGGCGACGGGCGAAAAAGTTTTTTACGGGGAATATCTGGTCAACGCGCAGGGCGAGGACGTGGTCGCGGGCGTGCGGACGCCGGAACCGGTCGCGAGCCTGCAGGTGAAGATGCCGAAGGCCTATCACGAGCTTGAGGACGTCCGCGCGACGCTGGAGAAGCATTTCCGCGAGATGCAGGATTTTGAATTCACGATTGAGAACGGCAAATTGTTCATGCTGCAGACGCGCAACGGCAAGCGGACCGGTTTCGCCGCCGTGCGCATCGCGGTGGAGATGGTGAAGGAAAAGTTGATTACGTGGAAGGAAGCGGTCGCCCGCGTCTCGGCCGATTCGCTGAGCCAGCTTTTGGCGCCGGTGTTTGATCGCAAGGCGCGCGCGTTTGCGACGGTGATCGCCACGGGCCTGCCCGCCGGGCCGGGCGCGGCGACGGGTCAGATTTATTTTGACGCGCACCAGGCGGAAGCCAAAGCGGCGGCAGGCGAAAAAGTGCTGCTTGTGCGCGTGGAGACATCGCCGGAAGATATTCGCGGGATGCTCGCGGCGGAGGGGATTTTGACGGCACGCGGAGGCGTGAGTTCCCACGCGGCGCTGGTTGCCCGCCAGATGGGCAAGGTCTGCGTCTGCGGCGCGGCGGCGTTGCAGGTGAATTATCACGAGCAGAATCTCACGGTGAACGGCAAGGTTTTCAAACAGGGAGACTTTCTTTCCATCGACGGGACGAGCGGCGAAGTGTTCGCCGGCGAATTGAAGACGGCCCCGTCGGAAATTGTGCAGGTGCTGGTCGAGAAGACGCTGACGCCGAAGGAAAGCGCGGTTTACGGGCAATACGCCCAACTGATGAGCTGGGCGGACAAGCTGCGCACCATCCAGATTCGCACGAACGCGGATCAGCCAGACCAGGTCGTCAACGCGGTGGCGTTTGGCGCCGAGGGCATCGGCCTGTGCCGGACGGAGCATATGTTCTTCGAGGGCGATCGCATCGACGCGGTCCGCGAGATGATCCTGGCTGAAAACCAAGCCGACCGGGAAAAGGCGGTGGCGAAGTTGTTGCCGTACCAGCGGAAGGATTTTGTCGGTATTTTCCGCGCGTTGAAGGGCCTCCCGGCGACGATTCGTCTGCTTGATCCGCCGTTGCATGAATTCCTGCCGAACACACCGCAGCAGCAACAGGAACTCGCAACGAAGCTCAATATTTCTGCGGACAAAGTGGCCAAGCGCGTTAATGCGCTGCATGAATTCAATCCGATGCTCGGTCATCGCGGTTGCCGACTGGGCATTGTTTACCCGGAAATTTCGGCCATGCAGATTCGCGCCATATTTGAGGCGGCGATCCAGGTGCAGGGCGAGGGCATCAAGGTGAAGCCGGAAATCATGATTCCGCTGGTTGGATTCAGCAAGGAGTTCACGCTTCAGGCGCAACTGGTTCGGGAGATCGCGGCGAAGGTCAGCAAAGAGAATAAAAACGCGAAATTATCCTATTTGGTCGGGACAATGATTGAAATTCCGCGTGCATGCATTGTGGCGGATCAAATTGCGGAAGAAGCCGAGTTCTTCAGCTTCGGGACGAACGATTTGACCCAGACGACGCTCGGAATGAGTCGAGATGACTCAGGTTCGTTCCTGCCGGCCTACCAGGAGCTGGAGATCATTAAACAGAATCCATTTGCGACGGTCGATACAGCCGGAGTGGGGGAGCTGATCAAGATGGCGATTGCCCGAGGCCGGAAAACGCGGCCGGATATCAAATTGGGCATTTGCGGGGAGCACGGAGGGGACGCAACATCTGTAAAGTACTGTCACCACGCAGGACTAAATTATGTAAGTTGTTCACCTTTCCGGGTCCCAATTGCGCGTCTTGCAGCAGCACAAGCGGCAATAAATGCCTAAGACTTAAAAATATATTACAGAGAAAACCAGAGGGAAAGCTAGCAGGCAGGGTTCCTGCTAGCTTACTGGTTCTGTGATGCAATCAAATCGAATGCCGGCGGCAGATGAGACGTCTAAGGAATGTGAAGTAATTAATAACGGGCTGAGTGAGTTACATTCATTAAGAATTTCCCGGCTGAGTTGGGATTGCGGAGATCGAACGGAAGATGTTTTGGGCGGCATCGCGACCAAGGTTGCGATTAAATAAGGAATCATATGTTTAACGAAGACGGCGATTCTGGGATTAAAATTTATCTGCGGGAAATTGGTCAAACCGCCTTATTGACCCGTGAAGAGGAAGTGAAGCTGGCCAAGCGGATCAAGAAGGGCGACCAGGCAGCGCGCCAGCAGATGATCAAGGCCAACTTGCGGCTGGTGGTTAAAATCGCGCACGATTACGCGAATTTCGGTCTGCCTCTCCTCGATTTGATTTCTGAGGGGAACATCGGCCTGATGAAGGCCGTTGAACGCTTTGACCCAAAGAAGGGTGGCAAGCTGAGCACTTACGCGGCGTGGTGGATCAAGCAGTCGATCAAGCGCGCGCTGGCCAACCAGAGCAAGACGATCCGCCTGCCGGTCCACCTGGTCGATAAAATTGCGCGGATGCGCCGGATCTCGGCCCAGCTGGCCGAGGAATTTGGCCGCGAGCCCACGGACGAGGAATTGGCCGAGGAGCTGGGCATGACGACGAGCAAGATCAGCCAGCTGCGCACGGCGGCCATTCGCCCCGCGTCGCTCGACGCTTCCATCACTTTGGACGAGGACAGCACGCCGCTTGGCGAGATGATCGGCGACGAGCTGGCCTTCACTCCGTTCGAGATGCTGCGCGACAAAAATCTGCGCGGGTCGATCAAGGAGCTGCTGGGCGTGCTCGACGAGCGCGAATTGCGCATCCTGACGCTTCGGTTTGGACTCGATGGGCGCAAGGAATTGACGCTCGAGGAAGTGGGCCGCAAGTTCCGGGTGACGCGGGAGAGAATTCGCCAACTTCAAAATATAGCTTTGCGTAAGCTCAAGCGGGCGTTAGATAGACAGGACAGAGTTCAAGCGGCATGAGCATCCAATTTCGAAGCGCAACCGAACGGCTAAAGGCCAGTGTGCGGGACATACCCGACTTTCCCAAGCCGGGTATCCTGTTCAAGGACATCACGCCGATTCTCACCAATGGCCAGCTCTTCCGGCTGGCGGTGACGATTTTCGCGGAGCGTTACCAGCGCAAGAGCATCGAGAAGGTCGTGGCGATTGACGCTCGGGGGTTTATCTTCGGCGGCGCGCTCGCTCATTTTCTCGGCGTCGGCCTCGTCCTGGTGCGCAAGAAGGGGAAGCTTCCTTCCAAGTGTTTCCATGTCGATTACGACCTTGAATACGGGAAAAATACGGTTGAGATGCATATTGATTCGCTCGAACCCGGGCAGCGGGTGGTCATCATCGACGATGTCCTGGCGACGGGCGGGACGGCCAAGGCGGCGGCCGACCTGGTTCAGCAGACGAAGGCGGAAATCATCGAGATCGCATTTTTGATCGAGCTGGCCGGGCTCAAGGGCCGCGACAAGCTGGCGAAGCACCCGGTATTTTCAGCGATTACTTTTTGACGTCAGGCGTCGGGTTCGGACGGAAACCAGTCTTTGATCTTGGCCATGGCCGAATCGCGGTAATAAAAAACGACGCCGACCAGTCCGCCGGAAAGAATGAGGAAGATCACGACGATGAAGCGGGAAGCGTAATCGTTCGGTTCGGGAAAAATCAGGTCCAGATAAAATAAAACGAGAAACGGTGTCGGAAAAGTAAAAGCGCCCAGACTAATGCACTTAACCAGCAGGAACCTATTCTTCACCATTTTCAAAACTACGATGCCTGAGAAACCGGTACAAGCGAGGCCTAATACTCATGAAATTTTCCGCTCTTTACTTACAGATTGACAAGGGTTTAGGGAAGGGGCTTAAGTTGACGCAGGCTCAGGTCAGGTCGGAACTGGAAAAACTGTGAGTGCTTTCAAATTAATATTCTCCGGCAGAGGTCATCCGCTCGCGCGCACGCGGCGATTTTTCCCGTTGGTTCTCGCACTTTGTTTTTTGGCGCTCGTTCCGCAAATCGGCCGGGCCCAGGACAAAAAAGCGGACGCTCCCGCGGCCGCGCCGGCGGCGGTTCAATCTGCCGAGGCAAACGCTACAGCCGCCCCGACGGGGCCGGAATCGTACGCTGATTATCTTGCGCGTCACCAGGCAAACTACGACGCATTCAACGACAAGTATGGCAACTCCATCCTGAAGGCGAGTCTGCCGGGATTATTCAAAATCGCATTTCATTTCGCGGTCCTTTTCCTGATTTACAATGCGATCATTCAATTACTCGGCGCTTGGATTTGCGCTAAGTTCATCGTTCCGCTCAAGGCGACGTGGAAGCGGGCCGGCACTTTTTCCGGAGTGCAAGTGGGCACGTCACTGGTCTGGGTGTTAATTTGTTACGGGCTTGGCCGTGTCCTGATCGGTGACGATCCGACCCGGGTGAGCCTTGTCTCGGTGGTCATCCTGATTCTCATCAGCCTGGCGCTGGGATTGGGGCTTTCCATCGCCGCGACCAAGTACGTCTATAAGACCAATATTTCGACTTCGACAGTTTTTGGCGTCGGCTTGACCGTCATTTCCGCCGTATTGAACGTACTTTTCTTTCTCGTTTTCAGCATCCTGTTCGCCTCGACGATGCCCGAGGTGACGGGTCATTACGGGAAACCCATCTTTATCGAGTGCATCCTTCCTTTTGTGAACAAGGAAACCACCGAGGTCCAGAAACAGTACGATGTCACTTCCGTCGACCTCGATGCGGCGCGGAAAAAACAGGCTGATGTCGACGCCCAGACGGCCGAGGCGCAGCAGCAGGTCGAGGCGATGAAGCAAAAAATCGCGGCGAAGGACACTTCCGACGAACTCGTTTATGCGCGCCTGGGCGAAATAGCCGATCGCGGCAAGTTGCCACAAACGCTCGCGGCCTATGAGGGGTTCATCAAGGATCGCCCCCAAAGCCCTTATGTCGCCTATGCGAAGGAGCAAATTGAGACCACCAAGGCGGACATGGAGCATATGTCGGCACAGCACGAACAGGCCCAGGCCGAGCTGGCCCGCTCTGCCGCGATGGCTGACTCGGTCCTGAAGGAAAAGCTTTCCAAGAATCAAGCCACGCTTTCCGAGGTGAGAACGGCTCTTCTCGGCAAATCGCGCGATGAAGTCACGGCGTTGCTGGGCGCGCCGACGCAGACTGGTTCCGACGCTTATCTCTACGACAAGGTCCTTGTGCTGGAACCCGTGACGGGTCGTCAGCGTCCATTCGCCGTGCTCTTCCTCGAGGGAAATGTCAAAACCGTCAATTACGCCGATGGCAAATAAAATTGAGCGCAGCGTGAGTCGCTTTCCAGTGCTCCTGGCGCTGGGTGGTATTCTTTTTTTAGCGGGCTGCAGTTCGAGCGTTCGCCGGGTTGATCCGCCGGATGAATTCAAGAAAGCGGTGCGCCGACTGTTTGATCTCGAGGACCAGCAGGCGCAGGGACAGGAGGAAATCAAAAAGATCAACGCTTCGCTTCCGGCCAAGGAACAGAGCCTGGTTCCGTTGAAGGCGCAAGCCGACCAGCTTGCGGCCCAGCTCCAAACTTTGGAGAAGGCCGATGAACTCGCTTACGAGAAGTTTGCCCATCTTACCGTCGAGCATGACAGCATCGCCCTGCAAAAGGCGGCTCACGGTTTTATCCGGGATTATCCCACGAGCCACCTCATCGCCGATGCCAAAAAGCTGGCGGTGATGGCGGACGTCATGGTAGCCAAGCAACAAGAGGACAAGAAACTGCACGACCAGCAGGCTGAAGCGAATGAACTTGCCCGTAAAAAAGCGCTCGATGATCGCTTTGCCAAGCGCGAACTTTCCGTGCCGGAGCTGAAATCCTACCTGTTGAATAAGAGCCAAAATGAGATCGTCGTTCTTTTCGGCCAACCGACGGCGAGCAACGCGGCGGTCTGGGCTTACGAGGGCGAATTGGTGACCGATGTAACCGGCAAAAAGCGCGGGATTAATATCTATTTCAGCGGCGGTCGCGTCACCTCGGTCGGCCCGCGCTGACAAGAGCCTCATTGCTTCCCGGTCGTTCCTTTGATAGGCTCGCCCTTCTATGTCACAGGTCATTTCCGGCTCCGTTTATGTCGTGAAGGATAACATCGATACCGACCAGATTATCTCCGCCCAGTATCTCACTCTCGTTCCGACGATTCCCGACGAATATCAGAAGCTCGGCTCCTACGCCATGGCCGGGCTGCCCGAAAGCAGTTATCCCATCCGCTATATCGAGCCGGGGCAGATGAAGACAAAATATCCGATCGTGCTGGGCGGCCGCAATTTTGGCTGCGGCTCATCACGCGAACATGCGCCGATCGCCATGGGCGCGGCCGGCTGCAAGGCGGTGGTCGCCGAGAGTTATGCGCGGATTTATTTTCGCAACTGCATCGCGACGGGTGAACTTTATCCCTGCGAAACCACGGTGCGGCTGATCGACCGGGTCAAAACCGGTGATGTGGTCGAGATCGACCTCGATGCGAACGAGATTCGCACTCCGGAGGGCACGTATCGCCTTAAGCCCCTGGGCGAAGCCAAGCCGGTGATCGATGCGGGGGGAATTTTTAACTATGCGCGCCAGAGCGGTCTCATCGCGGCGGCCCCGACGGAGTAATCGGGCGCGGCATGGCGACTAAAAATTATTCGATTGCGGTTTTGTCCGGCGACGGCATCGGGCCGGAGGTGATGGAAGTCACTTTGCCGGTGCTGACCAAGGCGGCCGCGAAGCACGGTTTTGGGTTGGAGTATCACGAAGCGCTCGTCGGCGGCATCGCCATCGACAAGCAAGGCAAGGCGCTGCCGGAGGAGACGTTGAAGGTCTGCCGCCACGCCCAGGCTATTTTGTTCGGGTCGGTCGGCGGCCCAAAATGGGAAACGCTGCCGCCCGACCAGCAACCCGAGCGCGCCGCGCTTCTACCGCTGCGCAAAACGTTCGGGCTTTACGCCAATCTCCGACCCGCCATCTGCCACGCGGAGTTGATCCACGCGTCGCCGCTTCGTCCCGACATTATCCCGAACGGTTTCGATGTCCTGGTCGTGCGCGAGTTGACCGGCGGTATCTATTTTGGAAAGCCGAAGAAGACGACGCTGACGGCGAAGGGCGAAAAAGCGGTCGATACGCTGGTTTACGAGACGCACGAGATTGAACGCGTCTCCCATATTGCTTTCAACGCCGCCTTGAAGCGGCGCAGTCATGTCACTCTCATCGACAAGGCCAACGTTTTGGAATCGAGTTTGCTCTGGCGCAAAACGGTCAAGGAAGTGGCGACACAATATCCCAAGGTGAAACTCGATTTCATGTATGTCGATAACGCCGCGATGCAGGTGCTGAAAAATCCGAACCAGTTCGACGTGATGTTGTGCGAAAACATGTTCGGCGACATTATCAGCGATGAACTGGCAGCCCTGACCGGTTCTCTCGGGTTGCTGCCGAGCGCATCGCTGGCCAAGGGCGCTTTCGGGCTCTACGAGCCGAGCGGCGGCACGGCCCCCGATATTGCAGGGAAGGGGATTGCGAATCCCATCGCGCAGATTTTATCCGGCGCGCTGATGTTCCGGTTTTCGCTCGCGCAGGAAAAAGCGGCCGATGCGATTGAGGCCGCGGTCAAGCGCGCGCTGGCCGATGGTTGCCGCACCGCCGATATTTATCGCGAAGCGAGCGACATCAAAAAAGTGAATACCCGGCAGATGGGCGAAGCGATTTTGAATCATATCTAAGCGCATGCAAACCGCCGACATTGCCAGCCATTCTGAACCGATCAACGCGCAGATTCTGGCCGTGTCAGAGGATCGCATTCAGGGTTTTGTGCGCAACCCGATGCGGGAAATTGCGGAGAAATCGGGTGTTCCCGTCGAGACGGTGATTGAGCGCATTCGCGCTATGCTCGAGGCGGGGACGATTCGGCGCGTCCGGCAGACGCTGATGGCGACCGATCTCGCGGCCGGAGCGCTGGTGGCGTGGAGCGTTCCTCCCGAAAAACTGGATGCCGCTTTTGATTACATGTTCCAGCAGGATCCTTTTTCCGGTCACGTCGTCCTGCGCTCAACCGACCAGGAAACCGCCGGATCGCAATATAAGCTTTGGACCACGCTGAAAGTGCCGCAGGGATTCTCTATGCAGAAGCACGCCGAGTTTCTGGCGAAGAAGGTCGGGGCGGATCATTTCCGATTGATGCCCGCGAAAGGAATTTTCGCCCTGGGTGTCGGTCATGTGCGCCGGAAAAACATCGAGCCGGGCGCGAAGGCGGATCAACCGGCCGCCATGCACAAAGTTGAGGTGGTTGAACTGACGGATCTCGACTGGCAGGCGCTGGTGCCGCTGAAGCGCGAATTTGCGCCGGAGGAAATCGGCGAGGATCTGTGGGCGGCGCGCGCGAAGGAGGCTGGTTTGCCGCTCGAAAAGTTTTATGAGATCGCCGAGAATTTGCAGAAACGCAAAGTCATTGGCCGGTTCTCCACTTTTCTCGAGCACGTCAAACCGTCCGCGACCGGCGAGCGGGTGACGAAATTTAACGCGCTTTTCCATTGGGCGGTTCCGGCTGGCCGTGAAATCGAGGCGGGCAGCGAAATCGGCCGTCATTTTATCATCACCCACTGTTATTGGCGGGAAGGGGGCCCCGATTTCAAGAACGTGAACATGATGGCTGTCTCGCATGGCACCGACAAAGACGTGGTGCGCGCCCACAAGGCGGCGATTGATAGGCGCCTGGAATCTGTGGGCATTCCGTTCAGCTATACCAACGTCTTCTGGGGCGGTCGCAGTGAGATCAAGCCTTCGGAGATCGCGCCGCAGGCATACAAAAAGTGGGCACGAGAAGTGGGAATGATTTAAATCACATCGACTGAAATGCCGAAAGACAAGCCAGATCCCGAATGGGAGAATTACTATCGGCGCCGCCAAAAACATTTTACGGCGTTTATAACCGCTTCCAACAAGCTAGCCGGTCATATTGTTGAAATGATTCCTGATCTCGAGCAGACCCGACGTCGTATCGCATTATTGAACTATGAGCTAAGGGAAAAGGATGATCGTTCTCACAAGAGGGTTGCTGTCGCCCAAATTAATCGCTTTTTCGAAGGGATGAGAGATAGCTCACATGCAAAAGTTGAAGAGATGAAGGTCCCAATGGAGGTAAAAGGAGGTAGCTTAATTATGCAGCTTTACACCATTAAGACGGCGGCAATGCAGTATACCATTACCAATGATGACGAGGAAAAGTTTGATTTGGAACATACCTTGGTTCGCGCAGGGGCTAATTTCAAAGATGATATCTTGGACCGACTGGGTACTTACGACGTTAAATTCCTGACGGCCCGAAATTACAAGTCACTCAAAAAATTCTGTCGGCTTTATGAGGAAGTGCTGATCACTTATAACGCATTTTGTACCCTCGAGAAACCGGAGTACAAGCGCGATAAGGATGACGGGTTAATATCCTAGGAAATAGGTCTTTATTTTCAGAGCTTAATCGTGCTTGAAAATCGTAAAAACCATTGAATTTCGGGGCATAAGCTGCTTAGCTTTCCCTTTCCCGCATATTCCGGAGTAGCTCAGCGGTAGAGCGATCGGCTGTTAACCGATTGGTCGTAGGTTCGATCCCTACCTCCGGAGCCAGTTTCTAAGTTATTCTGTTTTAGAATATTGCATCCCGGATTTTGGCAGAATTGGCAAATTGCCAGTAAAACTGCCAGTAAGGAGCGAGTCGCAAATCACTTTCGCGGTTACTCGCCAAGGATTTGCACCTACTCGCAGGCTACACGCTAACGCGGTTGCCGTTGCCTCGCTATCCTCGAAAAATGAAGGGCAGGGCTATGGATAATCGCTATCGGTTGTTTCGCCGGGATAACGGGGTTTTTTATCTGGAAGATGTTTCGACGCGCAAACAGGAAAGTTTACGGACAAAAGAAAAGCCCAAGGCGCAAGCGTTGTTTGCGGCTCGCAATCAAGCCAGCGCAAATCCCGCGCTGAATGTCGCAATAGCCAAAGCTCACCTTCAAGGTAAGTCATCGGACTTGGTAGAGCGAACATGGGAGGACGTGATTGCCGATCTTGCTCATAGTTATCAAGGAGCGACATTGGAGCGGTGGCTAAGGCTGGGGAAAAGTGAACCATTCAAGTGCATCCTCAAAATCAAGTTAGTCGATACGGAGGCTTCCCATTTCCTAAAGGTCATGCGGCATCCCAAGGCAGGCACTTCAACGAACGTTTGGCTGAGGCGGCTCCACAACTACGCCTTGGACATGAATTGGCTCTTAACGGCAGTTTTAGGCCGGAAAGGGTGGCCTAAAATTCATTACAAAGTCAGGCAGGGAATTACGGCGGCAGAACACTTGCGAATTATTGCCAGCGAGAAAAATCCCGAACGGAAAATTTATTACGAGATGCTTTGGGAAACGGGTGGCTCGCAATCCGATATTGCCAATTTGTCATGGGAGAATATCGACAAAGAAGAAGGGATTTTATTTTTCTACCGCATGAAATTGGAAGGAAGGGGAAGTGAGCCAGCGCGTCTGAAAATAGGTACTCGCTTAGAAAACCTCTTAGAGCAATTACCTCAGTACGGTTTTTTCTTTCCTAAAATCATGATCGAAGACCCTAAACACCGTTCAACAGAATTTAAGCGACGTTGCCGGATTGCGGGGGTCATTGATAAAACGCTTCATTGTTACCGCTACGGCTGGGCAGAAAGAGCGGCTATGGCCGGGATGCCTGAGCGCGAAGCAATGACGCATCTTGGACATAAAAGCCCCGCTGTGCATCGAGCTTACGCAAAGAAAGCGAAGACTGTTACGTTGCCACTGGAATATTACGAGGAACAACGGGAGATTCGAAATCGTGGAAGTCGATCAGTTGCCGCTTAAATAATCAATTTTCTTTTTCCCCCAAGGTTGTAGAATTGCTGATAAGTAATGAAATGTATTTATAAATATATTGGCAAAGAGCGTCTCCCGTCATTTTTGGACGGGAGCAGCATTGCCCTCAGTCCCCCCGTTCTTTTTCAGGACGTGGACAAACTTGGGACAGAAATTGGAGATAAAGGAGAGGGACAAACCACATCCATCATCAAGGGGGAAACTGTGGTGGATACCAATGATCACCCGTCATTAAAGCGAATTTTAGGCTCCAGAACGGTGACAATGGAAAATGTCGCAGTTAGAAGCAGCGCGAGAGACACTCTACTTTTTTGCGCCAGTGGTGTTCCCGACTTCCGCGCCGCGCAAAAAATGAAATATGACACCATCGTCCGGATTAAAAACCCCGACGCCTTTTTTAGAGCAATTTCGGCTGCCATCGAATCTGAATATGAATTTGTCGATTTTAAGCCGATTGAGATTAGAAAATCCCGTGAGACACGTTGGAAAGATAAGGGTTATAATGAATGCCCTTATTGGATTAAACCCGAGGGATATGCTTATCAAAATGAGGTGAGAGGGGTTTGGGTGTCAAAAAAGGGTTTTGAGGCTAAAGATAGAAAAATCGTATCGGCCAAGATAAGTCAATTTGTGGAAGAATATAAGGCGGCCTAGTCCCTTGTTTACGGATTTGCAGGATCTTTATCATTTTTTAAAATACCTCGTTGATTTTTTCTTTTCCAATTTTTGGAAATTAAACTTGTCGCTTTAGAGAGCCATTTATCGTCTTGGACTAAATTCAATACAATTGAAGCGGCAAAGTATTTGGGTGCGCTTTGGCTCGGATTTCCCAAGGGGTTTAATAGCTTGAGCCGAATTAAGACCGGAATATCGTGTGGCTGAAATCCCAATAATTTAGCGGTTTGCTCGACATTTAATCGGGCGGGTAACCGCGAAAGGCTAAGAATATCCGGTTTATTTTGATAATTCGGGGGATTATTTGTCATTGGGTTCTCCATTTATTTTTAATTTTTCTATTTTTTGGGTTATTGTTTTGATTTCCTGTTGAATTAAGTCGGCGGCGGTATTTAATTCATTTTCCGGCTTAAAAAGGCTGAAAATGCCCTGTTGATCCTCAATTTCTTTTAATTTCCGGTTTAATTCGATTAATTGCCCTGAGAGGGCCATTGCCTCAATACCTTGGGCAATTCCCGCCCGAATATCTGACAGCAATTTATTTAATAAATTAATTCCGGGTTTACGGCGGATAAAAACCTGCATGCCGCAGGAGTCGCAAATGAAATAAGGCTTTTGCTTCTTATCCTTCCTTAGATCAAGTTCCCTAGAACAGAGGAAGCAGGGAATCGAACCGATAGTTCGAATCCCTAACGTTACGTTGTCTATGTCTGCGCTCATGGCTTAACCTCACTTATTTCAATAAAAGAAGTTAAAATACCTTCTTGATCGTAAGTTGGCTCTGTGACGAGAGAGCCGAGTTTGCGCTCTAAGATTTCAATTCGGGTTTTAAGGAGTTCCCATGTACCCTTGGCTGCCTTAACGAAAAGGTTGAGCCCTTTAGAAGTAGTATAACGACGGTATTTCCCGCTCCCATGAGCCAAGAAAAGGTCTTTGGCTAGATACTTGGAAACATAACTAGAAATGCGGTGAACATCGACGTACTTGATGTTAACCATCGGGCCGCCACCTAGCTTACTCCACGCATTTGATACCCATCGTTGGTCGAGGTAATGACTGACTAGAACATGCAAATGGGCATAACCACTTTTTTGGAATTCAACAACTGCGATAAATTTCAAATCGATTTTGTATCTGCGCTTCACATAAACTCGAAATTTTCTCCATACCCTGCGGCTATAAGCGACGGATTCTTCAGCCGTACAAGCGACAGGGTTTAACGTCAGGGTCAGGAAACGGTTAAGATTATGCTTTGTTGCTTGATCGGCTATGCCATGACGTACTCTTACGGCTTTTTTAGGGCCACAGCGCGGGCAAACCCACTTCTTACAGCCCAAGCGCACGTACTTCATGCCGGAACCTTCGACTTGTCCACGCAACGACCATTTGCCACAGAAACATTCCTGTTTCTTGTTGCAGTTATGCTTTAAGGAGACAAGAGAAGGGCTGGCCTTGCGGCCAGCCGGGGGAACACGAAGGCTCTTTTTTGAGGGCTCCGGCATGCCTGCCAGAGACGAGCAGGGGAGTGACCCCTGCTCGCTCTGTTGGCTTGGCATTGCTGCCGTATGCCCCTTCCATACGTGAGAGCCTTTCAGCACGTAGTGGAAGCCCGTTTTATCTGGAGAGCTTTGCATACTCCTCCAGAATCAAATCGCAGATTTTTTTGTTTAAGGCTTTGGAAGCTTCAACAATCCGTTTGTGAACCTTCTTCCCATCTTTATCCTCGTAGGATGAATCAGGAAAGGCTACCCATGGTTCTTTTCCGGATTTGTGAAGGACACGAAAACCTTTCAGCGTTAGCTCGCCATATTCCGTACAAAGAGTTACGTCAGCGAATGCTTTGAGTGAATCTGACTCACCTTTGTACGCTTTTATTTCTACAATTATTTTTGTTTCGTTCATGTTCCCACCTCCTCTCTCAGACGAAGATTAGGAATTGAATGATTAGGTGTTAGCTTGGTCGGAGAATCATTCCACCATGCGTCTGTATGAATTTGTTTTTTCATCGTCTTGATTCTTAGGCCGACGACGGGGTGATTGGACAGAGGATGTCAGCTAAGCAGATTTGGGAATCGCTTAGCCCTAAGTGGTTTTTAAAATCACTTAGGGGTAATCAAAAATGAAGAGCCAAAAATGCTCTTGGGGGGAGGAAAGCGTGTTCTCTGGAAGAGGGTTTGCCTAATGGACGGTCTTCATGTCGTAGTCCTAAGACCAAACGGCAATGTTGTCCTAAAGTATCCGGTGACTTACATGGATACTTTTCGAAATCGACCTCCAAATTCGTTCGAATCTTTTTTTCTGACTTTTCTTGAATCACCGCCGAAATTTCTTTCATTGTCCAATCGTAGTGTTTTACAAGAGGCCAAATTTGAAAAAGCCACTTATCCAGTCTGTCATGCTCCCATTTGGATGGCTTGGGATCATGGAATTTTGCCGCCTCCCAGTCAGTTACGCCCTCTTTTCCAAAGCCGTATTTTAAATCATCCAATCCACCGCGAAATAACACGTCTCTCTCAGTGGGCGTGACAAAAGGAACACGCAATTCGATTTTTTGAATTAGTCGATTTATCCAAGCCTTGAACGCATCCTCTTGAAAACAATTTTTATTTAATTTGTAAATGCAGTAGGCAGATAGAGCGGCTTGTGATTCGAACCAATCGCAGACTCTTTGAATCTCTTTTCTGATTTCTGGTTTCCCAAAATTCTTGATCAAGTCTTCCCATAGTCGAAGGCTTAATTCGACTTTAAATTCTCCTTGGAAGTCATGCCTTTCAAGAACGTATGCGCAGGGAGTTTGCCAATCGAAATTGTAGGTGTGAGGAGATTGTGGCTCAGGCCAACGGATTGGCTGGTAGACGAAGGAATCGAATAAGGCTTTCCAAATCTCTGTTTCAATAACGTTTCGCCTTTTGGCGTATTTTAAAATATTCTTTCCAACTAACCCCGGCTGTAAATTTCTCTTCGCATCTTCCGTTGAAGTAAATTGATCGTTTAAATAGCGACCGTAATCAGAAATGCTTCTGGCTATCAATTCCCTCGCTTTAGGATCGATGGTTTTCTGCATGAGCGGCAGTGGCTTTCAAATGAGTGCGCCGCTCTCTACAATTTTAATATCCTCTTCTGTCAGGCCATAAACTTTATACACGAGATGGTTAATTTGAGTATCAGTAGCATCGATTTGGCGTTCAAGAATCGTTCTTTCATGCGGCGTCTTTGCTGCGCTAAATTTTTTGTGGTAAGCTAATATTTGTTCCACCAGCTTTACCAACTGGTCATGGTAAGATTTATCGGACAAATCAGAAAAGTCAATTGGGCGGATAGGAAGCTGTCGGATGTACTCAATTTTCATTTGAGAAAACATTTCTCCAGTTTTCCCAATTTGATCTTGAAAGTAAAAATCCAGTAAGCGCGAATTTATCAGAGCTAAGATGTACTTAAGATTATAATTTACGCTTGATGCATTTAAAAAAATTGAGTGCAATGAGTTTCTAATAAAATAATTCTCATTATCGTATGTGCCAATTAATCGTTTGGCATTTTGACGGGTGAGAAGTTTTTCTCTGCGGAAAATTTCTGGAGTTCTAAGCCTAACTCCAGATTGAGATAACTTTTTAAAATCTGCAGCAGACATTGCCTTTTGTTTCGCCTTCTGGCGTTTATGTTTCAATTCTTCTTCAACTAAGGAATTATCGTAGCAAATATAACGACCTTCCCAGTTTACGCTGTATCTAGCGACTTCATTCCCCTCTAGCCACTTTTCATATTTTGAATTGATTCGTTTGTTGCTCAGAAATGAATCAGATATAGCACCGAGAATAATACCATCTTTTACATCGCAAATCGTAGATAAAGCATCTGATTTTGTGCGAATTGTTTGAATCACACTACTAGAGCTCTCTTGCAGCATCACATTGAATACGAAAGATGGAGTTTCCAAAAATGACGCTTGTTTTACTTTGTTTACAAAAGAATCTCTGTTCCGGAAATCTTGGATGTCATAACAAATATCAACTACATGGTCTTGTGTGGGTATTGTCTTCTTAGATATCAAGACGGCTGTATCCACAGAAGCTTTAAAGACTGCTTTTTTGAACGTTAAAATATTTTGTATTTCCGAACTCTCAAGAATCAATTTTCGCAAGAGAGAAAGCTGCGTGTTCGTCAGGATGCGATTGGAGACAATAAATCCCAAGCGTCCACTTTCCTTCAAAAGATTGTTCGCTTGCTCGACAAAGATTGAAAAGGAATTAGCTCGGCCAAAAGCAGAGTCATATTTTTTCAGATAGTAGTCCGTGACATCCTTGATTGTAAGTTCCACGGAAATATAAGGCGGATTGCCGATTGCAGCATCAAAACCGCCCGCACTAAAAATTTCAGAAAATTCTGAATGCCAGTCAAAAACGTTGATACGATACCGTTGCTCTTCATCGAGTAAGTTTAATTCTTGTTGCTCGTAAAAATCTGGGCTAATGAGCGAATTGCCACACTTGATATTATTTCCGAGATCAGGAAGAGCGCGTTCATGGAAGAGATGAAAAAGCGGTTGAAGGCTTTGCTCAGTTTCACCTTCCAGCACCTTAAGCAAGAGAGAGAGCTTGGTGACCTCTACTGCTTGAGGGTCAATGTCCACGCCAAAGATATTATTTAGTAGAATTCGCTTGCGCTCGTCTATGGTGAGTTTCCAGCCGTTACCAACTCGATGTAGCGCAGGCTTACTGCCCGTAGTCCATTTGGTAGGATCGTTTTCGGCGTACCAATGAAGATACCAGTCTAGCAGAAACTGATAAGCACCGATGAGGAACGATCCGGAGCCACAGGCTGGATCGAGCACGCGAAGTTTCGAAACTTGTTTTGGCGTTTTGCTTTCGATGAGGTTTCCAACTGTTTGCTGAACGATGTAATCTACAATATAAGTAGGGGTATAATAGACACCGCCGGCTTTCTTGACCTCGGGCTTATCATCCACATCTGCACGATGGCTTTCGGTGAGGTGAATGATTTTACCAAGGAATCGTTCATAAACCTGCCCCAGAATATCGGATGGGATAACAGCGAACTCGTAAGGGCTTTCGGGATAGTAAAGACCGCGCAGAATACCGCGCAAGAGTTTGTCATCAAGATTGAGTAGAAGTGTGAGTTCGTCGGGTATTTCATTACGACCAGACTCCGACTTAAAGTGAAAAAGGCCGGAATTGTAACGAGCATCGGCAGCCACAAAAAGTTGACCGAGTTGAGAATAAATATGATCGCTACTTGTGAGTGCGCGAAGGCGTCCGTAATCTTCAATGCCGCGAGCTTCGCAAATACGCAGGAAGATGATTCGATCGATAATGCGTTGAACGGCGAAATTAAGTTCACGCTGTGTGAGTTGTGAGTTGCGCAAAGCGAGATTGCGAGCCAGGTCAAGTCGCCAGCCTTCGATTGTTGCAAGAAAATCTTCATCGAACTCAGCAGTGCCCTTTTTGACTTTGGTAGTTTCAGCAAATTTGTCGAAAGAACCCTTAAGGACTGCATCTGGCGAAAAGATAGAAGCGATATAATCCCATTTATTAAGGTAGTCACGGAAGGTACAATAGAAAATACGCGCTATTGCGGCTGAGTCATCTTTGCTGGGTTTAATGCGACAGTCGTAAACAGCAAACTCCTCAAAATCGCTTAGGATGCTCAGCGGCAGTTTAGCAGTCCAAGCATAGCGTCGAAGCTGGAATGCAGGACTTACATCATGCTTGATATCCACCGCAGGTTTTTTTGCCTCTAGAAAGAATTTTCGTGTGCCGCCGATGCGAAAACAATAATCCGGCGCTTTAGTCGCTTCGCCCATTTTAATAGCATCTTCATGGATCACTTCTTTGTAGGCTTCTGCGTAACCTCGCTGGTTATCAATGTCCCATCCTAACGATTTAAAAAATGGATCAAGAAATTCCCGGCGAAGTTGAGTTTCGTTGTACTGGCCAGAACGGTAGGCATCTAAATTACGATCAAATCTTTCGACGAGATCGAGAATTTCCTTTGGAGCTTGTATGCTCATTTAGTGAAAGAAGTTATTAGCATTTTTGCTTAGAGTCCTTTTTACTTTCACGGAGCGGGAGTATTTTTAATTGTTGAAAATGTAATTCTATCTCTGTTAAGGATTGGATAAAAACTTTCTCATTGGCATCAGCCGAGTGTAAGCAAACGCTAAGGTGGTTGTAGGGTAATTTTAACCTCGGAATTTTTGATGGAAAATCAGGATCTAATAATTTTGAGTATTCATCAGCTAATTTCTCACCGTCAATTTTGTCTTTCAATCTGGAACAAGCGAACCGCATGTGCTGCTCAATCAATGTCCGAAGAAAGAATAATGCGGCTAATATCCTGCCAGCCCTATACGCAATTTGCGCCTCCTCGTAATACCCTTTCAAATGTTTAGGAATGTAATTTGGTGTTACAATTCTAGGAAAGTGGCTTTGACCTACTAATTGAATTTTTGCGCCTTCTCTGCGAACTAAAAAAACCACAGGCCCTTCTTGGCAGTTTTGGCATGTGTATGGCAGGTCAAAAATTTGAACGGTATCTCCTTGAGAATTAAAAAAAGTATGACCATTACAAACTGCATGTTTATTTGTGGAATATCCCGAATGATGGGGTGGTGTTATTGCATCACACGAATTGCAAGGAATATTAATGATAGGCGATCCGAAGAGAGTGTGGAAATTTTCTTTCGTAGAATCCGCATCCTTGCGGGCTATGGCAAACTTGAAAGCCCAACGGTGGGAGAAAATATCCTTTTCTACCCCGTCAATTCTAACTGTTACAGATTTGTATAAGAGTCCAGATTCAAGAAGTTCTTTTAAAGCTTTATGAAGGCATTTTTCATGCTCCATTCTTTGCATCTCTTCGGCTTGCTCTTGCTGGTGCAAGTAAACCCTTAGTTTCGCATCATCATCCACTCAGGTATTAATGCCCAGTTAGTGAAAATTGCAAAGAATAATGGAGCAATACCTTAGCTTTCCAATCAGAGGGTAAAAAAGGGCGAATGACTTGGAAATTCAATAAAGAAGCTTGGCGATTTCGTTGTCGATAATTTTTTGGGCAGCGTGAAGCCAAGCTAACGTGGAATCCTGTTGCTTCGGGCCGGAATTGCTTTCCCAAGCAATCTGATGCCAGAGTAGTTCGTTATTATTTTCCTGTACCAACTTGGCATTAGGCCTGAGCGATTGGACATAACTGCGCGTTATGTTTTCCAAGTAGGATTTGTCCATGCTCACACACTGAAGATTATTATGAATTCATAATAAAACAATCCATTTTTAAGGCGATAGTGCCAGCCATGAAAGTTGGCGTTATGAAAAGGAAAGTTCGAAAGAACCTAGTTGGCCCAAAAATACGAGCCTTACGCTCTGATTTGGGAATGACGCAAAATCAGTTTGCCGCCAAATGCCAGCTTCACGGCTTTGATATTAGCCTGCAAGTGCTGGGCCGGATAGAAGCTCAATTTCGATGCGTTGACGATTTTGAAATCGTCAAGTTTTGCAAAATTCTATCGGTTACCCCTGATCAGCTTTTGGAGTATAAGCCAACAAAGAGAGACGCAAGGCGAAAACGCTAATGTTAGAAGGCAGGCACAACTTTAGGAAATATTCGTAAAAAAGAAGTTGTATAACTTATTTAAGCCTAAAATAATCATTGTATGGCCAGAAGACAGTCTAGCTATTCGCCAGAGGCGGAAATTCCGCCATCCTTATCCCCCGGCCAAGCAAAACAAGTGTTAACGAAGGTAATGGCCAAAGGCCAAGAAATGTTGGCAACAAGGCCGATACCAGAACCTGCTTTTGACACTTGGAACAATAGTGCTTTCGATTACATAAAAAAGGCCTTTGGTTCGCATTCTGACCATTTACGTACATTTGCAGGACAAGTATCCGTTGAATTTGGTGACACTCCGGAACCCTACAGAGAGGCAACACGATTTAAAAAGTTACAAGAGAAAATAGAAGTTTTGCAATCTCTGGTGCAGCATATCGATTTTGATGATGAAATAAGCAAGATTGGCACTGAGGAATCCACGCCTAAAGCATACGATTTTTGGAGTCTTTTACATCCCACAGTCGTAAGTACAGCCAAGCAAAGATTTGATGGTGGGCATTATGCAGACGCAGTTGAAGCAGCATTGAAGGAATTGAATTCAAAAATAAAGGAATACGTTAAAAGAAAGAGCAACGAGGAATTCGATGGATCAAGTTTGATGCAAAAGGCCCTCTCTGTGGATAGGCCTTTAATTACGCTCGCCGATCTATCCTCTGAATCTGGAAGAGACATTCAGAAGGGATATCTGCAAATATTTTCAGGTGCCATGACTGGCATTAGAAATCCCAAGGCGCACGAGAATCTTCAAATTAGCCGGGAACGATCAATTCATCACTTATTTTTAGCGAGTCTTCTTTTCAATGTGTTTGACGAGAGAATTTGATCTTTTTCTCAAGCGAGAGCTTCCGTGAATAGTTACCCCACAACAATTGGAGAACTTCCTCAGTCATTGCTTGATGAAATTAAGTCAATAGTTGTCCATTATACTGTCGGTCTCCTTGCCGATACCGCTTTGGCGGGCACAGGCACGCTTGTCGAATATATGGGGGTACATTATGTGCTCACAGCGCATCATGTTTGGGAAAAGTGTCTCTCAAAACCCGAAGTGGAAAACGTTGGATTTATACTCAGCCACCAAGAGTACACTAGTCGATTGCCAACAAAATATATCGATCCAATTGTAGTTGGTTCTCCAATTTCAGATGAAGCTGGCCCTGATGTCATCTTACTTAAACTGCCTGTGGGCGCGCCAATTTTACAAGCAATCAAAGCAAAGAAATCCTTTTTTAAAATCGATTTCGAGCTAGAAGAAAAATTGCATTTTTGCAGTGATAAAATGGATTTGTACGCAATTGCTGGATTTATTGGAGAGAGGACTAAAGCGGAGTCGAGGCCTCACGGTATAATTCTAACTTGCCACGCGAATATGAATTTTACTGGAATCGAACGTTCGTTCGATAAGGACGAATTTGATTATGAAGATTGTTTGGCAGTTTACACAGATACAAATGATTTACCAAATTCGTTTGGAGGGACGAGCGGAGGCGGTTTGTGGAAAATCGAGTTATTTACTGGAAACCAAATTGGGCGAATTGTTTTAAGTGGAGTCGCATTTTATCAATCAGAGCAGCTCGAAAATGAGCGTTTTCTTAGGTGTCATGGGCCAAAAACCATCTATCAGAAAGTACCTCAAATTCTCAAAAAATGAGCGATTTATTGAACAAAAAACTGTCAGTAAAATTGCCAGTAAAAGTATCCAAAAGTAGTTCGAGATTAGCTCAAAATTAAGCTTGATTAGGCCCGAATATCTCTTTATAACTATCTCAACACAAGAGAGATAGCAGGGCGATCCCTACCTCCGGAGCCACCCTTAATGACATGGACATCAAAAATCCGCGCTTGATCAAGTTTAAAGCGGTTTTGTTCCTGGTCATAACGATGCTGTCCTCGGCGCTCTTGTTGATCAAAACGCCTGAAATTTCTTCAGTCCTGTTGCTCGGCGTCGCGTTGTGGGCGGCTTGTCGAAGTTATTATTTCGCTTTTTACGTTTTGCATCATTATGTGGATCCGACATTCCATTACAGCGGCCTTTGGTCGCTCGTTCGCTATCTGCTTCGACCCAACAACAAATAGAAACTGCGACAAGAAAGGCTAAATCATGAAAAAACTCGCTCATATCCATCAGAGTTCAAAAATGCACTGGGTTGGTAACGGATTCCCGGTTCGTTCGGTGTTTGATTACAATGGCCTCGGCCAGGAGTTGAGTCCCTTTCTGCTGCTCGATTACGCCGCGCCTTATCCTTTTCCACCGGGCAGTGAGCGTCGCGGTGTGGGTGGACATCCGCACAAGGGTTTCGAGACGGTAACGGTGGCATATCAAGGCGAGTTGGAGCATCGGGATTCGAGCGGCGGCGGTGGAAAGATCGGCGCGGGCGATGTGCAGTGGATGACGGCCGGGAAGGGAATCATCCACGAGGAATTTCATTCGGAAGCGTTTACGCGCGCGGGAGGAACCATGCAGATGGCGCAGCTGTGGGTGAATTTGCGCGCAAAGGACAAGTCGGCGCAGCCGCGCTATCAAACTTTGCTCAAGGCGCAGATTCCAAACGTGGAACTGCCGGAGGATGCGGGAACCGTGCGCGTCATCGCCGGCGACTATAACAGGAACAAAGGGCCGGCGCAAACTTTCACGCCGATCAATCTGTGGGACTTGACTCTTCGCGCCGGAAAATCGGTTGAGTTGCCGTTGTCCAGCGGCCACACCAGTATTTTTCTCGTGTTGAGCGGGGAAGTCACCGTCAACGGCGAGCGCGATGCGGGCGAAGGCGATCTGGCCATCTTCGAGCGCGCCGGTAACGGCATCACTGTAAAAGCAAAGAGCGCGGCGAAGATTCTGGTGATGGACGGCGAACCGATTGCCGAGCCGATTGTCGGGCAGGGGCCGTTCGTGATGAATAGCCGCGCGGAAATTGAGAAAGCGTTCGAGGATTTTGAACTCGGGCGCATGGGCGAACTGGCTTCGGATGCTCATTGATATGACGCTCGGTTTTATCGAGCGCGCGTTTGATCGCAAAACGGCGCTGGATGTGGCTCGACGCGCGGAGTATCTCTGGAACGAAGATAGTACTTCGGATCCGTTTGCGTAGTTAGCGCTTAGAATCCGACTGTCAATCCGGCCTGGACGGATTGGGCAAAGAAGTCACTTTGACCCGCCTGCGCCAGGTAGTTGGTGAAGAGCAGGACGCTGTCAGTCACCTGCGCATCCAGACCCAGCTCAGCGAGCGCAGAATCCCGTTCAGGAGTCGTTGTCTGGACGGTGAACGATCCGGAGCCGATCTGGTTGAATTGCGCCGTAATGCCGCGGCTATCGTCCATGAACTCATGTTGCCAGAAGGCGCCCAAGTGAGGGGTAAGGGTGACTTTGCCGATGTTGCCACTATAGCTGACACGACCGCCGAAGCGGGTGCGGAGGGAGTCGTCGTTCTGCTTGTTGATGTTCAAAGCGGCGGTGCCGCTTTCGTTGAATTGATCAATCGTCAAATTAACATAGGTGACGCCTACTTCCGGCCCGAAGCGCCAGTTGCCCTTCTTGAATTCGTAACCGGTAGTTAAATTGCCAAGGAATTGATCGCCGGAAGGTGAGCCCGCCGCCGTTCCGTTGAGCGTACCAATATTAATGACGCGGCTTTCCGTATAATCGTTATGCGAGTAAGTGAATAGGGTATTGCCATACCAGCCGCCTTCGTGGAAACCGGCATAAATGCCAGGCGTATAGCTGTCGACCTTTCCTTTGCTGCCGTTTTGATCGAGATCCAAATCCGTGTGTCCGTAGCCAAAGAGCGCACCGAGCGTAATATTGTCGGTGATGCGGTAATCGGCGCCCAGCTGCACACCGCCAGTTTCGTACTGGGCATGAGCAAGGTCCTGCGAACTGCTGATATCGGCAAGAATCACATTACCATTCACGAAGGCGCTCCAGCGATCCTCGGGGGCTTTCGAAGTGACCATATCTTTCGAGTCCTTCATGTCGACGCCGGCGAGAACGGGATTGCGCGCATCGGTTGCCACGCCGGGAGTGGTGATCGGGTTCCACGCGAGCAGGTGCGACTTGATTTGTCCGAGCATCGGCGAAAGGCTGTTATCGGTGCTGTTTACGCCCGAAGCGTCGATACCGCCAACACCCGTGCGCACATTGGAGAGGTGACTATCCACGTATTGTGTCGTGAACGCGGCGTTGTTGAAACTGGACCGCGCCAAAGCTTCCAATTTCTGGGGTGAGATCTGGTCGAAGGCCGCGCCGAGTTGCTGGCCATTGTTGATGACTGGCGCAACGTTAGCGACCAGTTTGCCGAAATCCCCGGTAAGCACTGACATGTCGAATTGGTCGACGTATTTGGCGACCGACTGCTGGTTCGGAGTCAGATTGGACGTTTGCGCGAAGAGTTGCGGGACGAAAGAGATCCCATAGACATACAGGCCCGTGCTCACGGATTCATCGCCGGTATTGTAAGCAAAAAAACCGATCAGATTGCTGGCGGGGTTGATGGTCAGGGTCAAAGTCTGGGATGGTAATCCATTCGTGAATCCCTTGCCAAAAGCAGCGCTAACTCCCGGCGATCTTGTGTCACCGAGAATCTTTAATCCGCCATTTACCACGACGCCGGTTTCGTCATATCCCGAATTGACAGCTTCATTGGTTTGATAAGCATATGTAACAGTCAGTTTGCCCGGTACTGGGACAAACAATCGAATTGCCTGCGCGTCGGTGGGATTGCCCCTGCTGTTCCCCGGGAAAGGATTTACGCCCAGAAACGAGGCCGCATATCCTGCGTCGGCAGCTCCGATAACAGTACCGCTACTGCTCAAAGATTGAATTAAGGCCTGGTTAGTGCCCGGTGCGGGAGTGCCGGCGGCAGAAGTAATTGTGGGAGACCCGGCCTGTTGCCACGGACCGAAAGTGCCATCCTGAAATGAAATATTGTATGCAGTTTGTGCCTGAGCGGTAAGAAAGGTTACGAGCGTCAGGGCTGCGGCAAGAAATGTCTTTTTCATCAATGTTACTTCTAGAGAAAAGACCTAATCTGTCAAACCGATAGAGATGAGAATGATTAAGCGCTGGATTGCAATCTACACTGCAAGTTATTCTCTGGAAATGAGTAACAAATGTGTTTTTACAGAAACTTCCCCAATGGCCTCTGTCCCGCTATTCTCAACGCGTACCTCATCTTTAAATTGGAGTTGAGGTTTTGGCTTCGGAAAGAGATAGCTTTTGGTTCCACTGAAAAATCATGAACTGGCTTGTCGATCGTAGAATCAGCTCCGGCTTCGCCTTGGCGATGCTCCTGCTTATTGTGATCGGGGTGGTGGCTTACGACGATATTTCAAGCCTCGTGAGTTCCGCCGGCTGGGTTTCGCACACGCAAGTGGTCCTGGGCAAGCTTGAACAAATCCTTTCCGAGATCGAAGACGTCCAGAGCGGTTGCCGGGGATTTCTCATCAGCGGCGACCCGGCCTACTTACAGCCTTACACGAAAGGGCAGATCGAGCTGCAATCGGAAATCGACTCGATGAAGATCATGACGCATGACAATCCAGTGCAGACTCAAGGACTCGATGTTCTCGAACCACTCATCAAGCGGGAACTTTATCTCACCCGCGAAATGGTCCAGAACCGCAAAGGCCAGTCATCCGGCGCGGGCACAACCCACAGCGTCATGACGGCGGAACGTGACACGATGCAAGCGATTCGCAAGCAGATTGACGATATGCAAAGGCACGAATTGAGCCTGCTTTACTCCCGCAATCTCGTGGAAAAGGCCAATGCCGGGAGCGCAAAATGGACCGTTGGCCTCGGCACTTTCGTTGCCATTCTGGTGCTCGGCTTTACTCTTTACGTTCTCAACCTGGAGACCTATCACCGGATCCGGACGCAGACGCAGCTCGAACGGGCCAATGCGGTTACCGCTCACCATGCCCGGCAACTGGAAACGGCCAACAAGGAGCTCGAGGCTTTTTCCTATTCTGTTTCGCACGATCTGCGCGCGCCGCTGCGGCATATCAACGGCTTTCTCCAACTATTGCGCGATCAATCGTCCTCTTCGCTTGACGAGAAAAGCCGTCGCTATATCAATACCATCATTCAGGCCGCTACACGGATGGGACAATTGATCGATGATCTTCTCTCTTTCTCCCGCGTGGGCCGCGTTGAACTCAAGAAAACCCCGATTAATCTCGACGACGTGGTGGCCGAGATTGTCACCGAGCAAAAAATGGAGGCGCCCGATCGCGCGATCACCTGGGATATCAAAAAATTACCCGCGGTTTCAGGGGACCCGACCATGTTGCGCCAGGTGTTCGTCAATCTCATTGCTAATGCGGTTAAATATAGCCGTAGTCGTGAAAAAGCCGAAATCGGCATCGGTTCCATGCCGAAGGATGGCGAGCTTTGCTTTTATGTCAGGGACAACGGCGTGGGTTTTGACATGGCCCATGTCGGCAAGCTCTTTGGTGTTTTCCAGCGCCTGCACCGCGAAGAGGATTTCGAGGGAACGGGCATCGGCCTGGCCAATGTCCAGCGCATCATTCACCGCCATCGCGGCCGCGTCTGGGCCGAGGGCGCTGTTGACCAGGGCGCCACTTTTTATTTTACTCTTCCCCGTTCCAGTTAATGGCTGAGCCACTCAATCCTAACCCAGAACCCGATTTTCGGGTTTTATTTGAATCGATTCCAGGACTCTATCTGGTCCTGGATCCCACTCTCTGCATTGTTGCCGTGAGCGACGCCTATTTGTCCGCGACGATGACGCGGCGCGAGGAAATCCTCGGCCGCAATATATTTGAGGTTTTCCCGGATAATCCGGACGATCCCGTCGCCACTGGTGAACGCAATTTGCGCGCTTCGCTGGAACGCGTTCTTCTCCATCGCGCTTCCGACGCCATGGCTGTGCAAAAATATGATATTCGGCGTCCCTCGACCGAGGGAGGGGCTTTCGAGGAGCGTTTCTGGAGTCCCGTTAATTCGCCCATCTTGGATGCCGACGGCGGCGTTATTTATATCGTTCATCGCGTCGAGGACGTCACCGACTATGTTTATCTGAAGCGGCTCACCAGCGAAGGGGATAAATTAACCGCCGAGCTTCGGACGCGCGCGGGCCAAATGGAGGCTGAAATTCTTCATCGTTCCGCGGAAATCAACGAGACCAATCAAAAACTGCATACGGCCAATGAGGAATTGGGCCGGCGAACGCGAGAACTTGAGGCGGTGGTCGGCGAACTGGAATCTTTCAGCTATTCCATTTCTCACGACTTGCGCGCGCCGCTGCGTCACATCAACGGTTTTCTCGGTTTGCTCGAGAAGGATTCCGGACCGGCCTTGAGCGAGGCCAGTCACCGTTATATCAAGACCATTTCCGAGTCGGCCACCAACATGAGCGAGTTGATCGAGGGGTTGCTTACATTTTCCCGCACCGGCCGCGGGGAGATGCAGCTGGAGACTGTGGACATGAACGCCTCCCTGCGCGAGGCGATGGCCGAAGTGACCGAGAACGTCGAGGGCCGTCAGATTGAGTGGAAAATCGCGCCGCTGCCCCCGGCCCGGGTCGACAAGGCGCTTTTTAAACTGGTGTGGATTAATCTTCTCTC
>Ga0206931_1084_pt1 | contig 31289 bp, 27 predicted proteins | sample Alteio_BWOrgHeat_17_FD_152946 | JGI IMG/M metagenome (GOLD analysis project Ga0206931, IMG submission 152946) | Enriched cells from forest soil in Barre Woods Harvard Forest LTER site, Petersham, Massachusetts, United States -... | ecosystem: Environmental > Terrestrial > Soil > Temperate forest >...
ACAACTGGGCAGGGTTGAATTTTTATGGAACCGATGAAGTAATCAACACGTATAACGATCTGTCCTTTTCGTCAGAACAAATGGAACTGTCGTCTTCGAACCTGGCAGAGGGCAGCAAACAACTACCGGAAAATCTGGGCGGAGAAAATTTCCTGGGCAAATGGCACCATGTTGCGATCGCATTCAGGGATAAACAGATGAAAATTTATCTCGATCAGATAAGACTGTATGTTATCCCCGAAGTAAAGGATGCGGGAATTAACAAATTTGGTATACGCGTCGCGGGAAAATGTGTCGTTACCAATATCCGGATTGCAGAGGGAGGTGGTATGAATATGATCGGACAAAAATTTACTGATACAAAAATTGTGACCCATGGTATCAATTTCGATGTAGACAAATCAACCATCAGACCCGAAAGCATGGGAACTTTGAATATGATTGCGCAAATCCTCAAAGACAATCCGGATCTCAAATTTGATATTGAGGGTTTCACTGACAATTCGGGCAATCCCGCGCATAATCTCAGTTTGTCCCAGGAACGTGCAACAGCCGTGAAGACCCAATTGATATCCATGGGTATCAGCGCATCCCGATTAACAGCGAAAGGTTTCGGAGACACAAAGCCTGTCTCGGATAATAATACAGCCGAAGGCAGGGCGAATAACCGAAGGGTGGAATTCGTAAAAATCTAAATAGAGAATTTGAAAATTTTATTCTTCCCGGCAACCGCAGATACAAAATACTCATTCCGCAACCGGCCATTTCAAATATCACGGATATTTATCGCCTTTCTAATGATGATGTTGCCTATTGACGTTTCGTTCGCACAATCCTGTTCCTGGTTCCCGGCGGACTGTCCGTCGGACAGGCAATTGCCTGATTCAGCGGAAAGATTTGGGAACCCGGTTACTCCTGTTGAAGTCAGTATGGAAATCAGATTGCATGATTTTCTTACAGCATGGATGCAAAAGGAAGCCGAAAAAAAAGGCTGGGAAGTTTATATGTTTGATGAATCGGCCGGATCGGGTTATCTGAATGCGGACCGCAGCGGACCACTGGCAGATCCGCTGAGGCCGCCGCATGATTATGAAATCAGTTTTATTTTTATCGTTGATGCTGATTCCCTGCATGCATGGCAGCGCTGGCAACAGGATTTTTTGACAAATATGCAGGAGGATTTAAAAAAAATGGCAACGAATAACGATTATTCAAAATTCACCGGCATGCAGGATCTGAAAAGAAAAAAGGAAGAAGGTTTTCGCAATGCCAGCATGCTCCGCGTAAAAATTGAAATAAATGTTGTTGATGCCATTGCATCCACCATTTCGGAAGACTGTCATCAAACCGGTCAGTTAAATATATCTCACGCATCAGTTGCCGCACAATATCACAATGATCGTACGGATGACAAGGCCATATTCGATCTGAATCAATTCAAAAGATGTACTGATTTTGCATTTCTTCTCTTTGGAAACTGGACGCTCAAACCAGATGGTTATGCCTATTTCCACCCGACATACAGGGCAGATAAAAAAAATATTGATCTGACCACGGTGAAGGCGATTCGGAGCGATGTGGTGAGGGTTATTGCCATGCATGTTGAGGGATCGCCGCGATACATCCGGTCCTTTTTGCAGTCACTGGATACCGATCAGTTATATAGCTTAATCAGCCATTAAGCAGTTATTCCTCTCTTCCGGTTGGTTAAAATCAAAAAACAGGAAATTATTTATCTCCGTCTGATTGTTAAAACCAAAAAGCAGGAAATTATTTATCTCCGTCTGATCAGTTAAAATCAACAAATGGGAAATTATTCTTCTCCCTCCACCTTGTTCAGGCCTAGTTTATCCATAGCCAGTTGTGCAGCGATCTGGCTGGCATCTTTTTTATTATATGCGCGACCCTGGGAAATCAATTCTCCGTTTACCACGGCCCCCACGGTGAATAACCGGCGGCCGCCTTCCATATGTTCGTCGATCGTTTCAAATTCGAGGTTCTTGCCATTCTTGTTGGCCCAGCCATACAATTTATTCTTGTGATTTATTTCCAGGTTTTCGAGGTCCTCCATGAAAAGGTAAGGCTGAATGATTCTTTCCATAACCCATTGCCTGCATTTATCATAACCCTTATCCAGGTATATGGCTCCTACCACAGCCTCCAGGGTGTTACCGAAGATCTGGCTCATTTTCAGTGACCCGTCGAATTTATTAAAATAAGAAATTTTCCGAAGTCCCATCTTAACCGCGATATCATTGAGCTGCACACGGTTTACCATTTTACTCCGCATCTCGGTGAGGAAACCCTCTTCTTTATAGGGATATTTTTTAAAAAGAAAATCTGCGATGATTGCGCTCAATATTGCATCGCCAAGGTATTCTAGCCGTTCATTATTCTGGTCTGAACTTTCTTTCACCGAGCGGTGGGTAAGCGCGGTTTTATACAATACTGCGTTACCTGGAACAAATCCCAGAACGTTGCGCAACTGTTTGCGGAAAGAAACAATCGAAGAGTCCGTATTAAAAAGCCGGTCTAATATTCCCACAGCACTAAAATAAGTTATTTCGTAACAACGGAAAAAGAAGTATAAGAGTATAGGAGTATAAGAGTATAAGAGTGATAGTCGAATAGTAATTAGTTGATCAATATCATCGGGAATAAGTCGTTTGCAAGTTTAGCAAACACTCTTATACTCCTATACTCTTATACTCTTATACTAAGCAAGATATTTCTTCACAATCACGCAGGCATTATGCCCACCAAATCCAAATGTATTGCTCAATGCGGCATGCACAATTCTTTTCTGCGGTTTGTGAAAAGTAAAATTGAGGCGCGGATCCAATTCAGGATCATCTTCGAAATGATTAATGGTTGGCGGTACGATATCGTCCACCACACTCATGATGCAGGCAATGGCTTCTACCACGCCGGCGGCACCCAGGCAATGGCCCGTCATGGATTTGGTGGAACTGATATTTGTTCGAAATGCATTTTCTCCAAATACATCGATGATCGCTTTCACTTCCGATACATCGCCGAGCGGCGTGGAAGTGCCATGGGTATTGATATAATCAATATCGGCAGGCGTTAACCGGGCGTCCCGCAAAGCAGCGTTCATCACATTTTTGGCGCCCCTGCCCTCGGGATGCGGCGCCGTGATATGATGCGCGTCGCCAGTAGCGCCAGCGCCAGCCACCTCGCAATAAATTCTGGCGCCCCTTCTTTTTGCGTGTTCCAGTTCTTCAAGTATCAGAGCACCCGCTCCTTCCCCGATTACGAATCCGTCCCTGCCTTTGTCGTAAGGACGACTGGCCGTTTGGGGATTTTCATTACGCTCACTAAGCGCCTTCATGGCATTAAATCCACCTACGCCGGCTTCTGTAATTACGCTTTCTGATCCGCCGGTCAGAATGATATCTGCCATGCCCAGACGGATCAGGTTGAACGATTCCATGAGTGCATTTGTGGAAGACGCGCAGGCACTGACCACAGCGAAATTGGGCCCTCGGAATCCATGACGAATAGAAATATGACCGGCAGCAATGTCAAGTATCATCTTCGGAATGAAAAAAGGATTGTAACGGGGTACACCATCACTCTTTGCAAAATTCCCCACTTCTTCCTGGAATGTATTGATTCCTCCGATTCCACTGGCGAACACAACGCCTACCCGGTCACTGTCTACATTATCTTTTGTAATACCCGCATCTGCCACAGCCTGGTCGCTCACTCCAAGGGCTGTCTGCGCAAACCGGTCAAGCTTCCGGGCCTCTTTTTTATCAAGGAAACTGAGCGGATCATAATTCTTTAACTCGCAGGCAAAACGGGTTTTGAATTTAGATGCATCGAAAAGTGTAATCATATCCGCGCCGGAAACGCCGCCTAACAGGTTTTTCCAATAGTCGTTCAGACTATTTCCAATCGGGGTAAGCGCACCTATTCCTGTTACAACAACTCTTTTCAGTTCCATATTAGCCATTGCGCGGAAGTGAATAATGTGATAAATCCGCTTTCTCAGCTGTAAAGCCTTCGAAAAGCGGATCAACGAAGATTAGCGCAGCACAAGAAACCTCTTATTTGGCGTGTTCTTCCAGGTATCCGATAGCCTGACCAACCGTCGTAATGGTTTCTGCCTGCTCATCGGGAATTGATATGTTGAATTCCTTTTCGAATTCCATGATCAACTCAACCGTGTCAAGCGAATCGGCGCCCAGATCGTTCGTAAAGGAGGCCTCATTTGTTACTTCGGCTTCCTCTACTCCTAACTTATCCACTATAATTTTTTTGACTCGTGTTGCGATGTCTGACATTTTTATAAATTTTAGTTTCGGCTGCAAAAATATAATTTTTGAATTAAACACAACCAACAAGCTATTTCAATTTTATTTTTTGATTTGGATTATATACCGGAATTTGCGATTTCCGCTGCTCATTTCACTAAATCAACCGTTTTGACATGGCCCTTAAGCAGATAGACTACGGATCCCCCGAATATGAAATGATGCTGAAATTGCGGAATGATCTCCTGAGAAAGCCGCTGGGATTGAGTTTCGACCCAAAAGAACTGGAAAAAGAGAAGGATGACGTGCTGATCGGAGCATTTGAGGATGATCGGATGCTCGGTTGCTGCCTCCTTACAAAAATTGATGATAAAACGCTTCGACTCAGGCAAATGGCTGTTTCAAACAATCTGCAGGGAAAGGGCATCGGACGGGCTTTGATGATTTTTGCTGAAAATATAGCCCGGGATATGGGTTATAATACCCTGATGATGCATGCCCGTGTTACCGCAACAGGCTTTTATGAAAAACTCGGTTTTGTCAAAAAAGACGGGCAATTCATCGAAATAACCATTCCGCATGTGATTATGGAGAAAAAACTCCGTTAAAGCGTAAAGCGTAAGGCGCAAGCCTTAAAGCTTCACTCTCATACTCCCATACTCTCATACTCCCACACTTTCTAGTGTAACCGACCGATACATCCGTGTGATAAAATCGAGCAGCTTCTTCATTGAGTCCATGTCACTCAAAACCAGCATAAATAACTTCCCGTTCTGCCGCAGCCTCGCATTTTTTGTCTGCTTCTGAATATAGTCCAGCATATTTTTGAAGACAGATGATTCAAAATATTTTGAGTCCGGACGGTTCACAAAATAAAATTTTACCTGTCCGTTTTTAAATATCAGTTTTTCAAATCCCAGCTCCACCGCCATACGCCTGATTCTTACCGTGTCGAACAAAGCTTCAACCTCATCCGGTACCGGACCAAACCGGTCTTCCATTTCCTTACGAAATGCAATCAGTTCTTCCTCTGTTTCACAATTATCCAGCCGGGTATATAATGACAATCTCTCCGTGATACTTTCTACATATTGATCGGGGATCAGGATTTCTAAATCGGTATCGATGGTGCAATCCGCCACTTCCTGTTCCTGTTTCGCAATCTCGTCCCGGAATAAATCTTTAAAAGAAGTTCTTTTTAATTCACGTATGGCTTCATCCAATATTTTCTGATACATTTCAAATCCCATCTCTACCATAAATCCACTCTGTTCTCCACCCAGCATATTTCCCGCGCCACGAATATCAAGGTCACGCATGGCAATCTGGAATCCGCTGCCCAGATCACTATGCTGTTCCAGCGTTTGAAGCCTTTTACGGGCGTCAGAAGGCAGGGTTGCCAGTGAAGGCGCCAGTAAATAACAAAAGGCTTTTTTGTTGCTTCTGCCCACACGGCCACGCAACTGATGCAGATAACTTAATCCAAACTGATGGGCATTCTGTACGATGATCGTATTTACATTCGGAATGTCCACACCGCTTTCTACGATATTCGTGCACACGAGCACGTCATATTTCTTATCAACAAAATTCAAAATCCGTTCTTCCAGATCGTGCCCTTCCATCTGACCATGTGCATAACCAATACTAAGATCCGGACATAATTCCTGCAGTAATACCGTCATTTCTTTCAGGCCCTGTATCCGGTTATAAATATAAAATACCTGCCCCCCGCGTTCCACTTCATAGTAAATCGCCTCCCGGATAAAATCTTCATTGAATACCTGCAGTTCGGTCTGGATGGGCTGCCGGTTCGGCGGTGGCGTGTTGATGATACTGAGATCCCTTGCACCCATCAGACTGAACTGAAGCGTTCTGGGGATAGGCGTGGCCGTTAGTGTGAGACAGTCCAGGCTGATACGCAGGGTTTTGATTTTTTCCTTATGTGCCACGCCAAATTTCTGTTCTTCATCAATCACAAGCAATCCGAGGTCCTTGAATTTTACATCTTTTCCCAGTATCGAATGCGTACCGATGATGATGTCTATTTTTCCCTCAGCCAGTTTTTTATAGGTTTCTTTTTTCTCTTTGGCTGATTTGAAACGGTTCACGTAATCCACGGTGACCGGAAAATCTTTCAACCTTTCACCAAATGTTTTATAATGCTGGAAAGCCAGGATGGTAGTAGGTACGAGAACCGCGGCCTGCTTACCATCCAGACAAGCTTTGAAAGCCGCGCGTATAGCCACTTCCGTTTTGCCAAATCCCACATCCCCGCATACCAGCCGGTCCATCGGGGAGGGAGACTCCATATCTTTTTTCACATCGGCTGTGGCCTTACTCTGGTCGGGGGTGTCCTCATATATGAAAGAAGCTTCCAGCTCCGTCTGCATATAGTTATCCGGCGAAAAGGCAAATCCTTCCTGTGCCTTTCGGGCAGCGTAGAGTTTAATCAGATCAAAAGCAATTTCCTTTACACGGGTCTTGGTTTTCTCTTTCAGTTTCTGCCAGGCATCACTGCCCAGCTTGCTTACCTTCGGAATGCTCCCTTCCCGGCCTGTGTATTTTGAAATTTTATGCAGTGAATTAATATTCACATACAGGATATCACTGTCTTTATAGAATATGCGCACAGCTTCCTGCAACCTTCCGTTTACTTCTATTTTTTGCAGCCCGCTGAATATACCTACACCATGATCAATATGTGTTACATAATCACCCGGCTGTAGCTCACGCAGGGTACGCAGGGTAATGGCCTTACTCTTATTGTAAGCCTGCTTGATTTTATACTTGTGGTAACGCTGAAATATCTGGTGGTCGGTATAACAGACAATTTTCAGATCCTCATCAATAAATCCCTCATGAATGGAACTGGCAACCGGTGTAAAACGAATGGTTGATTTCAGATCTTCAAAAATCGTATGCAGTCTTTCGAGTTGTTTCGGATTTTCGGCAAAAATATAAATCTCAAATTTTTTCGATTCCCAGGTCTCCAGATCAGCAATCAGCCTTTCGAACCGCCGGTTAAAGGCCGGTTGTGATTTCGTGTGAAATTCAATGGTAAACACATCGGCCTTTTGAACCGGACCAAATTCTACCAGATGTCGCGACTCCGTTACTTCATCGATGGATGAAGAGCGGATAAAGTCTTCTGACGAGATCTCTTTTTTGACAATTCCTTCCGCGGATTCAATTTCTTTTGTGGGACGGGATTCCAGGAATTCCGCCAATTCAGTTTCCAGGATCGTTATTTTTTCCCTGATAAACCGGAGGTCATGCATCCAGATCACGGTATTGGCCGGGAGAAATTCAAAGAGAGAAATTTTTTTCTCTGCAGAAAAATGGGTTTCGATATTGGGAATGATCTGTACCTGTAGCAGGCGTCTCTCACTAAGCTGTGTTTCGGGATCAAATATCCGGATGGAATCCACTTCATTTCCGAATAGCTCGACGCGGTAAGGTTTTTCATTTCCGAACGAATAAATATCAAGAATGCCACCCCGGACGGCGAACTGTCCTGGCTCATATACAAAATCGGTTCTTTCAAAACCAAAACCCACCAGCGACTCCATCAATTCTTCGGGCTGAATGGATTCTCCGGATTTCAGCCGGATCATATTGCCGGCGAGGGTTTCGGGCAGAACCACTTTTTCGAAGAGCGCCTCGGGATAGGTGACAATGATCTTTTTATTGCCTCCTGCGCTCCACCGGGTCAGCGCTTCCGTACGCAGCATCACGTGACTGCTATTCAGTTCCTGATAAGTCTTATTATTTTTAAAGGACGAAGGAAAATAGAAAATGTCCAGCGCTTTGGTCAGATTTTCCAGGGAATTATGGAAATAAGCCGCCGTTTCCGCGTCTTCACAAACCACCACATGGTTTAACTGGCTGCTGGCCGGAAGTTTAAAAATTGCCGAGATAATAAAGGCAGGCGAAGATCCCTGGAGGTTTTTTAACAGAATTTGCTGTGGTTTGGACAAAGTGAGCCTGTCCGCCAGTTGAAAAAGGCGGGATGAATGCTCGTACAAACCCAACAAACTCTCATTGCTCATCCAACACAAAGATAGTGTGGGAGTATGAGAGTATGAGAGTATGGGAGTACTGGATCACAAATTTAACTCTCAGACTCCCATACTCTCATACTCTCATACTCTCATGCTCTCATACTTGTGAGAAAGTGAGTGTTTAGTAAACGGCGTCATAATCTATGTTCACGTTCACCTGTGTAACCTTATGGGGAATCACTTTTACGGGTGCAATATGATTGTCCGAATCGAAATTATTCGCATAGAACAAAGCATCCTTTTTGGTAAAAAGAGAGTATTCTCCTGGAGGAAGGGACAAGAAGAAATAACCATTATCGTCAGAAGTTACTGTCTGGATCAGCCGGGTGCCAATAGTGCTGTAAAAGGCAGATTCACCCTGTTTGGTTACCTGACTGAGACTGGTGAGCTGATATACATATAAAACGGCTTTTATTCCCTTGGGTGGACTTAATTTAGCGTCGGGCGAAGGCATCCGGTTACCGGTGATACGGAAAATATATCCTTCAATTCCCGTTTTTTTACCCTGACCATAGGTTGGCGTTAACAGTAAAGTCATGCTGAACGACAGTAATAGTATCGGATTTAGCTTTAACATGCTGGTAGTCTTACCTCTGGTAAGGTAGATCAAAAAAGGCTGCGCTGTTTAAAAAAGTGTAATTTTAAAGGCTCTTTATCATTTAAGAATATACATGATACGAAAGAAATTTGTACCCTTCATTCTGGTAACACTATCCTTTTTTTCTACGGCCCATTCCCAGGTAATCACCAATATTAAGGCCCTGCGCGAAACCTCCGTTCGTGCTGATATCCAGTACAAAGAGATGAGTGACCGTCTGAACCGGCTGGCAAGACTGAACGGATGGCCCCTGTCCAAAACTTTCAGAAACGGCAACCGCGCCGTTTTGATAGGCATCAGCCAAAAGGGATTTCCCCTGTACGTTACGACGAACAATAATATTATTTCCGCCGCAACGATCGGTACAAACCAGTTATGGCCCGGCGGTAGCACCGGACTCAACCTCAACGGATCCACAGCAGCACTTAAGAGTAAAATAGCCATCTGGGATGGAGGAAGGGTGCTGGCAACGCATGAAGAACTCACCGGAAGGGTTGTTCAGAAAGATAACCCATCCGCTCTCAGCGACCATTCCACCCATGTGTCAGGAACCATGATTGCCGCCGGTGTAAATCCGGTAGCCAAGGGGATGAGTTTTGGCGCCCAGCAGCTCCTGGCATATGATTTCAATAATGATGTATCTGAAATGAGCGGGGCTGCTTCAGGGTTGTTGATCTCAAACCACTCTTACGGCGCTTTGGCAGGCTGGAACCTAAATACAGATAATAATCATTGGGAATGGTATGGAAATACCGGCGACACGGTGGATTATAAATTCGGATATTATGATGACCAGTCCCAGGAATGGGATTCCATTGCTTATAATGCGCCCGATTACCTGATTGTAAAATCTGTCGGAAATAACCGCGATGAAAACGGGCCGCCTGTGGACAGCCCCTATGATGCCTTTAATGCAAGAGGTGTTATGGCGCCGGCGGGTAACCGGCCGCCGGGGATCAGTAACAATGACGGTTACGATATCGTTCCCACTTATGGTACTGCAAAAAATATAATTGCCATCGGCGCCGTAAATCCGATTCCCGGCGGTTACAATTCACCTGCCGATGTTCAGCTCGCCGAATTCAGCAGCTGGGGACCCACCGACGATGGCCGGATAAAACCTGACCTGGTAGCCGATGGAATTAACGTACTCTCCTGCGTCAGCACTTCCAATACTGCGTACGCGATTTTTAGTGGCACTTCCATGTCTTCGCCCGCCGCAGCGGGATCGGGTTTTTTACTACAGGAGTATTATTACAAACTCCACAATACATTTATGCGTTCTGCCACATTGAAAGGAATCCTGATACACACGGCAGACGAGGCAGGACCGGCAGATGGTCCCGATTACCAGTATGGATGGGGCCTGATTGATATGGTGAAAGCAGCCTCTGTGATCACTTCCAAAAATACAGATCAGCTGATACAGGAAAATACTTTAACGAATGCAGCTGGTACTTATTCCATACCGGTCGTTGCATCCGGCAAAGGACCCCTTACAGCAACCATTTGCTGGACAGATCCACCCGCCGTGGTGGATGAAGTGAACACTCTGAACAACCCGACACCGAAGCTCGTAAATGATCTGGATTTGCGCATAACCGGTAATGGCAGCACATTTACTCCCTGGATCCTCAACCGGTTAAATCCCGGCGCAGCAGCCACCCATGGCGATGATACGCTCAACAACGTCGAAAAAATAGTTATCCCGAACACGGTTCCGGGCAAAACGTATACAATCACGGTAACGCATAAAAGACCCCTTCAGAGTGCCGGATCCCAGGCTTATTCCCTGATTGTAAGCGGTGTGGGCAGCACTCCTTATTGTAGTTCCGCTCCAACCAGCAGCGCGGGTACGCGGATTGACGAAGTGGCCATTAGTAATATTGACCAGGTAAATCCCCCTGGATGCACCACATACACGGATAATACCAGTCACACGATCAATCTGCAATCCAGCCAGACAATTCCTTTCACTATAAAACTCAGTTCCTGTGATGCCTCCAACGCGTCCAGGGTCGTCGGCATTTTTATTGACTACGATAACAACGGAAGTTTTGAAACAGCGGTGATCAGTCCGGTTTTACCGGGAGGCACGACCACTTATACCGGGAACATCCGGGTTCCGGCGGGGATGACGGTCGGTAATATTACAGTATTACGTATTGTGGCCCAGGAGACAACCGATTCAACCCAGGTAAAAGCATGTGGATCTTATGGCAATGGTGAAACCCAGGACTACTCCGTAAAATTTATTCCCCTCACAAACGATGTCGGATTAAGTGACATCCTTGATCCCTTACCCGGAACCTGTGAAGCCGATTCACAGCGCGTTTCAGTAAGGATTAAAAATTATGGCACAACTGCGCAGGTGAATGTTCCGATTCATCTGATAGTAAATTCAGGCAATAATAACCTGTTGAATATAACGACGGTTTATCCGGGTACACTGGCTGCATTAAGTTCCGTGATTTTTACCTTCCAGACACCCTTTACTTCAACCAGTGGCACAACCTATATACTGAAAGCCTTTTCGTCTCTTGCAGGCGATCAGGATACAACCAACGATGCCGTTACAGATACGCTGGCGCCTAGTGCGGGAACAGAAACGGTCACGGGAGAAGCAGAGATTTGTGGAAGCAGTCCGGCCACGGTGGGCCTGAGAGCAAACGTACCGGATTCGAGCGACGCCGTGTTCTGGTTTAACAGCCCGACAGCACCAACGCCCATTGCATCCGGTATTCAGGCAACCACCAGCGTGATTACGGCTGATAACACCTATTATCTCGGTTTAAATGAAATAAGCGGATCCATCGGACCGAAAAATAAAAATGTGTTTCCACAGGGAGGTTATAATTATTTCCAGGGAAATTTTATAAAGTTTCATAATGATGTGCCGGTGACCATTGAAACTACACGCCTGTATGTTGGAGCCGGAGGTAAAGTAAACTTCGTTGTGGCTGATCTTTCGGACTATGATTCCTGCAGCGGATCATATAGCTATTTCCCGATTTCAACCAACACCATTGATGTTTATCCGACGACGACTACACCATCGCGTGTGGCGTCGAGCATAAATTCACCATCAGATACCGGCGCCGTATTTCTTTTGAATCTGGCCGTACCAACGCCGGGCGACCATGTACTGATCGTACTTGCGCAGGACAGCGCCTTCCTTTTCAGGAATAATAATATTACAAAGAATCCTTACCCCTTAGGAATTCCCGGAGTGTTCACGATTACCGGAAACAGCGCCATCAATACATCTGATTGTACAGATACAGGCTTTTATCATGCTTATTATTATTTCCTTTACGATACAAGAATCACACTGAATAAATGTCCTTCTCCAAGAGTAGCTGTACAGGCCAGGCCGCCTGCGCCAGCGGTTATCACCCGGGTGGGAAATATGCTGTCCAGTAACTACGCCTCCGGTAATCAATGGTATTTTGACAGCAAACCGATTCCGGGTGCAACGAAACAAACAGATACGCTGGGGCCGCCCGGTCCGTATTATGTGGTTGTGAACGACAGCACGGGTTGTACCCTGACTTCTGCCGTGTATGTATATACGCCGGGAGATGATATCGGCCTGGTGGTTTCACCCAATCCGAATCCCGGTGTATTCAGCATACAATTTTACCTCACATCAACGCAGGACGTGGATCTGCGGGTAATGGATATCGAAGGTCGTTTATTGTATAAATCACAATATCCAAACTACAGGGGTTCATTTGTCAAAACGGTAGAAATGGGTGCGGTGAGTGCCGGTGTGTATGTATTGCAATTGCAAATCGGTTCCACAAAATATGTCCGGAAAATCGCGGTTTATTAAAAAGCTGAAAGCGTAAAGCGTAAAGCGTAAGGCAGTGAAAAAATATGAATTGAGTTATAAGTTACCTTAGTAAAGAATTCTCATACTCTTAACTCTTAACTCTTAAATAAAAAGATGGCGCTTCCCTGGCAAACCGGAAAAGTTATTCGTATTGAAAATGCAACATCGGTTACGCGACGGTTTTGGATTGAACTCATTTCAGGTGAACCCTTTCATTTTGAACCCGGACAGTTTGTGACCCTGGATCTTCCCATTCATGAGAAACCCTCCAAACGATGGCGCAGTTATTCGATTGCATCCTGGCCCGATGGCAGTCCGGTTATTGAATTGGTTATCGTGCTTCTGGAAGGAGGCGCAGGAACCAAATATCTTTTTGAAGAAATAAAAGTGGGCAGCGAACTAACATTACGCGGGCCGCTCGGCTCGTTTACATTACCGGCTCCGCTCGAAAAAGATATTTTTCTCATTTGTACCGGAACCGGCATTGCACCTTTTCGCGCCATGGTTCATCATATATTAAATCATAACCTGCCACACCGCGATATCTATCTGATCTTCGGATGCCGTCGTCTCGGAGATGCGCTCTATCAAAAGGAAATGGAAGAACTGGAACTGAACCTGACCGATTTCCAATACCTGCCGGTTTTTTCAAGAGAAGTTCCCGAGAACCGGGAACACCTGATCCGGACAGGTTACGTGCATGCCGTATTTGAGGAAATATGTAAAAAGAAAAAGAACCAGCAACATGCCAACGGAACAGAGCACGGAAATTATTCACCCGCATTTTATCTGTGTGGCTGGAAAGTCATGATCGACGAAGCCAGGAAGAGAATCGTTGATTTGGGATTTGACCGCAAGTCGATTCATTTGGAGCTTTATGGATAAAAAGCGTAAGGCGTAAAGCGCAAAGCGTAAAGCTTTACACAGTAAGGTTTCATGAAACAATTACAACTGAATTCCTGCTTAAGATTTTTCAATAATAGCGAATAAGATGCAGTTCTTAAACCATATGAAACTAAATGTCTCTATTCGTTTTAGATTTTATGTTTTGGGCTTGTATAAATTTTACGCTTTATGCTTTGCGCCTTAACCTTAAAGCCCTGAAGCCGACTGTCCCAGATTCTTTTTAGCAAGCAGTTGTTTGCGAAGAGTAATATTGGGGACCTTTTTGGAAGTTACCTGTACTTCGTTATTGGGAGATTTCATCGTGATGACGGGACTTTTGATATCCTGAATTTTGGATTCCATATTCAGGGTTTCGCGTTCCAGTTCCAGTATGACTTCATAATTATTAAGGATCTCTCTTTCCAGCTCTTCTATTTTTGCTTTGGCCTTTAATATCATTCTGGCTCTGAAAGCAAAACCTACGAAAACTGATAAACCTAAAATGAAAGCAAGCAGGTAGATATTTACCGAAACCTCGTTCGTAAGCATGGTAGTTATTAAATTAATTAATCAGAGTCAAAGGTTTGTCAAAAGTTCACGCAGGCGCTGGATAATGCTTTCCGGCGAGGGTTTATCATGCCATTGGAGGTAATTCCCAAAAGTAAGGTTTCCATTTTAAGTATTATAAAATTTGTTTTTCCACTATTTCACGCACGGAATCGAGGGAAACCCGTTCCTGCTGCATGCTGTCCCGGTACCGAATGGTTACCGTACGATCTTCTTTGGTCTGGTAGTCAATGGTCACGCAAAATGGCGTCCCGATGGCATCCATACGGCGATATCGTTTCCCGATGGTATCTTTTTCTTCATAAAAACAGCGGAACTGGCTCCGGCAGGATGCCATCAGTTCTTTGGCAATTTCCGGCAAGCTGTCTTTTTTAACCAGTGGCAGGATGGCCAGTTTCACCGGCGCCAGACCCGGCGGGAATTTCAAAACCACGCGGCTGTCCTTTTTATCGCCCGCACTGAGATCCTCTTCCTGGTAGGCCTCACTTAAAATCATCAGGATGGTACGGTCGAGCCCGATAGAGGTTTCGATTACATAAGGTATATAATGCTGATTGAGTTCCGTATCGAAATAAGTAAGTTTTTTCTTACTGTATTCCTGATGATTTTTCAGGTCAAAATCAGTTCGTGAATGAATGCCTTCCACTTCTTTATAACCCATCGGGAAAAGATATTCTATATCGCAGGCCGCATCGGCATAGTGCGCAAGCTTGACGTGGTCGTGAAACCGGAATTTATCGGGTGATATGCCCAGGCTCAAATGCCATTTCATCCGTGTTTCTTTCCAATGCTCATACCATTCTTTCTGTGTCCCGGGCCGGATAAAAAACTGCATTTCCATCTGTTCAAATTCACGCATTCTGAATATAAACTGGCGGGCCACAATTTCATTACGGAAGGCCTTGCCGGTTTGTGCAATGCCGAAGGGAATTTTTAATCTGCCCGTTTTCTGAACATTCAGGAAATTCACAAAAATGCCCTGCGCCGTTTCGGGCCGGAGATATATTTCGCTGGCCTCTTCAGCCAGACTCCCGAGCTGGGTAGAAAACATGAGGTTGAATTGTCTCACATCACTCCAGTTGGATGTGCCGCTGATGCCGCATTTGATTTTTTTCTCTTCGATTAATTTTTTCAGCCCGTCAAAATCACTGGCTGCAAGGAGTTTGTCCATCGCTGCCAGCAATTCTTCCGCCTCCTGCTTCCTGCCTCCCGCTTCCAGCTCATCCGCATATCCTTCTATCAGGTGGTCAACCCGGTATCGCTTCTGGCTATCCTTATTATCAATCATCGGGTCACTGAAATTATCCACATGACCGGATGCCTTCCAGGTGGTCGGGTGCATAAAAATAGCTGCATCAATACCCACAATATTATCGGTGAGCTGGGTCATACTCTTCCACCAGTAATCACGTATATTCTTTTTGAGTTCGCTGCCATATTGACCATAATCATAGACGGCACTGAGACCATCATAAATTTCACTGGACGGAAATATGAATCCGTATTCCTTACAATGGGATATAATAGCCTGAAGTTTTAACGTATCATTTGCCATAACGGCTGCAAAAGTAAGGAGAATGAATAACCCGGAGCAACTCCTTCGGCCTCATTGTAGTAAATTTGGCGCTATGTGGACATTGAAAAAATGTCAGCCCTTTCTATGCGTCCTCTTGTTGCTCTTCGTATCCTTCAGTGTATGCGCCCAGACGAAAGTACTGAGAGGTGTTATCCAGGATGAACAAAGTGGCGAACCCGTTCCCTTTGCCTCGATGCAGATGGAAAAAAGCGGTCATGGATTGCTCAGTGACTCGGCTGGCGGATTTACCATACGTTTTGATCAGTGGCCAAAAGATACACTCCGGATCACTTATGTGGGCTATCAGCCTTATCTCCTCATTCTGAATGATTCACTGATGAGACATGCAGTGAACGACAGCTTGTTTGTCTATATCTCGATGGCACGCGGCAGGTATAGTAACGAAGTGGTCGTCAGGGCAAAAGTGGATTTCGGACTGCTCCTCTGGCGCAAAATCAAAAAACATAAGGAACAGAACGACCGGTACCGTTTTCATAATTTCTCCTACGAATTATACAACAAGCTGGAACTTGATCTGAACAACGTAAATAAAGAAAGACTCCAGACAGTCAAATTACTCAGGCCATTTGCTTTTGTGCTTAATAATATAGACAGCAGCGAAGAACATCCCTTTCTTCCGATGTACATAACTGAAACCCTTTCCGATTATTATTATGTGCGTGATCCGGTTACGAAAAGACGTGAAGTGATAAAAGGTAGTAAAACCGTGGGCCTGAATAATGAAAGTGTGAGCAAGTATCTGGGCGGCATGGAACAGAACGTGGATTTTTACAACAATTTCATACCGGTATTTGATAAAAGATTTGTCAGCCCGCTGAGCAATAATGGCGATTTTTATTACCGTTACAGGATTATCGATACGCAGTATGTCAATTCCCGGAGGCTGCTTCACCTGGTCTTCACTGCAAAAAGAAAAGGCGAAAATACATTTGAAGGAGATTGCTGGGTACATGACAGCAGTTTCGCCATACAGAAAATGACACTGCGGCTGGATGCCTCTTCCAATCTGAATTTTGTACAGGAACTCACCGTCATACAGGAATTCTCTCTGATCAACGATACAACCTGGTTCCTGTCAAGAGAAAAATTTGTGGCGACACTTACACCGCTTGGTAAAAATAAAATGGGGATGATTGGAAGAAAAACCACGACCTATAAAAACATCGTCTATAACGACAGTTCTGTGGTGCGTGAAGTGGATAAAAATAAGATTTCGGAAGAAGTCATGTTCTCTGCCAATGCGCGGGAACGAACGGATTCTTTCTGGATCAAATACAGGCACGAGGGATTAACAAAAAATGAGAAAGCAGTTTACAAAATGGTGGACACCCTCACCCGGATGCCCGCATTTCATACCTATGCCAATGTGCTCAACTTTCTGGGTACCGGATATCTCAACATTGGAAACTTCGTGATCGGTCCCTGGTACAACTGGATTTACGCCAATGAACTGCAGGGGTTCCGACTGCGTTTCGATCTCGGTACCAACAAGGGGTTTAATAAAAACCTGATCCTGCATGGGTACATGGCCTATGGATTCGGCGATAAAGTATGGCACTGGGAAGGAGACGCACTTTATCTTTTCAAACGGAATCCCCGAATGAGTCTCTATGCGATGTTCCGACAGGACCTGGACTATGGTCAACAGTATTATGATGAGATTACAAGCGATAATATCTTCGCCATCGCCGTCAGAAAGCCCGGCATCCCGATTAAGTTCATCAATCTTACGGAACAACAGGTTCAATGGTTCAATGAATGGGTGAATGGATTTTCGGTAACCTTCACCGCAGATCATAAAGTATACAATCCGGAATTGAACCTGGCGCCGATGAGTGATTTTATAAAAGGTACCGGCAATCCCATGAATGGGTTTGAACTTTCGGTAAATCTTCGTTTTGCGTTCCTGGAGAAATTTTTTGAAACGACTTTTTACCGTACAAGCCTCGGAAGCGATTACCCCATCATCGATGTAAAATATACCCATGGTTTTCCGGGTGTTCTGGGCAGCACACTTACCTATAATAAACTATTCGCGAGTATTTCTGATGTTATCAAAGTACCGCCGGTCGGCACGCTCTACTATAATTTTTTCGGAGGCAAAACCACCGGTGTGCAACCTTATCCTTTTCTCAATGTAGCCCCAGGCAATGAAACATACTATTACAATAAGTATGCATTCAGCCTGATGAATAAATACGAATACCTGCACGATGAGTTCCTCGGATTCAATTTTGAACATAATATCGGCAGTGGTATATTCCGGCTTGTTCCTCTCACCCGTAAATTAAAATTCCGCCAGTTTTACAATGTCAAATTGTTATGGGGGCATCTGTCGCCTGAAAATGCCGCCTATAATAATAACCCGGATTATACTTTCAAATCACTGGATGGAAGAACCTATATGGAAGTCGGAACCGGTGTTGATAATATCTTTCGTTTTCTCCGCGTCGATTTTATATGGCATGTGCTGCCTACCGGTCAGGACCTTTCCTATATTCAAAAATTTGGTGTCTTCGGCAGTTTCAGGTTACAGTTTTAGCAAACACCGGACACGATCCTTTTTCCCTTTTCTAAAATGAAACACAGGAATATCATGTGAACCCAAACTTGCATACCTCTTAAGCGTAAAGCTGAAAGCGTAAAGCGTAAGGCTAATATTGGGTCTTCGCTTTATGCCTTCGCCTTCGCCTTCGCCTTCGCCTTCGCCTTTGCCTTTGCCTTTGCCTAACGCTTTACGCTTTACGCTTTACGCCCAAAAACGTACCTTTCTTAGCCGAAACCCCAAAACATGAATACCAAAAAATTCTTCATCGGAACATTGGCAGGAGGTATTGTATTTTTCTTCCTGGGTTATCTGATTTATGGTGTGGCGCTCTCGGATTTTTTCAGCCGGCACACGATAGCCCCACAGGGATCCATGAGACAAATGAGTGAAATTGTCTGGTGGGCATTGATCCTCGGGAACTTTGCTTCCGGCGCATTGCTGAGTTACATTTTCCTGAAACTGGGAAATATCGGTTCCTTAGGAAGCGGCGCCGGCACCGGTGCAGTCATCGGATTCTTTGTGACGCTGAGCATGGATTTGATCCAATATGCAACTGAAAATAATATTGGCAGGCTTGCCAGACTTGTCGATGTGCTGGCTGGAATCGTGATGTATGCCGTCGCCGGTGGAGTGATTGGTGCTCTTATGGGTAGAGGGAAAACGATAAAATAATTCAAATTCATAAGTCTAAGTCTCTGGAGACGGATCGACACCGGTTCGTTTCCAGGGATTTTATTTTTAATATTATCCGGCTTTACAAAACGTGCTTGGAGAAGTAGAATACCGGTTCGTTTCTAAACGGCCTGCTTTAGGGATATCTCCCAAGTAAATGATTGTTTACAATGTTTGTTTTCAATTTCGCTGCATCAATGGTGCCTTCATTTGAATAAACAATTTCTCCACCCGGTTCAACCAGCATGGTATATGGAAATCCACCACTCCATAAGGGATTGATAGCCCTGATCATTTTATTTTTGTCTTCTGCGCTAAAAAGGAAATTGATATTAGACGCTTCCTGTTGTTGAAGGAATTTCAGCAACTGATTCCGTTTGGCCGGCTCGTCGATACAAATACTGATCAATTCAAAATCACGGTCCCTGTACATGCGGTTGATACTAACGAGATCAGGAAATGCCTTTATGGAAGGGCCGGATTGTATATTCCAGATATAAATCAGACGCAATTTGCCTGTCGGGTTTTTCATCAGTCCTTTTACACTGTCTTCACTCAAAATATTCAGATACACGGGTTCCTTCGCCCATTTTTCTTTTGCCTTTTGCACCAGTTCCTTTTTCTCAGACCATTTCACCGAGCATCCGAAGACTTTTGTCGTCTTTACCGGAACTTCACGATGATCCAGCAACGCATCGATGGCGTTACGGGCATCTGTATTCGTCGGTGTTTTAAATGGGTTCTCCATTTCATCTACTCTTCCCTGGTAACGCAGTTTACGATCCCTATCAAAAATAAAAACGTGCGGTGTCGCTATCGGTCCATAAGCTTTGGATGCCGTTTCTGTGTCCCCATCATATAAATAGGGGAAATTGAATTTTTTTTCTCCGGCCCTTATTTTCATTTCATCAAACGAATCGCCGAGATCTGAAAAATCAAGTTCATCCAGACGAAGACTTGCCGGATCATTGGGGTTGATGGCTACTACGGCCACACTTTTACCCGCATAGTCGATAGTCATTTTGATAAGACGGTCCTCATACGCCTGGGCGGTCGGACAATGATTACAGGTGAAAACAACCACAAGCACCTGTGCATTTTTAAATGAAGCCAGGTTATATGTTTTGTCATCAACACCTTTCAGCTGGAAATCCGGAGCTGCCGCACCAATCTCCAGTGTTTTATGATCAGTATGGTAATGGGATACAAAGCCGGCCAGCATCAGAATGATGACGATCCATCCCGCCGATAAAATATATCTCATAGATCTTTTCAGAAAATTTTATCCCTTTGATCTCAAATTTACCAAAAACCAGTGTCACTTGTTAATCGTTGGGCCTCCTCCATAACCTTAGCTTTCGCCTTAGCCTCAGCCTTCGCCTTAGCCTTCGCCTTAGCCTCAGCCTTCGCCTCCGCCTTAGCCTTAGCCTTACGCTTTACGCTTTACGCTTTCAGCTTTACGCTTTCAGCTTAATAACGTATCTTCAGAAAGGGAATATGTCCAGTGCATTCGGCCATTTGTAAAACTTTGAACAATGAAAGTCAAGTTTTATGGCGTGCGGGGCTCCCTGCCGGTATGCGGCAGAGAATTTGAAAGATTTGGTGGAAACACAACCTGTATACGGATTCTGCGCGAAAAAGCCAACAGGATTGCCATCATTGATGCCGGAACCGGCATTCGAAATCTTGGGAAAGAAATTATAAAGGCCGGATTGTCCCAACAGATCATAAATATTTTATTCACTCATTTTCACTGGGATCATATACAGGGACTGCCCTTCTTCCCCCCGGCTTATAATGCAAACCAGCGAATCGGTATTCTTGCCACAGGCAGGCGAGGCAAGATTAATAACCTGAAAGAAATATTCACGCTGCAAATGCAGGAAGATTATTTTCCGGTTCATCTCGACGCGATGGGCGCGCAGTTTGAGTTTCTGACCTATGGTGACAAAGAAACCTTATTCGGTGCAGTTGTTACAACAGTTGAGCAACATCACCTGCACGCCGGCGGATCTTATGGAATCCGCATAGAGGATGAATCGGTATCACTCGTCGTTTGCACAGATGTTGAACATATCAATGGTATCGATCCGAATATTGTAAACCTCGCCATGGATGCGGATATGCTCATTCACGACGGTCAGTACACAAGAGAAGAATACAAAAAATTCAAAGGATGGGGACACAGCGCATGGGAAGATGCCGTCAAAGTAGCGGAACAGGCGAACGTGAAACAACTCATCATTACCCATCATGATCCGGATCACAATGATGATTTTCTGGACGGCCTGGAAAAAGAATGTCAGTCTATTTTTCCCCATTCATTATTTGCTAAAGAGGGAATGGAAGTCGTCGTTTGAATGGCTTTTAAAAATGCAACGTTTTAATAATATTTCGGACCTGACAGATCCGGCATGCCTTTGCAAAATAACAGGACCCATTACCGGTATCAAAAGGACAACGCTATCCGCGATCGGATTTTCAGGTTCCGTGTTAGAAAGAGTAGAAGTTAATCTGCAGACTGGCGGCATCAAAAATCTGATTTTAAAATATACCAGACTGGAAAACGACTGGTTGTCACTCAGATCGAAGGACATGGTGGGAAGAGAAGGTTCGCTGTTGAGCGAAGCCGGTTTATCCGGCGTATGGCATTGCATTCATAGTCCTTACATCGCATTTGCATGTGAAAATGATGCAACCGGTTTATTGATGGACGATTTTACTGACTATTTATTTCCAGATATCAGGGAGCCGATAGATATCCTCCAGGAGGATCTCATTTTAAATACAATCGCTTCTCTTCACGCCACTTTTTGGGAATCATCCGAAATCAGAAAAATGAAATGGCTGATGCAGCCACAAAAGTATCTTGACGTACTGGGCCCGGGTGAACATACTTCAGATAAAACGGCCGCCCCTCCCGATAAAGTAAGAACCAGTATCCATGATGGCTGGAATCTGGCATTTCAATTATTACCTGTTGAAATAAATTATTTCCTGAAAAAACCAGCAGATGAAATATTTCAATATTGGAACGATCTTCCGGTTACACTTTTACACGGAGATGCCAAGATTGCAAATATGGCTATTCTTCCTTCCCAACAGGTGGTCATGTTTGACTGGACCTATATCGGCTGGGGGCCATGCGGAATCGAATTGGGATGGTGGCTCGCAGTTAATTCAACAAGACTGGCACGGTCAAAAGAAGATCTGATCAGTCAATACAGGTTTTGCCTGCAATCCAACCTTTCATTTTTTATACCCGAAAAAACCTGGACAAGGATGATACAGCTGGCCATTGTGACCGGCGTTATGATGATGTTATGGAGTAAGGCACTTGGTTTCAGGACAGCAACAAAAAGGGGGATCGATGAATGGGAATGGTGGGTGACACAATTAAAAACAATTGTTTCAACGCTCCGGAATTAAACAGCGAGATTATTTTCCAAACCGTTCAATGTTCAGCAATAAGATTCTGCAAATTTCCTCAACCTCTTCGAGGGCAATGGTCAGCGGTGGTGCAATGCGCAGACAGGCCGGTGCAAATAAAAACCAGTCAGTGAGCAGACCATCCTGAATGCAGCCGTCAATAATACGTTTATTGATCTCGAAGTTTCCAAATTCAACGGCGATGAGGAGTCCGGCGCTGCGAACGGATTTTATGGAAGGATGAACCAGTCGCTCCTGGAAAAGATTTTCTTTTTCCGCAACGGAATCAACGAGCTTTTCCCGATGGAGTACTTTCATCGCAGCCAAACCTGCAGCGCAACTGAGCGGATGACCTCCGAAAGTAGTGATATGGCCCAATACCGGCTGATGCGTAAATGAATCCATCAGAGTTTTCGATGATACGAACGCCCCCAGTGGTAAACCACCGCCCAGTGCCTTACCCAATAACAGGATGTCCGGAACGATCCCGTATTGTTCAAATCCCCACAGCGAACCTGTTCTTCCAAAGCCCACCTGAATCTCGTCCAGGACAAGTAATGCGCCGGCCTCATCGCATTTTTTGCGAAGAGCCCGTATCCATTCCTTCGAAGGTTTGATGACAGCATTTTCCGCCTGCACTGTTTCTGCGAACACGCAGGCTGTTTTTTCTGTGATCCGGTCCAGGTCTGCCAGGTTGTTATATTTCAAATGAGATATACCGGGCAGCAATGGACGAAATGCGTTTCGCCAGTACTCATCTCCCATTAAACTAAGGGCACCCTGGGTGGATCCGTGATACGAATATTCAAACCCAACGATTTCTGTTCTGCCTGTTACCCTTTTGGCCAGTTTCATGGCTCCTTCGGTGGCCTCTGTGCCGGAGTTGGTGAAATAAACGGATTGTAGTTTTTCGGGAAGGTAACCGGCCAGCATATGCGCATATTCAACCTGGGGTGACTGAATCAATTCTCCGTATACCAATACATGCAGGTACCGGTCTGACTGATCTTTAATGGCGCTTATTACGTCCGGATGGCGATGCCCCGTGTTACAAACACTGATGCCGCCAATGGCATCCAGGTATTTTTTTCCTGTAACATCGTAGAGGTAAAGACCCTCTGCCCGAATGATCTCAAGTCCCAGCGGAGCGGGGGAAGTCTGTGCCAGGTGTTTGAAGAATAATTCCCTTTGAAGCATAAAGCGTAAGGCGTAAAGCTTAAAGCTAATCAGTTTACCTTTCAAGCGTAAAGCGTAAAGCGTAAAGCGTAAAGCTAATCAGTTTACCTTTCAAGCTTAAAGCGTAAAGCGTAAAGCTTATAGCTAATCAAGTTTACCTTTCAAGCATAAAGCGTAAAGCGTAAAGCTTAAAGCTAATCAGTTTACCTTTCAAGCATAAAGCGTAAAGCTTAAAGCTAATCAAGTTTACCTTTCAAGCATAAAGCGCAAAGCGTAAAGCTTAAAGCTAATCAAGTTTACCTTTCAAGCATAAAGCGTAAATTAGAGTAACCGTAAAATCATCATTATGCCCGTCATTCTTCCCGTCAAAGGTGTGTCGCCCGGATTTGGCAAAAATATTTTTATCGCACCCAATGCCACCATCGTCGGGGACGTGGTGATGGGGGACGATTGCAGTATCTGGTTTAATGCCGTTGTCAGAGGAGATGTAAACAGTGTCCGGATTGGCAACAAAGTGAATGTTCAGGACGGTGTCATCATTCACTGTACCTACCAGAAAGCCAAGACAGTGATCGGCAATAATGTTTCGATCGGCCATAATGCGATCGTACATGGATGTACGATCCAGGATAATGTGTTGATCGGCATGGGATCCATTATCATGGATGGGGCCGAAATCGGCAGTAATTCCATCATAGCTGCCGGGGCCGTGGTGCTGGAAAATACCAAAGTAGAACAGGGAGCGATATATGCCGGTATACCCGCCCGCAAGCTGAAGGACATTCCCCAGGATCTCATCCACGGGGAAATTGAACGGATCGCCAATAACTATATACAGTATGCGGATTGGTTCCGTAACGCTTAACGCTCAACGCGTAACGCGTAATGCTGCGTTTAGGTCCGGTTAAAGGTATATATCCGATTTTTTTACCTTTCCAAAAATGCAATACGCGTTAAGCGCTGAGCGTTAAGCATTTGGTGTTAAGCGTTAAGCCTTTGGCGTTACGCGTTAGGCGTTAAGCGTTAGGCGTTACGCGTTAGGCGTTAAGCGTTAAGCGTTACGCGTTAGGCGTTGTTCGTTTATCGAAGATATCCTGCAATTCATCGAGTTTCAGGGTAGTTCATTGCAAATCCGGGCTCTTTTTTGTAGGTTTAAATTGTTAAAGCGTATCCAGATGAAACCAAGTAAGAACCTTCTCTATTTAACCCTGCTGTGCATCTTGTTCGGCATGTTGATTTCCTGTAAAGCTCAGTATGGTTGTCCTTCCAATGGAAAAAATGTGGGAGCAGAAAGGATTTTGAGCGGAGAAAAAGTTCCCAAAGCACCCAAATTCAAAGCCTAGTTAATAACTAATAAATAATAACTAATAACTATATCCATTCCCTATCAAAAAAACCAACCCGATTATGTATTTCGTTAACCAACTAAATCCCACCACTATGAGCCTGACATTACGCACCGACTTCGGTTGTACCGAAGCAGTTATAGACGATGATTGCGGCCTTAAGAGATTTTATGAAGTCGCCAATATTTTGTCTGACGACCTGGATGTAAATTTCAACCACAAAACCGACGACTTCGATTCGCTGATGTGGGATTTTTCCTTCAAGGGTCATATTCTCACCCTGCATTATAATATCTATACAGGCATTTCAATCTATCCCAGAAAATTCCGGGAAGCGCCCAGAAAAGATAATGACGCAGTTGTAGAAGTAGCTCATTTTCTGGAAGGAAAACTGTTGATCCATACGGCCAACCGTCTGGCATCTTAATATGTTTTTTCTTCAATCGAATCGAGCATCATACAATAACTCACATAACGATTAAACGAAAGCTTGCCCTCCTCGAGGGCTTTTTTTATGGCACAACCCGGCTCGTTCACGTGCAGGCAATTATTAAACTGGCAATCCGCCAGCCTCGAACGCATCTCCGGAAAATAATGAGAGAGTTCCTGCTTTGGAATATCCACCAGCCCGAATTCACGGATACCCGGCGTATCAATGATATGTGCATTCAACAGCGGCAGGTCATACATTTCCGCAAATGTGGTGGTATGAATTCCCTTCCCGCTCCAGCCACTCACATCCTGGGTTTTAAGCCCCATTCCCGGTACGATGTAATTGATAAAAGAAGATTTCCCCACGCCTGAATGTCCGCTAAGCAAACTGGTTTTATTTCGCAGGATCCCTTCCACTCCTTCCAAGCCCGTTTTATCTGCAAGGCTCATAAGGATCACCGGGTAACCAACGGATTCATACATCTCCTTTCGTTCTTCAAAAAGATCCATTTCTTTTTTCCGGTAGATATCCGATTTATTAAAAATAATAACGGACGGAATATGATAGGCTTCACCCGCCACCAGAAAACGATCGATAAAACCCTGCGAAGTTTTCGGATCCTTCAGAGTGGCAAGCAACAATGACTGATCCAGATTTGAAGCGATGATATGATGCTGATATTTGTTTGCAGGAGACTGGCGGTTGATATAATTATTTCTTTCATCAATACCGGTGATCATCATACCACCTTCCTCACCGCCCGTTTCGACTTCAATATTCACCCAGTCACCAACGGCAATGGGATTTGTAGAAGTGATCCCGTCAATTTTGAATATCCCTTTTATTCTGGCCATGGAAAAATTCCCGTCTTCGGTCCTTACTGTGTACCAGCTGCCCGTTGATTTATATACTCTGGCACGCATCAGGGAAATTTTCTAAAGAGGGTGAATCGTAATATCCATTCCAATACCAGAAACATGACAGCAGCCAGTACGAAAGGAAAAAATTTCTCCGTATAGTGGGTGAAAGTTGTGACCTGGTATCTGGATTTTTCAAGTTTGTCGATTTCCTTGTAGATATTTCCCAGGCTTTCATTGTCTGTGGCGCGAAAATATTTTCCACCGGTTTCATTCGCGATCTGTGTAAGCAGTTTTTCATCGATACTCACCTTTTCCCGCTGCATGATCACCCCACTGCTGGTCTGTACCGGAACCGGCGCGAATCCCTCCGTTCCTACACCTACCGTATACACACGTACGCCGTATGACTTGGCGATCTCCTTCGCGGTGTTCGGATCTAGACGGCCACCATTGTCTTCACCGTCAGTGAGCAGGATGATTACCTTGCTTTTTGAAACGGATGAACGAAGCCTCTCTACGCCGGTCGCCAGTCCGCTTCCGATGGCCGTACCATCTTCGAGCAAACCGCTTTGAACATTGAACAACTGCGATTTCAGCACCGCATGATCCGTTGTCAGCGGACACATCGTAAAACTTTCTCCCGCGAAAATCACCAGGCCCATCCGATCGGTCGGACGGCGGTCAATAAATTCCGATGCCACTTCTTTGGCCGCTTCCATCCGGTTCGGCGTAAAATCCTGCGCCAGCATGGATCCGCTGATATCAAGACAAAACACAATATCAATACCTTCTCCTGTAGTGAGTTGTTGTTCGCTGCCTGTCTGGGGTCTCGCCAAAGCAATTATAATACAGCATATCGACAGCATTCGTAGTACAAACAGGATATGACGCAGCATGGTTTTCCATGATCGCGCGCGACCAAAAGCCTTCACACCCGACACCAGCAGGGTTCCCTGCAGACGTACCGGTGGCCGCAGATAAAAATATACCAGCAGCGGTACCCCTGCGAGGAGCGCAAAAAACCAGGGTTTGGCAAAATGAATATTTGATAACCAGTCGTAGAGCACTTTTTTTCTTTATTTCATTGAAACCTAAACACCACTTAGTTATTAGTTATTAGTTGTTAGTTATTAACTCGAATTGTTAGAACTAATAACTAATAACTAATAACTAATAACTCATTTCAGTTCATTTATAAGAACAATCGAATTTTTTATCACTTCCCAATTATTATCATTTTCAAAAGGGCCGGGAACATATTTTGCAAATTTTACAAAATCTCCCATGCGCAGAGCCTCAGTCAGCTTTGAGAAAAGATCACGGTCCATTTTCATATTGCTGAGACTGAGTATCAGTTCCTCTGATGTTTTTTCCATCGTCACGAGACCCAGTTGCCTGTTCAAAAATATTCGAAGGGTATCAGTCAGACCGGTATAATATTTTTTCACCGAAGAAGGATCTTCCTTCTTCGCCTTTTTTAACAACTCCAGACTGGCCATAGCATCTTCGATCGGCGTGGTACGGATGACTTCTGCGGTAGGCGTTAAGCCTTGAGCGTTGAGCGTTGGCCGTTGCCGCATAAACCAGATAAACAGAATCAGAGATATTGCGGCAACAGTGCCAACAATAAATGGAATATATTTTACATCCGGATTTTCGAGATCCCGGATACTTTTAATATCATGATAATCCTGTGCTGTATCCACTTTGCCATAAGAAATTTCGATGGGTATTGAATCTGTTTTATGAAGCTGATTTCCGATGACGACAGCAAATGCAGGGATCACATGTCTGCCTGAATCAAAACTGGTAAGCTTCCATTCAAGGTGATAACTGGCTCCTGTAACTAAAATCGTTGAATCAGGACTGGCTTTTTCAATGATTTCAAAATGAGGGATGCTGTCGAATTGAGGGAGATGATTTCCGGATGTCATGGGTGATTTCACGTCGATGGTAAACCGGATGGGCTGACCAATCAGAATCTGATTTTTATCAACAGCCGCTTTTAACGATGGGATTTCCTGCGCCCATGCCGGACAGATTCCCATGAGCAGGATCATCAAAAAAACGATATAGGTAAGGGATTTGGCCATCGGCTAAGCGGGTCGGTTTCTACCCACAAAAAACTTCTGCAGAATTTTTACATAGTCCTCATCGGTACGCATATGCAACAGGTCCGCGCCTGCTTTCAGAAAGAGTGATTTACTGAGTTCCGTCATTTTAAAAAAAGATTGCTGATAAAAATTCCGCTGATTATAATCGGATGTATCCACCCAGATCATCTCGCCTGATTCAGCGTCTTCCACTTCGATCAGTCCGGCATCGGGCAATTCCATATCCATTTTATCATACACTTTGATGCCAATGAGATCGTGTTTTTTTCCTGCCACTCGAAGTGCTTCTTCATAATTCTCATCCAGAAAATCGCTTAATAAGAAAGTGATGGTCTTCTGCCGAAGCGTATTATTTAGAAATTTCAGCGCCTGTGAAATATTGGTTTTGCGATGAGCCGGTTCTGTAACCAACAGATCACGCACCATATGCAGCACCTGGTCGCGGCTTTTTTTCGGCGGAATATATTTTTCAATTTTGTCGCTGAAAAAAACCAGTCCGACTTTATCATTATTATTCACGGCAGAAAAAGCAAGGACCGCACAAATCTCCGTGATCAGATCTTTCTTCCGCCCTTTTTGTGTTCCGAACAAAGAACTGCCACTCACATCTACCATGAGCATCACCGTGAGTTCTCTTTCCTCTTCAAACAATTTGCTGAAGGGATGGTTGAACCGCGCCGACACATTCCAGTCTATAAACCGCACATCATCGCCCGGATAATATTCCCGCACTTCCCTGAAAGCCATACCGCGGCCCTTGAAGGCAGAGTGGTATTCGCCTGTGAACAGGTGGCGGGTTAGTCTCTTGCTTTTGATTTCTAACTCTCTTACTTTTTTTAATATCTCAGCTGCTGTAAGCATTGTTGACGGTTGACGGTTGACGGTTGACGGTTGACGGAATTATTTTTTTCGCTCTAAATAGTTTATAAATCCGTTTATCAATCGTATACTGCTTTCTAACATATTATTTATTTTTCTATAGGTCTGTTCATCTACTATATTTATCATCATTGCTACATTCAATAAAGTTTCAAGTTCGTAAGCACTCCCTCTTGAAACATGCAAAAACTGCACTGTATCTTTTGTGTAGTTCCTCCCCATACCTTCGGCAATATTAGAGGGTATGGAAATAGCTGCTCTATTCGTTTGACTTATCAACCCATATCTTTCATCATTAGGGTAGCGTTTAGTTAGATCGTATATTTCTTTCACGATGTCCATTGCCAATGTCCATACTTCCAGTTTCTTATAGTTTGTCATAGCATCTTTTTTATGCTACAATCTTCAGCAAAAACCTAAAATTATTAACCCACCAATCACCGTCAACCATCAACCGTCAACCGTCAACCTTTAAGGCACTTGAATAGCACGCAACACCTCATCAATAATAAAATCCGCATTCACATTTTCCGCTTCAGCCTCATAGGTTAATCCGATACGATGACGCAACACATCTTTGGAGATGGAACGGACGTCTTCGGGTATCACATATCCTCTCTTGTTCAGAAAGGCATTCGCCTTGGCTGCCAGGGCCATATTGATACTGGCGCGGGGTGAACCACCATAGGAAATCATGGATTTCAATTTATCCAGCTTGTAGTTTTCGGGATTACGGGTGGCAAACACTATATCGAGAATATAATTCTCGAGTTTTTCATCCATATATATTTTACGCGTCAGATTACGCGATTCCAAAACCTCCTGCATCGAAACCACCTGTTGCAGTTCGGGCTGTTTGAGCCCGTTCATATGGTTCCTGATAATCAGTTGTTCCTCCTGTTTGGATGGATAGGTTACAATTACTTTCATAAGGAAACGATCCTGTTGCGCTTCAGGCAGTGGATAAGTACCCTCCTGTTCCAGCGGATTCTGGGTGGCCAAAACCAGGAATGGCTCTTCCAGAATATAACTGCTGTCGCCAATGGTAACCTGTCTTTCCTGCATCGCTTCCAGCAGGGCGCTCTGCACTTTGGCCGGTGCCCGGTTGATCTCGTCCGTGAGCAGGAAATTGGCGAAAATGGGGCCCTTTCTTACAACAAATTCATGTTTTTGCTGATTGAAGATCATCGTTCCGATCACGTCGGCGGGCAGAAGGTCGGGCGTAAACTGGATCCGACTGAATTTGCCCCGGATCGTTTGTGCCAGCGACTTAATGGTAAGCGTTTTTGCCAGTCCCGGAACACCCTCCAGCAGGATATGCCCGTTGGTGAGCAGGCCGATGAGCAGGCGGTCCAGCATGTACTGCTGCCCGACAATTACACGACCGATTTCCTTGCGCAGTCTGTCTACGAATTGTCCCTGGACCTGAATCGTTTCATTCAATATCCTGATGTCTTCCGCCGTATACATGGTAGTAAAAAATTAGGTTGCAAAATACGAAGAGTGAGAGAGAGAAAGCCGGAAATTTGGATAATTGGAGCTTCATGAAATGGTTCTTTGTTAAGGAATTGTGCCGGGGATGCCTCAGTACCCGAAAATCCCCGTGAAAAAGCCCGATTCGCCTTTCACATTTATTTCACATACTGATCTTTTCAGATTTAACTTTGAGTATACAATAAACGTCAGTTAAACAAGTTACCCTTATTCAAAAAACTAAGAGATATGCGAAAAATAGCTTTAGCCGCTTCCATTGGCTGTCTGATCCTGGTGATCAACGCCTGTAAGAAAAGTGACAGCAATAGTTCTAACCCAAGCGCCAGAACGATTCAAAATTTCTCTGGTTCTTATGGAATAACAGCAATCACCGCCAGCGTCCTTGGATTGAATGTAAATCTATACGACTCATTACCCGCCTGCGAAAGGGATAATATTATCCAGCTGGATTCGAATAAAACAGCTCAATTTATCGATGCCGGTGTAGTGTGTGTTCCTCCATCGGATTCAAC
>Ga0206931_1085_pt1 | contig 30980 bp, 29 predicted proteins | sample Alteio_BWOrgHeat_17_FD_152946 | JGI IMG/M metagenome (GOLD analysis project Ga0206931, IMG submission 152946) | Enriched cells from forest soil in Barre Woods Harvard Forest LTER site, Petersham, Massachusetts, United States -... | ecosystem: Environmental > Terrestrial > Soil > Temperate forest >...
AATGATTAAGGAATTTCCCTAGGAGAATTAAACAACGGCGATGACGGGCCGAATCGTCGCGGCGACGCGATCCCCCACCCGCATCTCGACGGAGCCGAGGCAGATGCCGCGCTTCTGACGAATCGTCGCAACTAAAGTGAGCACTCCATCCTGCGGCGTAACTGGACTTTTGTACTCGGCATCGACGCGGGCCATGCGCGGTTTGCCGCGCAAACCGGAATGCCAGCCCCAGATGGCAACAGCCTGGCCGGCCGCTTCGATCATGAGACAACCGGGAAAAATGGGATCATCCGGAAAATGGAGTTTGAAAACCCAATGAAGCGGTAAATCCATTTCACAAATAATATTTCCGTCCGCAATTTGCATGACGCGGTCGATCTGCAGCATTTGGCCGACAGGCAGAAAAACCTGGGCCAAGTCCTTGCGTTGATAGAGCGGCGAGGTTGCGGTCGATGGGCTGGAGAGAGATGGGGTCATGAGTAAGGGAATGAGCCAAGCAGTTTCGTCCTCAGCGTCAATCTGCAATTGGTTTCGTGCAAAGGACAAGGAGTCCGCTTTTTGATCCAAGAATCATGAAAAGTGGTCCCGGGCCGAGTCGAACGGCCGACCAAGAGTTTAGGAAACTCCTGCTCTATCCATCTGAGCTACGGGACCCCAATTATCCATACCGCACACCCATCCTTAAGCAAATGGGGAGCGTATCCAATCCATAAAAATCTTTACCCATATTTCTAGTTATGATCTAATTACTATTATGGCTACTATGCGACTGCTGTCTGAAAGTGGGCTCTCTCCGGCCCAGCATCGGTTGGTCATGAGCATAGCGTTGGTTTCAGAATTAATCTGCAGCAATTTGCGGGAATCGCTCGCCGAGGAAGTCGATCCAGACCGGGATACCAAAGTCCGGACGGAGATGGGAATGGATCTCATTTTCAACACTCAGCGGATTCATAACGCAATTAACTGCGCTTACAACGGGTCGCCTGCACAAGCCGTGTATGGCGTAGTTTATTCTGAATTGAACCTGAAGGATGGAAACACCCGCGCGATGAATTTTAAACCGGTGGAGCGATCGAGCGCTCTTCAGACACTGGCTTTGCACGAACGCATGGGAAAGATGATGACGCAAGGGTTCACGGATCGAGACGTTTTTTTCGACGGTATTGAACGTGAAACCGATTCGTTCCAGCAGATCAGCAATACGCATCGGAAAGAGCTTGGGATAGTCGCGGACGAAACGAACGACGATGAATTGATTGCGTCTTTTTGCCGGACGATGCAGCTCCGGTTCACAGAAGGAGTCCTGGGCACAGAGAGTCTTCTGCGAGGACTGCAATTTTGCCGGTCGGCGCACAGCACCAGCCGACTACATCCGATGTCGGCCGCCTATATCGGTCCTGACGAATTTGGGGCCAAGTTTTTTGTGCAACAGCTGGGCCGCGTCACGCAAGGAGAGAACTTCAACGTTTCTCAGCTTGATCTCTCCGCCCATCCGATGGGCGAGATCGAGGATGCCGCCGATTACATCAACCGGCAGACCGCCATTAAAGCCCTCGTCTCGAGTCGCAATGATGGCGGACAAATCAACAACATTATTTACCTGCGGAACGGCGGCGCACCGGAGAATTTTCATGATTTCATTGGAATGGTCCAACGCGAAGAGATGCCCTCTCCGGAACAGCTTTCTTTCATTCGCGTGGCCGATTATGAAACTTTGAAGACAGTCCACGATGTTTCGCACGCGATCAGCACGACGGTCGAAGGGCTCCTCGACGAAAAACTCGATTACGATCCGGACCGCGATCTTGCCCCTGTCAAAGAGGGCATGCGCGCCCTGGCAGCCACGGAAGCGGCCTGCTGGAGCGCCGCCAATGCCGCGCACGCGCGGAACCACGAGGACCGGGAACAGGTGGACCGAGGGGCGACTGACCGATTAGCTGGTGATTCACGGCGCGTCCGCGCGGGCGAAGAGCACGACAAATAGAAATCGGACTTCGGATCGCGCAGCCGTTTAGAAATTAAATCATTTAGTTCGTTAAGAGCCGCGCCATTCAATTTGCAGGCAAAAAAACGGGATCGTCGCCGGACGAGATTATTTTCTTCGGTACTGCATCGGCATGAAACCGCTCAGCATTCTCGATCCGGGACAGCCGCCAGCCAATCCCCATGCGCATACGGTGCGTTTTCCCCGCATTTCACGTTGGTGGGCGGGCGTTCGAGGGGCGGTCGGAGAGATGACCTCCGGAGATTCAATTCCGGGTGTTCTCAGTGCATTGGGAACCGTCGGGGGGATGTATATCAGCACTGATGTCCTGGAGATCATTAAGGATTATCGACAGGTGACGCGCGCCGATGTGGCAATCTTGATGACGCTTGGAGCGGCGGCGGGCTATTTGCTGCCGCGCGTGATTAACATGATTGAAAATCACGACACTCCATTTTCGCGCACGTCCATCGGCGCATTCATGGGGCGATTTGCATGGGACCAGCAGCATCCCGAGTACGCGCGGGCGCGGGCGGCCAAAAAGTATCCGCCGTTGAAAGTCCCGAGCATTCTCAATATCGAGGGGAGATGAACAGGGAAGCCGCGGAACTTTGAATCTTGGCGTTTACGAATTGAATCTCTAGCCTCGCAGGATATGCCTGCGACCACCCGGAAACATTGGCGTCCCGTCCTGACGCTGTTGTTTATCACGCCGCTGTTGACGGAGCTTCTCTCCAATAATCTTACGTTTTCGAAGTTGTTTCTACCGCCGGTGATGATGCTTTTCCTGATGACAATCGGATACGGCTTTCCGGTACTGCTGATTCGCGAGATAGCGGCGCGCCGGAGTTTCGGCTTGAGCCAGCTCGTTTTGATGGGACTGGCCTATGGCATCTGGAACGAGGGCATTCTCGCGCGGACGTTGCTGCGCGCTTATAATCTTCCAATTGATTGGTTTGATTTTTATGGAATTACATCTCGTGTCGCGATTCCGTGGGCGTTCCTGATTTGCAGCTGGCATGCGTTACACGCGGTGGTTTATCCGATCCTGATCGTTCACTTTTTGTTTCCTGCGCACCGCGGCGAACCGTGGTTGGGCAAGAGCAGTTCGATCGTCATCGCATTGATTACGCTCGCCGTCGGCGGAGCTGTCTACTTTACACCTTTGCCCGAAGCCCCGGCAGGCCCGCTGCCGCAATTCCTGATTTTCGGCGGGATTGGACTGGCGCTCTTCCTGATCGCTCCATTGTTGCCGCGCGCGCCGCTCATCAAGCCGGGTGGTCCGTTCCTGTGGAGCGCGATTCGGCATGGGTTTTGTCTTTTTTTGGCAGCGTTCTTTATTCCGATAATCTTCGCGCGCATGCGCATTCCGGTTTTTCTGTATGCCGGCTATTTTGCCGCGCTCTTCGGGATCGCCTTCTATTTCCTGGTTCGAAAGCGGGAATTGCCGGAAAGAACGATGCTTCTTTTCATGCTTGGCGATGAAATCTGCGTCGCTTCATTTGCGCTCATTGGGGCGTGCGGCATGTTTTCGTATGAGCGGATCGCGACGAGTCTCTTGTTCCTCTCGATTTTTCTGTTTGCGATTGGGTGGTTGCGAAAGCAAAAGATCGAAACCTATCTTCCGATCGAAAGTGAAGAGATTGATCGGGCCGCAATTACGCAGCAGAAATAGTTCGCATAGGCTTAGTATCGGAGGTGAAAAATCGTTGCCTAATTTATCGCGGGGCGTAGGCTCGACCTCCACCGACGTATAAACAAGTCGTTTAAACTTAACCCAAAGACAACATGATCAAAATTCACCACACATTCGCGCTCATCGCAGCCCTGGCTCTTAGCCTGACGGCGGCGCAGGCAAATAATCCCGATTACAGCCGCTTATCCGAGCGGATCAACAAAGCTTCGACAATTCTGCAAGAATTGCGCTCGGAGAAAGGCATTCCGCAGGATCAAATCGCGCGGGCGAAGGGAATCGCCATTCTGCGCATCACCAAGGGCGGCTTTGTCGTGAGCGGCAGCGATGGACGCGGCATTGTCGTGGCGCGCACATCGAATGGCTGGTCGGCCCCTCTCGCGTTCAGCGCGGGTGGCGCAGGTCTTGGCCTCCAGGTTGGCAGCGAAGAGAGCGACATGGTATTCGTGCTGAATTCGCAGGAAGCGATTGATGACTTCATGCGGGGCGGCTCGTTCAAGTTGAGCGGCACAGCCGGCGCAACGACGGGCGACAGCAGCGTGCATGAAGGCGCTTCGGCCACGGGCAGCGAAGGAACGATCGTTTATCGCCGGACCGGCGGTGCGTTCGCAGGTGTTGCCTTCCAGGGCGCCGATGTTTCGCTCGATAATGAGACGAACCGCAAGGCGTACGGCGAAGGTTACTCGGCCTCGGAAATTCTTTCGGGCAAGGTTCATCCTCCCGCAGTGGCCAAGCCGCTTTACCGCGTTCTCGGCGGCGGCGACCAGTAATTCCGAGTTAAACCAGTTTAGGAACGGGGCGGCTTCGGCCGCCCCGTTTTTTTTGTCCCTGGATCCGCGAGAGCAAATAGCGCTTCAATTCATCTTCAAGACGACGAAGCCGGCATCGGGAGAGCGATTGTTGTAGTGAAGCCAGTTTTCAACACCGTGCCCGTTCGCAAAATCGGTAAAGCGGAGATCGAGTTCATCGCCATGAGTTTTGTAATGATCCTTGTAGGAAACGCTCTGCCAGCATGATTCGTAGAGGGTCGATTGAATTTCGATGGGCTTGAGGTCGGAAGCGAGCTTGATCCAGACCATGTTGCTTTCTTCTCCATCGCCGCAATGGGCGGCATCGACGGGAATCTTGGAAGGGCCCCCGAGATCGACGACGAGATAAATGATTCCGCGCGTGCGACGGCAGAAGAGAATTTTGCCCTGCCGGAGGGCCGCGGCGTTGACATAGGAATCGAGATCGATGCGTCCTTCGCGGTTATCAATATTGACGCGAATAGCGCGGCCGGTGAGAGCGAGGTGGATGACTTGGGAAACCGCCGGGGTAGCCGGAGGCGGGGTGGACGGGGTAGTAGCGCCAGCCGAGTAAGCCGCGAAGAAGAAAAGCGCGCAGTGAAGAGCCTTGATCATAGGGAGTACTAATAGGCTCCCTCATGAGGCTTGAAGGTGGCAAGCATGATATTAAAGCAAGGGCGCAATTGCATGCCCTTGCTTCAGGTTAAATAGCTGTACGAGCGGGCACTGACCCGGCGCGCCCCGGAGACTTGACGGCAAGGTTCAGCGTCTTGCGCAGTTCCGGTATGCTGAGGGGCTTTTCGAGGATGGCAAAAACGCCCAGTTTACGGCAGAGGTCTTCGTTCACTTCGGAGGCAAACCCGGTAAAGAGAACGACAGGCAATTGGGACCCGGCATCGCGCAAGGTTTGGATGAGTTCAAGGCCATTTCTACCGGGCATGCGATAGTCGATCATGGCGACATCGGGCAGCTCTTCTTTGACGAGCCCAATGATGTCCTGGACGCGACTCCGGTGGGTCGATTCCCAACCGCCCTGTGCCGCAATTTCCGACACAATTTGGGCAACGGCCTCTTCATCGTCGATGACCAGGAGTTTCATAGCCAAGATATCCTCCAAAAACGACTTAAGAGCGAGCAAAAAGGGTGTTTCAGTGCTGATTAAGGACGTATTCTTTTAACAGCAGGATGGAACAAGACGGCAATAATAATATCGCAAGATAGTATTCCTTGACGTAGCTAACAACCTGTAGAAGTCTTTCTGACTACAGTTGATATGAAATCCCAACCAAAGCTCCCATCACTAACGCGCTCCAAATTGGCGTCCTCAACTGTTCCGACGCCGGATGATGCGCTGGACTGGATGCGTAACATTTATTACATCGGCTGCGAGCAGCGCACGCTGATGGCGGCCGCATTTTTGTTGGGTCTGGTCCTGACGCTGCTGGCTTATCTTTTATCGACCACGGTTTACAAGTCGCAGGTCAGCTTCATTGTTAATGAATCGCCGTATATTCTCGCGGTTGATCCGCGCGCGAATGCGGATGACATCGGCAAGTTCCTCTTTCAATCGCTGATTTCGGGGATCAAGAGCGAAGATATGCAAACAATCCTGGCGGAGCGGTTGCATGTTCCCTACGAAAACTTGTGTTTTATCGGAGCGACTTATCCCAAGCCGAGTTATGATCGGCCAAACACAGCCCGTATCGATGTCCAACCCGTGCTTAATTCGCGGATGGTGGCCATTTCGGTCTATTCGCACGATCCCGCTTTTGCGCTGCGCGTTGCCCGTGAAATAACGAGCGAGGTGCTTTCGCTTAATACAATTGTCGGTCGCATTACCAGCCTGCAGACCGACTTGGCGGTAGTGCAGGCGAAAATCAACCGGTTAACAGACGCCCTGGGTGTGATTTCTTCGGACCGTTCTCGTTACGAACAGGAAATTAAATTGCTGGATGCCTATCTTCGGCAAGGCGGTATTTTACAAAATTATCCGGCTTTCCAGAATGATGAAACGCTCAAAAAACTGAGGTCGCGCGAAACGACCGTGGACAGTGATAACTTAAACTTGCACGGTAAAGTGGGCGAGACACGGAATTCACGAAGCCAGTTGGAATCTTACGCCCAGCAATTGGCGGTTGGATTACGATCCAATCTCATGGTAGCGCGCGTACAGGAGCAAACGCAGGAATTGAGCCTGCAGGAGCAGCGGTCAATAAGTAACGTGTTTAAGGATGAGATTGACAAGCTGACGCAAGCGACCAGCAGCAGCCAGATGCGGCGCGATCTTCATTTATTCGACCGAAAAAGCGCCCCGGGTGAAAAAGCCAGCGTCATGGTCGTGGCCAACCAACCCATGCTCGCCAAGGGACCGACGATGCCCAATCCGTTTATCTACGCAATTATTGGTTTGTCTTGCTCCTTCTTATTCGCGGCGTTTGCGGGGGTGTTCAATCACAAATTCGACCGCGCAGTGCGCAATCCGAAACAACTGGAGCTGCTGCATGGGCATGCCTGCCTGGCTCTTTTACCGGAATCGGACACGTCGAGCTTGGCGCAGCCGTTCGGTCCCGCGCCGGAACCGGAAAGCGTCTCGGGTCTTTCGTATTTGCGCAGCCAGATGCTGCGCGCGACGCTGGCCGGTGAAGACGAAAAGATTTTTGTCTTTTCGGGATTGGGTCAGCACGCTGAATCGGCCGAGCTGGTAACAAAATTAGCAGTGCTGCTGGCGAAGGCGGAAAAGAAAACGTTATTGATCGATTTCAATTTCAGCAATCCCCAGATCGCAACATTGATGGGCATCAAGTCGCGAAAAGGCCTGAGCGAGTGGATGTTCACTGAAGAACCGATCAAGAATTTCATCGAGTATTCGGTCGTGCGTGAATTGGCGGTAATTCAGCCGGGCCGAATCTCGGGCAACACTGACGACCTGATTTCGCGCCGGCCGCTGGCGCCAGTGCTGGCGCAATTGCAAAATGAATGGGACTTTATCCTCATCAATGCGCCTAATCTGCTGGAAGAATCTCATTTATTGCTGGCGGCGCCGGGAGGTTCGCCCGTGATTGCCGTAGCGCGATATGCCGACGCGAACCTGGACGATCTCGACGCGCTGGCCGCCAGGTGCGAGGAGTGTAATTTTACGTTCGCCGGCATTGTCCTTCATCATTATCCGCGGGCGCGGCTCCGCAGCAGCCAGGCGGCCTATGAGCTGGGAGCGCATCGCTACGTGCTGGAGTCGGCGGCGAGTTAAGTCTGCACGCGGGGTCATCTCATTCCCCTTGCAGTCCTGAGATCAATGAAACGCTTATTTCCTGCGATATTTCTCAGCGTTTTGCTGGGGATGGCTTTGAGCGGGCAAAGCTTGGCGCAATTTAATGCGGGGGGACATCTTGAAGCGGCGCAGCCGCGTCATGTTTTTGTGGAGCCAAATCCAGTCGAATTCCAAGTTGTGGGCGAAGATTCAATACCGCTTGCTTGGGTGCTCAAGGATTGGCTCGGTAATGAAATCGCGAGCGGAGTCACGCCTTTCAGGTCGGGGACAACCCTTGATATACCAAATATCGATCCGGGTTATTATACGCTCTATTATGACAGGGTAACGCCGATGTCGAAGCCGGGAGAAAATAGTCCCTCAATTTCTTTTGCGCGTCTGATTGATCCGAAGAAACGCCATGCGAGCTCTAATTGCCCTTACGCGCTCGATACGGCGCAGAGTTGGCTGGCGCAACCGCACTTTGAAAATAATCCGTTCCAACCCGCCGATGCATTCGTTGCCCTGAGCGATTTGGCTCAATGGGCCGGAGTGACGCAGGTGCGCGATCGAATGAGCTGGGTCGGAGCCAATGCCGGACCGGGTTATTTTGACTGGCAACAAGCCGACTTGAACGCGGATCTGCTGGCGCAGCGAGGTCTCCAGGTCTTGCAGGTTTTTCACGATGCGCCGGGGTGGACTAAAGCCGGCACAAAGGCCATTCCGTCCGATCTGCTCGCGCTATATCGCTTTACGCGGGCAAGCGCCGAGCATTTCAAGGGACGCGTGACAGCCTGGGAATTCTGGAATGAGCCGGATGGTCAATTTTGCCCCGATCCTGCGTGGGAATTTGCAGCCGCGCAAAAAGCGGCTTTTATCGGGTTCACGGATGGCGACCCGACGGCGAAGGTTCTTATCGCATCGAACAGCAGTTCGCCCATCGCGCCATTCTTTGACCTCGTATTGCGCAATGGAACGAATCCCTATTTCGATATCTTCAATTTTCATTTTTACCGTCCGCTTGCCGACTTCCCCGGGGTAATTGAAAATAAAATCCAGACTCTTGCTCAGGACAAAATTATTGGAAAGCCGATGTGGATGACCGAATTTAGCTTGGCGGACGAAGGCACAGGCCGGGGCGCCAGCATGGTTCCAGGGAGCAATCTGCATGAGCATGACGCGTTGCAGGAATTGCAGCAAGCCGACTTCCTAGTGAAAGCCTTTATCACCGCGCAAAGTCTTGGGGTCGAACGCAGTTTTTATTATGTGTTGCCGCCAATGAACGAGCGGCAGGGCGAGAAGGTGTGGGGCCTGCTCCATTGGGATTGGACGGTCAAACCGGCCTATGCCGCATTGAGCAATCTCACTTATCAACTTGGTAATATGATCTATCTGGGAAAATTGAACGCCGGCAACGGCGTGACAGCGCATTTATTTGAAACGAGCGATTACTCCTCCCAAACCGTGGTCGCCTGGGCCGAGAGCGAAAGGCCAGTTGAATTGTCCAAACAGGAAACAAAATTATCAGTGACCGATTTGATGGGCCATTCCAATACGGTTACCGGCAGCGGGGTATCGGCGTCGACGACACCGATTTTCATAACGGGACTGCATGGTTACAGGCCTGACACTCCCATGCAGACACGTCCACGAGCAGGCAAACTGACGGTGAAGCTTGACCTGAAAACAATATTTTCGATTCATTTCGGCCCAACGATGCGCGTGGTCAAGCGCACGGCGATCGATTTGGCTGCCGGACAAATGGCCTCGGGAACGCTCTGGGTTTATAATCTTTCCAATGTGCCAAAAACGGCGCGATTAAAGGTGGAGGCCGATGGCGTCGAAATCCAGGGAATGCCGGCGCAATTGACAGTGGCGCCTTACAATTCGGCGCAAAGCTCGTTCACGATCCTGAAGTCGGCGACAAATACCGGCGGGAGACGAATACTTATTACCGGCACGACCGAGGCGGGTGAGATTACTCCCGTCGAGGTGCCCATTAAATAAAATCAATCCCAGAGCAACTCCAAGCGGCGACAAGTTGACGACCTAGGCCAGGACTTTCGCGTTGCGATCAAAATAATGGGCCATGGCCTGCAGGCTGGCCAAAGTCAGTGTGATGACAACAGCTGAACTCACTGCCAGCCACCAAGCGGAAGAGAAATAGCTTAAGCCCTCGGCAAGGAGACCGCCCCACGTCGGACGCGGCGCGGGGAGGCTCAGGCCGATGAATGCGAGTCCGGTTTCAATGGTGAGGACTTCGACGGCGCCATAAGCGGACAGCGTGAGGAGCGTGCCCTTGAGATTCGGGAGGAGATGCCAACCGGCGATCTGGCCGTCGCTGAATCCGTAGGCGCGGGCGGCGCGGATAAAATCGAGCTGGCGAAACCGGGAAACCTCAGCGTGGATGACGCGCGCGCTGGTCACCCAATTGGTCAAGCCAATGGTGAGAATCAGCGACGCGGGCGTGACTCCGATGACGGAAACGATCAGGACGACAAAGATAATGAACGGGACGCTCCAGAAAAAATCGATACAGAACCCGAGAAAGCGATCGAGCCAGCCGCCCCAGAATCCCGCAGCGGCCCCGATGATGAGACCGAGGACAATATTAAGCGCGGTTGCGCCCGCGGTGACCAGAAGCGAACCTTGAGCGGCGTAGATGATGCGCGAAAAAACTTCGCGTCCGAGTTCGTCGGTGCCGAAGGGACTGGCTGATGTGGGTTGAAGCAGAGCGCGACCCAGATCGAACTCCTGCGGACCGGGCAGCGGAAGCCAGGGCGCGGTGAACGCGACAACAACGAGAAGCACGAGCCATGCGGCGCCGAGGAATGCGGTGATGCGCGACCACTTATTCATGGGCGGAACTCAAGCGAGGGTTAATGGCGAGCTGGGTCAAATCGAGCAACGCCGAAATGCCGGCGATGGAGAGCGCAAAAATAAGACAGAGCGGTAGCAGAAGCGGGAAATCGTTATTGCGAATGGCGTCGTAAGTCAGGCTGCCGAGGCCGGGAACACCAAAAACCATCTCGACAAAAAAAGTGCCGGTAACAAAAGAAGCAACGCCGTTGGCCAACGCGGCCAAGGCGGCGGCAAGGGCGTTCGGGAGCGTCTCGGAGACCAGAATGGAGCCGGGAGAAAAGCCGTAGGCGCGGGCGCGGGCAACGTAACCGGAATCGAGCACACGGCCAATTTCGGACTCAAACAGCTTAAGAACGAGGGCCGTTGGATAGGCCGTGAGGACGAGACACGGGAGAATCCAGGCCGATAATTGTCCGGGATTAAAAATGGCGTGCACCCATTCGAGCCAGCCCGCAAAGAGGATCAGAAACAGGACCGCCAACACGTAGGGAGGCGCGACAGCCAGGGATGTCCAGAAAACCTGATGACCGTGTCGGAGTCGATCGGCGCGGAGCAGGCGCAGCAAGATCGGAACGACAAAGGAGAAAAGCACGAGCATTATGGCGGCGCCGGAAACGAGTCCCACGGTGTCGGGAGTCCGCTCACGAATCAATTCAGCCACCGAGCGATGCTGGGCGAGCGAATCGCCCAAGTCCATGGACAGAAGCCGTTCCAGGAATCGGAGATATTGCAGCGGAACAGGTTGGTCCAATCCGGCCTGATGACGAAATTGTTGAATGGCGGCGGTGGTCGCGCGTGGCCCGAGAATAAGCCGGGCGGGATCGCCCGGCAAATGGTACGCGCAGAAAAAGCTGAGCGTGAGGACGAGAAAAACGGTGGCCAAAAGAACGAGGAGGCGGCGCGCAGCCGCACGCAGAAAGGCGCGATTAAGTAATCGTTTGCTCATTCAAAACCGGGGATACCTTTCGGCATGACCGAGCGAGCTGGCCGGGCTTTTCCGCGAAAGATGCCGCGGACGATGGCTTCGCGGTCAATGGAATCGGAAATTCTCTGGCGCAACTCGAGATTGGTCCCCCAAGGCGGTTTTTCCATGTTAAAGGCGATAAATTTCAAATTTGGCAGCAGCACTTCACGGTAAATGTCCTTTTTCCACTCGGGCTTGAGCGAGCCATCGACATCGAAGACTTCGCGAAAGAGCGCGATGGGAACATTGAGAATATCGAGATCGCCCTCACGGTATGCGAGCAGCGTCGTGTTGGCATCGAGCATGATGCGAATCGATAAATCCTTCGCGTAGGGAAGAGCGACGCCCTTTTCATCCTTTTGCCAGTATCCGGCTTGCGGCGTATAGAGAGCCTGACGTCCGTCCCACGATTTCAGGACGAATGGGCCGGTGCCGATGGATCCATGAGTGAAATCATATTTTTCGGGCGTATCGGCGGGAATGATGCAGGCGGCAGGCGCCATGAGCCATGTGACCATGAGGGGGAACGGGTATTTCATGACGACGCGAAACGTGAGGTCGTCGACAACCTGAAGGCCAGTGACTTCGCGCGCTTTGCCGGCCCGGAATTCGTCGATGCCGCGCACGTGATCGAAAGTGTAGGAATAGGACGCGCCAATTTTGGCAAGGCGCTCGAAACTGAATTTCACGTCGGCAGCCGTCATGGTGCGATTGGGCGTATGCGAAAAATTTCCGGCAGGATGAAAATGAACACCGGGACGAAGCTTGAAGGTGACGGAATCCATGTCCTTCGACCAGGTCCATTCGGTGGCCAGACCGGGAACGATCTTGGCGTTTTCATCGAGCATGACGAGCGGCTCGTAAGAAGGCGTGGCGATGCTCTTGGCCCCGAGATCGTAGAGAAACATCGGGTCGAACGTCTCGGGGGTCACCTCGCATTCGGCGCGCACGTGCTCGAGGGCAACATGGCTATAGTCATAATACTGGTAGATGTTGCTGCGGAAACCGGCGGCGCCGGGTTTCAGGAGAAAAATTTCGTTATTGGAGTAGAGCGGCACCCAGGCGAGCTCGTGGTCGAGCAATTTCACCGCATCATGAAAATGAGCCAGTTTTTCGCTCTCGGAATGGGCCTTGATGGCCGCCATGTAAATTTGGTCGAAGGCCGGGCTATTATAGCGGGCGGCGCGATAAGCCGACTTGGAATAAAAATCGGTGAGATAAGCTTCCGACTCGGGATAGTCGATGAACCAGCTGTTGAACATGGCTTCGAAATCGCCGCGCGCGAGGCGATCATTGAAAATCGCGATGGTGGCCGGTTCGATCTTGATGGAAATCCCTTTTGCGGCGAGCTGGCCTTGCAAGGCCTGGGTCACGACATTCTTTTCGGTCGGCTGTTCCTCGGCGTCGTAGGTCAGGGCCAACGACGGCACGGGAGCCGGGCCGGGCGCGGCAAAGAGCGGCACAGTCAAAGTCGCCAATAAAATCGAAAAGAGAAGCGGTCTCATGGATAGAGAATGCAAGCGGCCTGCTGATCGGTTCCAGCGACGGGATGAAGGGGAGGATCCATTTCGCGGCAGCGCGCAATGGCCTGATCACATCGATCGCGAAAACGGCATTCCCCCGGTCGAACCTGGGCAGGGCTGGGCGTTTCGCCCTCGAGAAGCGGGAGTTTTTCGCGTCGAGAAGGATCGGGCACGGGAACGGAGCGAAGGAGAGCCTGCGTATAAGGATGTTTCGGCGAGCGATAGAGATCGTGGCTGCGCGCCAGCTCGACGATGCGACCGAGGTACATGACGGCGATGCGATCGCACATGCGCGCGATGACGCCGAGATCATGCGAGACGAGGAGAATGGCCATGCCGAATTCGCGGCGGATATCGAGGAGGAGATCCATGATCTGCGCCTGGATTGTCACGTCAAGGGAAGCGGTCGGTTCATCGGCGATGAGCAATTTCGGCTGGCAGGAGAGCGCCATGGCGATCATGACGCGCTGGCACATGCCGCCGCTGAATTGGTGCGGGTAGGCGCGCAGGGCTTGCTCCGCGCCCGGCAGACGGACGATGCCAACCAATCGCAATGCCTCGGCCCACGCTTCGCTCTTGGAAAGATTGCGGTGCAGGCGCAGTACGGAAACGAGCTGGTCCCCGATGGTCCGCGCCGGATTCAGGCTGGACTGGGGATTCTGGAAGATGAAGGCGATTTCCTTGCCGCGGACGGTGCGCAGTTCTTTTTCTTCGCAGGCGAGGAGATTGCGGTTGCGCCAGCGGACTTCGCCTTCAGTAATGCGGCCGCCGGACGCGACGAGGCCGAGGAGGGAAAGCGAGAAGACGGTTTTGCCGCAACCCGATTCGCCGACGAGACCGACGATTTCGCCGGGGGCGATGGCGAGGTCGACGCCATCGACGACGGTGAGAGGGCGATCCTTGCCGAACTGCACCTTTAATCCCCGCACATCCAGGAGCGGATCTATCAGGCGATCAGGCGCAGATTGCGGCATAGATTATTTGCCCATGCGGCGGCGCATTTCGCCAGTAAGCCGCATCAACGCGGGTGAAAAATCGCCTTGCGCCAAATGGACTTCGATCAAGGAGAGCTGCTTCAACTTGCCGACGGCGGTCATGGCATCGAGAAATTCTTCCTCGGTGTGAACGTCGAATCCATGACCCGCGCCAAGAACCTCGGGGATGAGGTGATACTTCCAATTTTGGAGATCGTTGAAGAGGCCTTCCTGGATGGGGCGTTCGGTGCCGTAGCCGCCATTATTAAGGAGGATGACAATGGGATTAAGATTAAAGCGGGCGGCAGTGGAGAGTTCCATGCCGGTCATTTGGAAAGCGCCGTCGCCAACGAGGACGATGGGGCGTTGTTTGGGATTGGCGAGTTGGACGCCGATGGCGGCGGGAACGGAAAAGCCGAGCGAGGCGTAGTAAGCGCAAGCCATGAATTCAGCGCTGCGATGGATATAAAGATCGGAAGCGCCAAAAAGAGCGTCGCCGGTGTCGGAGACGACGATGTGGTGATCTTCAAGAAGGGCGTTGAGGCATTCGAAGAGGCGTTTGACGGTAATTTTACGATTTGTTTTGGGCGCGAAGGTCACGTCCATCGGGGGGCGTGGCGTTTTTGGACGAATGCGTTTCTTGAGCGGCAATTTGAGTTTGTTGATGAAATCCTCAAGCTGGATACCGGAAAAATGGTGATGGGCGATGGAGGTTTTTTCGCGGGCGGCAAAAATGGAGACGCGGGTATCGAGCTTGGCGGTGAAAATTCCGAGGTTGATGTCATTGAGTTCGGCGCCGAGGAGGATGAGGCAGTCGCTTTTTTCGACATAAGCGCGGACATCGCGCAGGCCGACGCCTCCTTCGTAGACGCCCATATAGAGCGGGTGCGTCTCGGGCAGAACCGATTTGCTCTGGAGCAGCGTGACAAAGGGAATGTTCGATTTGTCGATGAGCTGGAGCGCAGCTTTCTGGAGGCCGAACCGATGGATTTCGTTCCCCATGATAAAAACGGGCTTTTTGGAACGATTGATGCGCGGAATGGCCTCGGCAAGGGCTTCGCGCAAGGCGGCGGGATCGCTCGCCGGCCGGGGCGAAGTTTTGTGGCGCGGGGGATGTCCCTTTGCGAGAACCATGTCGCGGGCAATCTCGATAAAGACGGGCTGCGAGAAGCGCTGAGCGGCATCGAGGACGCAGTCGATCTCGGCGAAAGCGGTCTTGGGGTTGTCGAGGACGGTGGAGGCAACGGTGACGTGCTCAAAAATCCGGATCTGGGTATCGTAGTTGCGGACTTTATGATGGAGAAGCGTGTGGCGCACGCGTTCCTTGACGCCGGGAGCGCCGGTGATGATGACGAGAGGCGATTTTTCGGAAAAGGCCTGGGCGGCGGCGTTGACAACTTTTAGTCCACCGACGCCGTAAGTGACGCAAGCGACGCCAATGCCGCGAATTCGGGCGTAGGCATCGGCGGCAAACCCGGCTCCTTGTTCGTCGGTGGTATTGATGATCTTAAGCGGGCTTTCCTCGAGTTGCTTGAAAAAGGTAAGGACATAGTCGCCGGGAACGCCAAAGACATGGTCGGCTCCTCGCTTGAGCAATTGATCGATCAGGTAGCCGCCGATGGTTTGTTGCTTCTGCATAAGTTGTTAATGGGAAGACATGAAGGGGGCTGGGGGAAAACTATTCATTAACTCCTTCAGGGTAATAGCCGATGTAGAGGACAAAGAGCAATAGTTTTGAATGAATTCAATCATGCAGCAAAAACAGAGAAGCAGAGGAAACACCACCTTGTTCCCGATTATACACGATCTCTGCCCAAAAAAACTTAAATCCAGCCCTATATGACACCAGCCCCCCTACCCCCAAACGAGAAGCAGAGGTTGGAAGCATTGCGGAAATTGAATCTGCTCGATACTCCTGCGGAGGACCGATTTGACCGCATTACGCGGCTGGCGGCGATGTTATTGAATGTGCCGATCGCCTATATTTCGTTGGTAGACGCGAACCGGCAATTTCTGAAGTCATGTTTCGGGATGCCACAGGGCGAGACGTCGCGGGACGTGGCCTTTTGCGCCCATGCGATCCTGGGCGATGAAGCATTGGTGGTACCGGATGCAAAACTGGATCAACGCTTCGTGAACAACCCTCTCGTGACGGGAGAGCCTCACGTTCGTTTTTATGTGGGCCAGCCGCTGGCAACCCCAGACGGAAGCCATGTCGGAACGCTTTGCATCGTGGACCACGAACCGCGGCAGGTGACCCCGGAAGAGATGAGTTTGATCAAGGATCTAGCCAAGCTGGCGGAGCATGAGTTGATCCACGGCGAATTGAGAAAAGCTTACGAGCAGCAGCAGACGATCGAGGTACAATTAAAAAAGGCAGCCGATTTTGCCGCGGACGCATCGCGGGCGAAGTCGGAATTCCTGGCCAACATGAGCCATGAAATCCGCACACCGATCAACGCGATTGTCGGGTTGACGGGACTGATGCTCGACACCGAGATGAGCGCGGAGCAGCGCGACTATATCCAGACGGTGCGGCAAAGCACCGACGCGCTGCTGACGATTGTGAACGATATCCTCGATTTTTCGAAGATTGAAGCGGGGAAGCTGGAGCTGGAGCATAACATTTTCAATTTACGCACGGTGGCGCAGGAAGCGTGCGATTACGTGAGCGCGAAAACATCGGAGAACAAGCTGGAGCTGGTCTGCCTGCTGGATCCCTCGCTGCCCGAGGAAGTGGTGGGCGACGTGACGCGGGTGCGGCAGGTACTGGCGAATTTATTGAGCAATGCCGCAAAGTTCACGCCGCAGGGGGAAATCCTGGTCGAGATCGTCCGGCAACCGAGCCAGCCGGCCCTGCCGAAGAACAAATTGTGGCTGCAATTCTCGGTGCGCGACACGGGGATCGGGATCGCGGTGGATAAAATCAAAAACCTGTTCGCTTCATTCTCGCAGGTGGATTCATCGGCGACGCGGAAGCGCGGGGGCACGGGACTGGGGCTGGCGATCAGCAAAAAGCTGGTCAACCTGATGGGCGGAGAAATCGCGGTAGCGAGCCAGCTGGGCAAGGGATCAACTTTCAGCTTTGAATTGCCGCTGGAAATGGCACCGAACAAAACGGAATCGACGCCGACTCCCGCGGCGCTGCAGGGAAAGCGGCTTTTGATCGTGGACGACAATGTGAATATGCGCACGATGCTGGCGGAGCGAGCACAAGCGTGGGGAATGAAATGGTTGACGGCGGAAAGCGCCGAGCAAACGATGAATTTGATCCGCAAGGGCGAGGAATTCGACATGGCGGTAATTGACATGGATTTGCCCATAGTAGACGGCCGCGAGCTGGGGCTGCGGATCAGCAAGGAAGGATCGCTCAAGGTGCCGCTGATTCTGCTGACTTCGCTTCAAAATCACGCCGAGCTGGCGAAGAAATTGCCGGAAGGATTCACGGGTTGCCTGTCAAAGCCGGTGCATGTTGACCAGTTGTGCGAGATCCTGGCGCAGTCGCTATCGGGGCAGAAGGTGAGCCAAAAACTGTTGAGCAGTTCCGGCCGACTCGACCCGTTGTTCGGCAAAAAACGGCCACTGCGCATTCTGGTGGCGGAGGACAACACGGTGAATCAAAAGGTGATCGTGAGCATCCTGACTCAGCTGGGTTATCGACCGGATCTGGCGCAAAACGGGCTGGAAGTGCTGCAGGCACTGGATCGACAGACTTACAATATGATCTTGATGGACGTGCAAATGCCGGAGATGGACGGGCTGGAGGCGACGCGGGAAATTCGCAAGCGGCAGGCGGGCGGCAAGAAGCCGTATATCATCGCGATGACGGCGAACGCGATGCCGGAAGACTCGGCGATCTGCCTGCGCGCGGGGATGGACGCCTACTTGAGCAAGCCGGTACGGATCGAGCAACTGCAGGCGGCGTTGATCACGGGCTGCAACGCGGTGAAGGAAGTGGTGGACAGCGACGCACTGACGCGGCTGCGGTCGTTGCGTTGCGAGGGCGAGGCCGATCCCCTGCCCGAGTTGATCGACCTGTTCCTGGCGGACGCGCCGCAGACGCTGAGCGAAATGACGGTGGCGCTGCAGCGAAAGGACGGCATGGCCATCGCGAAGTGCGGGCACAAGCTGCGCGGCAGCTGCGAGAATTTCAGCGCGAAGTCGATGTCGGCGGTCTGTTCCAATATTGAGCACAGCGCAAAGCAGGGAGACCTGCCGGCGGTGAAAGAATTGCTGGAGACGCTGAGGCAGGAGTATCGGCTGGTGGAGGAAACGTTGCGGCGGACGCGGGACGAATTCTCGGGCGCAGCCGCGCCGGTGGCGGCGTAGGAAGCTGTTTTTGCTTGTCCGGCACGCACCGGCACGACCATGCTAGACTCCAGTCGAGTCGCATGAAAAAATTCCAGATCGCCCTCCTCTCAACCGCGCATATTCATACACGCCAGTTCCTGGAAAACATGCAGAACGGCCTGGACCGATCGGTCTGCGCGATCTGGGACGACAACGTGAAGCGCGGGGAAAAATACGCGAGCGAGTATCACGCGAAATTCTACGAGGACATCGACGAGCTGCTGGCGAACAAGTCGATCTCGGCGTTCGTCATCTCGGCGGAGAACAGCCGCCATCTTTCGCTGCTGGAAAAAACAATTCCGCTGGGCAAACCGATCTATTGCGAGAAGCCGCTGGTGACGTCGCGGCGGGAGCTGGACCGCATCGTTCCGCTGGCGAAGAAGCACCGGGCGAAGATCTGCTGCAGTTATTACCTGACGTTGCAGGGGCCGCTGCAGGCGGTGAAGCGACTGCTCGACCAGCAGGCGTTCGGAAAAATCACGCGCGTGCGTTATCGTTATGCGCATCCAGCCGCCTATGCGTTGTGGTTCGATAACCCAGAGCTCGCGTGGTTCCATGATCCCGAACTGGCAGTCGGCGGCGCGTTTCTCGATCTCGGGACGCACGCGGTGCATGTGATCCGCTCGTTGTTCGGCCCGGCGGAAAAAGTGTGGGCGCAGATTCGCAACGAGTCGGGCGTCTATCCGAAGCTGGACGATTACGGATTCGCGATGCTGACGTTGAAGAGCGGCGTGATCGCGAACGTGGAAGCGGCGTGGACGCAGATTGGGGGGATCAACGGACTGGAAATTGCGGGATCGTTGAAATCGCTCTGGCATAACGGCTCGCAATACATGATCGGGAAGCAGGGCGGCGATTCGTCGCGGCTCGGCGAAGGCAAACCTCAACCCGACCGGGTCGAGCGATTGATGGCGGTGCTGCGCGATGAAATTCCCGAGGAGCAGCTCGATGCGGACCTCGAGGCGGCGTATGACAGTGTGCGGATCGTCGAGGCAGCCTACGAATCGAGCAAGCAGAATAAGTGGGTTAATTTAAGCTGAAGCAGGCGGCTTTAAGTTTTCGGCCGGGCGCTTTGAAATAAATCCATCTCGGTTAAATCGGGTTCGCGCATTTTTTTGGCGCTTTTTGTCTTTGGAGCGGAATCAGGCGCGCGCTGGCCGAGCTTGGGTTTTCCTTTTTCGTCGAGTTCCGATTCCTCGAGCTGGCGGAGGATTTCCTTGGCGCGACTGAGCACGGAAACGGGCAGGCCGGCGAGACGTGCGACCTGGATGCCGTAACTTTTATCGGCGCCACCGGGGACGATCTTGCGAAGGAAAACGACCTGTTCGCCCCATTCGCGGACGGCAACGTTGAAATTTTTGACGGCAGGCAGCGTGAGCGCGAGCTCGGTGAGCTCGTGATAATGGGTGGCGAAGAGCGCTTTCGCGCCGATGACGGTGTGGAGATGCTCAGCGACGGCCCAGGCGATGCTGAGGCCGTCGAAGGTGCTGGTGCCGCGCCCGATCTCGTCGAGGATGACGAGGCTTTTCTTGGTAGCGTGATTTAAAATATTGGCGGTTTCGTTCATCTCGACCATGAACGTGCTCTGGCCACGGGTGAGATCGTCGTTGGCACCGACACGACTGAAGACGCGATCGAGCAGGCCGATCTCGGCGCGTTTGGCGGGGACGAAACAACCGCAATGGGCGAGAATGGCGATGAGGGCAATCTGCCGGATGTAGGTACTCTTGCCAGCCATGTTGGGGCCGGTGAGAATGATGAGACGCTGTTCGGCGGAATCGAGGCGGACATCGTTGGGGACAAATTTTTCGGTGGTCATCAGCTGCTCGAGAACGGGATGACGGCCTTCCTCGATGAAGAGCGTGTCGCCATCGGTGATGAGCGGCTGGCGGTAATCCTGCTCCTGCGCGAGCGCGCCCCAACCGGCGAGAATGTCGACAGCATGAAGCGACTGGGCGGTCGATTGGATGGCGCGGGTATGTTTGATGGCCTCGGCGCGAAGCTCGAGGAAAAATTCGTACTCAAGCTGGCGCGAACGTTCCTCGGCACCGAGAATTTTGGTTTCCATTTCCTTCAACTCGGGCGTGATGTAACGCTCGGCATTGGCCATGGTCTGCTTGCGGGTGTAATCGGCCGGGACGGACGCGAGATTGGCCGTACTGATCTCGATGTAATACCCAAAGACCTGATTGAAGCGGACCTTGAGCGACTTGATACCGGTGCGCTGTTGTTCGCGTTGCTGGAGCTGAGCGAGCCAATCCTTGCCCTGGAGACAGGCGGCGCGGAGTTCATCAAGCTCAGGTTTGCAGCCGTCGCGGATGAGGCCGCCCTCCTTGATGGCGAGCGGCGGTTCATCGACGAGAGAGAAATCGAGGAGACGAACGAGTTCGGGAAAAAGCGTGATTTGATTGCCGAGCTCTTTCAGGAGCGGGACTTTGTGCTTAGTCAGGGTTTCGCGGAGGATGGGCAATCGCGCGAGGGAAACTTTCAGGCCGACGAGATCGCGCGCGTTGCCGCTGCCGAGGGAGAGACGACCGATAAGGCGCTCGAGATCCTTGACGCCGCGGAGCTGCTCGCGAATGGTTTCGCGTTCGCGCTCGGCGGTTTTCCAGTGAGCGACGGCGACCTGCCGCGCCTGGATGGACGCGACTTGCCGGAGCGGCTGCAGGAGCCATTGGCGCAGGAGACGCGCGCCGCCGGCGGTGACTGTGCGATCAATAGCGGCGAGGAGCGTGGCTTTGCCGCCGGAGCGGCTGTTGGTGACGAGATCGAGATTTTGCTGGGTGACGGCGTCGAGGACGAGGGCGTCGTGGCGCTGAAGCGCGGTGAGCGAGCCGATGTGGGCGACGTCGCGGCGCAATTCCTGGCTGATGTAGTGGAGCAGTCCGCCAGCGGCAGCGACCGCGAGACGGGCATCGGCGAGGCCGAAGCCGTCGAGCGACTGGGTCTTGAAATGGTCGAGGAGGGTGAACTGGGCGGTCTCGACGACGAAAGCGACATCGTCGTAGCCGACGACGAGCGCATTGCGGGTAAAGGCGGCGCCATTTTTTTGCGCGAGCGGGACGATGAGCTCGGCAGCGCGGAGGCCGGCGAGGCGGTCGAGGATCTCAGCTTCGCTATCCATCTCACCAGCGCGAAATTCGCCGGTGCTGAGGTCGAGATAGGCGAGTCCCCACTTGATCTTGCCCTTGATGATGGCGACGCAGAAATTATTTTCGCGCGCGTCAAGCAGGCCGCCGTCGATGACGCTGCCGGGGCTGATGATCTGCGTGATGTCGCGGCGGACGACCTGGCCAGGACGGGGCGCTTCCATCTGGTCGCAAATGGCGACGCGCTTCCCGGCGCGGATAAGCTGGGCAACGTAGCCCTCGGCGGCGTGGTAAGGCATGCCGCACATGGGAGTTTCCTGGCGCTTGGTGAGAGTGAGATCGAGGATTTGCGAGCCGATGACGGCGTCGTCGTTGAACATTTCGTAGAAATCGCCGAGACGGAAGAGGAGGATGGCGTCGGAGGGGATCTCGCGCTTGAGCCGGTGATATTGCTGCATCATCGGGGTCAGGCCGTCGGTGGTCATATTCAGAGGGTTAACTTACCAGCGACCGATTCGAGGGCAAGCATTGGGTAAAGGCTGTGGAATCGTGTTTGCCGAGGCTTTCTCGTGAAGATAAGATCGAAGGCGGATCAATCATGAGACCGGATACCCTCCTCTTCTTCCGAATTCTGTTCAGTGTTATGTTCGTCCTGATGCTCGCAGCGGGAATTTATCTGTTCAAGTACCGGCACGTGATTTTCAGGGAGAATCCCGGCACGCCGCATGAGACGCCCGGTTCGCGTTTGTATGCAAAGGGTCTGGTGTTCCTGGTCTGGCTGCATGGGACGGTGCTGACCGGCGCGCTGGCGCTTGGACTCCACTAGCAACGTCTAAAGACCCAGCAAGCCCACCGCCAAGAAAAGTCCGCTGATGAAAAGCAGCAGATAAATCGCGCCCGCGATTTCGCCGATTTGACGTCCCGGTTTAAGGACGAGACGCTGAAGAGCCGGCAGTCGCAATAATAAGACGCATCCCACGAACACGACAACAAATGGCAGCACCGCAAACCGGGAATTGGCCGAATAAAGCGGAGCTTTACCGAGCCATTGCGGCAGCGTGGGCAACATGAAAAGCAAATTCCAGAGCCCTACGAGAACGATGACGGTCTGCCAACTAATAACCCAGCCCTCACGGACAGGGACAGCGGTCGACGGGGCGGATGGAATAAAACCGGCCGTTTTAACGGCATCCAGGATGGTTTTTGAAGAACCCAAATACCAAAATATAATTGTTTGGGGATAATTGGGAACGGTGTGCACGATGAGAACACCCTGCCCGACAACGGGAATGAATCCATAGGGCTTGATGGAGACGATTTGAGAGGGCAGGAACGTATAAGTGCCCAGGAGCCGGACTTTAACGACAAGCGTCCCGGAATCCACCGTCAGCGTGGCGAGCGGCCACGATGCGTTGGTCCAGCCAATGCACGCGCCACCGGTTAATGATTTTGTCATTATTGCGATTCCGTTCCATTAGCCCCGGAACGGCGGAGCGGCAAGCCGGGAAAAAACTCAGGGTTTTTTGCCAGCAGCCATCTGGGCGAACATTTTTTCGCTGCGCTTCTTCATTTCGGCGGGTTCAACGTCCTCGACGTGCGAAGCAATCGTCCACATGAAACCAAACGGATCTTCCACTTGGCCGGTGCGATCGCCATAGAACTGGGTATTGACGGGATGCTTTATCTTGGCGCCGGCCTTGACGGCCTGATCGACAACCGCGTCCACGTCCTCGACATAGACATAAAAGCTGGCACAGGAAGAACCGGTTCCTTTTTCCTTCTGCTGCTCGCAAAACATATCGGAGAGCATCATGACAGAATCGCCGATTTTGAACTGGGCATGCATGATTTTTCCATCCTTCTCCATGCGCTTGTCGGCCGTCGCGCTGAAGGCTTTTTTGTAAAAATCGAGCGCCTTGGCGCCTTCCTTGACACTGAGATAAGGGGTGATGGTGTGATAACCAGCCGGGATGGGATTAGGTTTGGTAGTCATAGAAAATCGATAGTAACAGAGGAAGGGACTGGAGACCATCGGAGAAATTCCTAGATTGCGGTATGCGGTATGTGCGTGTCGCCCAAAGACCTCGCTATTTGGCCTGTGTTTGCTAGAGTGTCCGAATGTCCCTGCCCGTAGAAATCTTTCTGGCGCTGCGCTATTTGCGGCCGCGCCGGACGTTCGTTTCGGCGATCACGATGCTGTCGGTGCTGGGCGTTACCTTAGGTGTGATGGTGCTGATCGTGGTGCTGTCGGTGATGCAGGGTTTTGAGCAACGGCTGCAGGAAAAGATCATCGGCTTCAACGCGCACCTGACGATTGCGAACAACGATATTGTTTATAACGCGCCGCAGTTGATCGCGGACTTAAAGAGCGACCCGGAAGTGCTCGACGCGACGCCGTTCGCGACCGGGCCAGTGCTGGCGCAGTACGCGGGGAAGATTACCACGCCGATCATCAAGGGCGTGCCAACCAACGGCGATGACGCGGCGTTGCCGCTGCGGAAATTCATCGTGGAGGGAAGTTACGAGCTGCGCGGCGACAGCATTTTGGCGGGGCAGGAATGGGCGCGGCGGAACGGGGCGCATATCGGGGACAAAATATTGGTTTATGCGCCGCGTCATTTTGAAAACGTGAAGACGCTGCAAAAGGGACAGGGGGCGGTGATGCTGCCGGATGAATTCACGATCACCGGCATTTTTTCGACAGGACTGTTCGATTACGACTTGAATTTCCTGGTGACGTCGCTGGCGAACGCACAGCGGCTTTACAAACTGGGCGACGGCGTGCACGGGATCGCGGTGCGGATGCGGAACCCGATGCTGGCGCCGGAGCTGAAAAAGAAGTTGAACCTGGCGTGGGACCGGGCCGATATTTATCCGCCGCTGGCCGCGCGAACGTGGATGGACTTGAATCATCCCCTCTTCAACGCGATTGCGACGGAGCGGACGGTGATGTCGTTTATTTTATTTTTCATCATGATCGTGGCGGCGTTCGGGTTGTGCAGCACATTGATCACAATCACGGTGCAGAAAGCGCGCGAGATCGGAGTGTTGAAAGCGATGGGCGCGCGCGAGGGACAAGTGGCGGCGATCTTCGCGCTGCACGGATTGATTGTCGGGTTGATCGGCGCGGTGACGGGCGTTTTGCTGGCGGCAGTGGTGCTGGCTTACCGGAATCCGTTCCGGATCTTCCTGAGCGAGCGACTGGGGATCGAAGTTTTTTCGCCCGACGTTTATAATTTTACGGACATTCCATCGGTGACGCATCCGCACACAGTATTACTGATTGCGTTATCGGCCGTGGTGATTTGCGTGGGAGCGGCGTTGATACCAGCACGAGGAGCGGCGCGATTGGATCCGGCACAGGCTCTCAGATATGAATAAACCAGCGGCATTAGAAGCGAGCGGCCTGTCGAAAACGTTTCGACTCGGGAAGACCGAGGTGCGCGTGTTGACGGAAGTGAACGCGATGTTTCTCGAGGGAGAGACGACGATGATCCAAGGAGCATCGGGCTCGGGCAAGAGCACGCTGCTGCAAATTTTGGGCGGGCTTGACGCGCCGGAAGCGGGCGCGGTGAACTGGAGCGGGGAATCGATTTACGACTGGGGCCGCGCGCAACTGGCGCGGTGGCGCAACCGGAACGTGGGATTTGTTTTTCAGTCGTATCATTTACTGCCGGAATTGAGCGCGGTGGAGAATGTCGATTTGCCGGCGATGATCGGGCGCGACGGGTCGCGGGAGAAATCGCTTGAGCTGCTGAAGCTGGTTGGGTTGTCGAACCGGGCGGAGCATCGACCTGCTGAGTTGTCGGGCGGCGAGCAGCAGCGTGTGGCGATTGCGCGGGCGCTGCGGAATGATCCGGATCTGATCCTGGCCGACGAGCCGACGGGAAATCTCGACAGCGCCACGGGCCGTGAGATCATGGACTTGCTGACGGGCGTGCAGCGGGAACGAAAGAAAACCTTGATTGTCGTGACGCACGACGACAGCATTGCCGCTTTGGGCCAGAATCGTTTAGTGCTGAAAGCGGGAAAATTAATCAACAAGTTATGAATACGAAAAAGATCTATATTGACGGTCAATTTTACGACGAAAAAGACGCAAAGATTTCGGTGTTCGACCACGGTCTGCTTTATGGCGACGGCGTGTTTGAAGGAGTCCGGATTTATAACGGACGCGTTTTCATGCTGGATGAGCATTTGGAGCGGCTTTACACGTCGGCACATGCGGTGATGTTGAAGATCCCGATCCTGATCAATGAATTTAAGGAAGTTATTCTAGAGACATGCCGCAAGAACGAGGCGCGCGAAGGGTATATCCGGCCGGTGGTGACGCGCGGCGTGGGCGACATGGGGGTGAACCCGACGGGTTGCCCGAAGGCGACTATTATTGTGATCGTGACGACGATCCGGATTTATCCGGCGGAGTACTACGAAAAGGGAATCAAGGTGGTGACAGCCTCGACGCAGCGGATGAGCTATACGCAGGTGCCGCCGGCGGTGAAGTCGCTGAGCTACATGAATAACATGCTGGCGCGGCTGGAATCGAACCAGGCCGGGGCGCAGGAAGCGTTGATGCTCAACCAGCAGGGTTATGTGGCCGAGTGCACGGGCGATAATATCTTCGCCATCAAGGACGGGCAGATCACGACCCCGCCCATCAGCGCCGGGGCGCTGAGCGGCATTACGCGGGGCTGCGTCATGAAATTGTGCAAGGAAATGGGCAAGGAAGTGAAGGAGCAGAACATGACAAGATATGATCTTTTCACGGCCGACGAGGTGTTTGTGACAGGAACTGGCGCGGAAATTGCACCAGTGAGGGAGATCGATTCGCGGATCATCGGGCCGGCCTGCCCGGGGCCCCTGACAAAAGAGATTATAAAGCAGTTCCGCCAGTTGACACAGAGCACAGGTACGCCGATATTCAAGTAGGATAGAAAACGATGCAATGCGAAGTATGTAAAGGCGAAGAAGCCCTAGTGCATTTGACACAACTTGTCGGCGGTAAGATGGAGACAATCGACTTGTGCGACAAATGCGCCAAGGAAAAGGGCATAGCCGATCCTTTACTAGAAAGGGCCACTAACCTCCTCTCAAGTGATTTTGAAGATGTTCCTGAAGTTTAGAGTCTAAGAAAAATATGCAATGCGAAGTATGTAAAGGCGAAGAAGCGACGGTCCATCTAACGCAGATTATCAGCGGAAAAATGCAGAAGATCGACCTGTGCGAGAAGTGTGCCAAGGAAAAGGGCGTGGCCGATCCGGCCGGGTTCTCCCTTGCCGACATGCTTTTGGGCCTGGGTGCGGCGGACGAGATGCAGCGGTCGACTTCGTCCCGGGAACTAGTCTGCACGAACTGCGGTTTTACGCAGCCCGATTTCAAGAAGACAGGCCGATTGGGTTGTCCGCAATGTTATGAGACGTTCGGCGAAGGGCTGGACGTAATTCTCAAAGACATGCACAAGGGGACGCAGCACAAGGGGAAGATTCCGAACCGGCTGGCGAAGCAGCAGATTTTTGCGACGCGGTTGAAGGATTTACAGACGGAGCTGCAGACAGCGGTGCAGGGCGAGAATTTCGAGGAAGCGGCGGCGATCCGCGACCAGATCGCGACGATTGAGAGCCAGCTGAAGAGTTAGCCGCTCGACTAGTGAGCGCGTTCCCCGATGCAGCGACGATTGCCTCTTTTGTGGTGATCAAATGTCAGCTCGTGGTTACAGCGCGGTTTTTCGGCGGCTGATCGGGCCCTGGACCATTTTAAATAGTCCACGATAAATGGAAATTCTCCGCTGAGGGATTGGATTGCGGCATCGTGGCCGATCTGGGCATTTTCTTTTAAGTAGCTGCTCATAAATTCTCCGTAAAATTAGGAAAGGTTAGATAGCTAATTTATATAAATTAGTTAATTAACTTTCGGACAAGAAATGCTTCGAGTCGCGTTAAATAATTCGCCGTCAGCGAGTTAAACGGCCTGAAGGCCAGATTCCGATGCCCTTTTGCGCCGAAGGATCGCGGCGGCAATCAATTCCCCCACTCCCAAGCCCGCGCCGGCGGAGGCAAGACTGGCGCCACCCACCAAACGAACTTTTTGGTTTGTGGTGACCGGTTCGGGAAGTCCATCGAGCAAAGGGGATTCAAACACGGAGGAAGGTTTTTGAAGCATGGCTTGGAGAGGAACGGTATCGGCGATGAGGTTTCCAGTTAAAAGAGCGCCAACAGCAATGAGAGGAACGTCGATTTTTTTCATGAGATTCGTGAGTTAGTCTTCAATCGAAAATGCGCAAAATACGCATTGCCGGTTCCTTCTTTTTCTTCTCTTCCTTGGTAATGGATCCGACTACCAAACCGGCAACGGCAATCATTGCGCCTAACTTCACGCGCGTTTCCTGGCTGGGAGTCAAGGGAGGGACACTGGCCAGAATGGCTGGATCATTCGAAGTTGGGACTTGGCCTTTGACGAGGCGCTCGACGTTGACGCTATCGACAACGGCCATGCCGGCAAGTACGGTAAACATGGCAGCATCGAGGCGGTTTATTTTCATAGTAATCCCGGACTATCTAGGAAGATTAACGGATTAGAAGTCCGGATGTCCATCCTCTATTTCAACTTTCTTGTGGCTTGTCGAACCGTGTTTTGGGTTTAGAATAGCCTTTCTATGACCAGCCCCTATTTGAACGCGAAAACCGAGGAAAAAGAAGGCAAGGACGCCCCTAAGAGCTTGATGGAGTCGAAACTGTTCGAGGCGCGGACGGTTTTCATTTTTGGGGAGATTAATCAGAAGCTGGCGAAGGAAGTTTCGATGCAGTTGCAGTTGCTGGCGCATGACTCGGACAAAGAGATCAAGATTTTCATCAATTCGCAGGGCGGCCACGTCGAGGCGGGCGATACGATTTTTGACATGATCCGGTTTGTGAAGCCGAAGGTGAAGATTGTCGGCACAGGCTGGGTGGCGAGCGCGGGGGCGCTGATTTACGCGGCGGCGCCGAAGGAAATGCGGTTCAGCCTGCCGCAAACGCGGTTTATGCTGCACCAGCCGAGCGGCGGAGTGGGCGGACAGGCGAGCGACATCAGCATCGAAGCGCAGGAGATTTTGAAGATGCGCGAGCGACTCAATAAGATTTTCGCGGACGCAACGGGCCAGACGCTGGAACGGATCGACAAGGACACCGACCGGAATTACTGGATGAGCGCGGAAGAAGCGAAAAAGTACGGCCTGGTCGGGTCGATTGTGACGTCGTCGAGCGAGGTTTAAGGAACGACTTCGAGATCCGAAGTTCAATTTCGGATTTTCCGCATTTATGAAATTTTCCCTGAGCTGGCTGCGAGATTACATTGAGCTTTCAGTCGATCGCGACGCGCTGTTTCATCGCCTGACGATGAGCGGCACGGAGGTCGAGCATTTCGAGACGCGCGGGATTGAAAGCAACGACATCGTGGTGGCGCAGATTCTCGACGCGCAGCAGCATCCCAACGCGGACCGGCTGAAAGTATGCCGCGTCAATGACGGCAAAGAGGAGCGACAGATTGTCTGCGGCGCGACGAATTACAAGGTGGGCGACAAGGTTCCCCTCGCCTTGCCGGGCGCGGAATTGCCGGGCGGACTGAAGATCAAGGAATCAAAACTTCGGGGCGAATTATCGCAGGGGATGATGTGCTCGGGCAAGGAGCTCGGGATGGGAGAAGATCAGGCCGGACTGCTGATCCTCGCCGCCGACGCGCCGCTCGGAAAAAAGCTGCATGAGGTGATTCCGACAGACACGTTGTTCGACATTGAGATTACGCCGAACCGGCCGGATCTGCTCTCGTACCTGGGCCTCGCGCGGGAGATTGCGGCAATTGGCGCGGGGAAGCTGAAAGAGCGCACGGCGATCAAGCTGAATTGGCCGTCAAATCCGTGCGCGTGGAAAATTGAGCTCCCGGCGAAGGACGCGGGCCCATTTTATTCGGGCGTGCATCTGGGCGAGGTGAAAGTCGGGCCGAGCCCGGCGTGGCTGCAGGAGAAGATCGAGGCGACGGGACATCGTCCGGTCAATAACGTGGTGGATATCACCAACCTGGTGATGTGGGAAACGGGGCAGCCGCTGCATGCTTTCGACGCGGTCAAGCTGGCCGGAAAAACTATTTTCGTTCGCTGGGCTCGGCCCGGCGAGAGCATCCTCGCGCTGGATCATAAAAATTACGCGCTGACCGGCGAAGACCTGGTGATTGCCGATGAACGGAATCCCGTTGTCCTGGGAGGCATTATCGGCGGCGAAGCGACCGGCGTGTCAGCAGGGACTACCGAGGTATTGCTGGAGGCCGCGTGGTTTAATCCGCAAACCATCCGGCGGACGAGCCGCCGTCTCGGCGTGAGCTCGGATGGTTGTTACCGATGGGAAAGACGGGTTGATCCGGGAAGCATTCTCGCCGCGCGCGACCGGGCGGTGCAACTTTTGCAGGAATTGTGCGGAGCTAAAATCCTGGCGGCGCCGCTGGTTGAGGGAGCGGTGCAGATCGTGACGCGGGAGATCAAGCTGCGGCCGAGTCGCGTGGAGAAGATCATCGGTACAACAATCGCGCCGGAAAAAACGGAACGCGGGTTAACGGCACTGGGCTTGAAAAAACTGGCTTCGACAGCCGACGCAACAACATGGCAGACGCCGAGTTTCCGCTACGACCTGGAGCGGGAGATCGACTTGATCGAGGAAGTGGCGCGCCTGCACGGGATGGAAAATGTGCCGGTGACAATCAATTACGGATTACATCTCGAGAGCGACGCGGACCGGGCGCATGATAAATTGCAAGTGCTGCGGCAAACTCTTGCTGCGCGGGGTTGGGATGAATGCGTAACCGATTCGTTGGTGGATGGCGGTTGGATTAAGGCATTTCAACCCGATGTTTTTGAAAATGCCGTCAAATTATCGAATCCTCTCAATGAGTTCTACACTCATCTTCGCCCAAATCTTAAAAATTCTTTACAATCTGTAGGTGGAAAGAATTGGGCAAAAGGCAATCGAACGCTGCGGTTATTTGAAATCGGTCGAGTCTACAATATTGATAAAGTCAATCGCACAACAATTGAGTCTATGCATCTTGGTCTCTTTTTAGCTGGCAGTCCTGGATTAAATCCGTGGGAAAAGGAAAATTTTTTGGATCTGTTTAATCTCAAAGGCATCACAGATCTTCTCGAAAATCATTTTGGTTTAAAATCGTATGTTATAGAACCGAAAAGAGAGAGAGCACCCGAAATGAAAGCTGATCATTTTTACGCTGAACTATCTCTGGATAAATGGCTTACAGATAAGAAAGAAGAACCGCTTTATCGCACGTTGCCGCAATATCCGGCGGTGCGACGAGACGTGGCAGTGGTGGTGGAAGAGAGCATGCCGCATGCCACGGTGTTGAAAGCGATTGAATCGGCAAAAATAAAAGAGCTGGAAAAAATCGAATTGTTCGACGTTTTTGTTGACGCGGACGGAAAAAAAATTCCAAAAGAAAAAAAATCTTTGGCGTATGCCTTGACTTATCGT
>Ga0206931_1077_pt2 | contig 30560 bp, 24 predicted proteins | sample Alteio_BWOrgHeat_17_FD_152946 | JGI IMG/M metagenome (GOLD analysis project Ga0206931, IMG submission 152946) | Enriched cells from forest soil in Barre Woods Harvard Forest LTER site, Petersham, Massachusetts, United States -... | ecosystem: Environmental > Terrestrial > Soil > Temperate forest >...
AACCCGGTACAAATAATTCACGAGGCATTCTTCTCACCTTACTCCGTTAAGTTTTGGTTTTATGTTGTTTTCCAGGCGGCGGCTGCTTATATCAACCTGTATTATCTTATCCCCAAATTTTTAGAAAGGGGTAAATATGCTATTTACATATTTTCGCTTGTTACAACTATATTTTGCTGTGCATCTGTAATAGTATTCGGTTATTATTTTGGTGCAATAATAAATGGTAAAACTTTTGAAGCGTTGTACGGCGGCAAGTTTCATTTTTTTAGCATGCTTGTGGGCAATCCCTTGCCTACAACAGTTGCAAGCTCAACACTCGCCATGAGCATTAAGCTTACCAAAAGCTGGATACAATCAAAAAGAAGGCAGCAGTTGCTGGAAACAGAAAAGCTTGAAACGGAGCTGAAGTTTTTAAAATACCAGTTTAACCCGCATTTTTTGTTCAACAGCATCAATTCAATTTTTTTTCTTATTCATAAAAATCCTGACAAGGCATCGGACTCGCTTGCAAAATTTTCTGATCTGTTAAGGCACCAGTTGTATGAATGCAACGATAACCAAATTTCGCTTAGCAAGGAAATTACGTACCTGCAAAATTTTATTGAGCTTGAAAAGCTGCGGCAGAATGATAATATAGATGTTACATTTAACATAAACGCAAAGCAAACAGGCCAGGTGTATATTGCACCGTTTGTATTGATGACGTTTGTTGAAAATGCTTTTAAACATGTATCGCGCCACGCTGATAAGCCAAATAACATAACAATACAATTGCAGCTTAACGCACAGCAACTGTATTTTACTGTAAGCAATACGGCCAGTGCGCCCGGTACTAACAGTGATGTTATACACTATGGCGGTATAGGCCTGCAAAATGTGCGCAGGCGGCTTGATTTGATGTATGCAGGCATGTACCAACTGGATATACAAAATGCAGGTGGCTGCTTTACCGTTAAGCTTAACCTGCAGCTTATTAACCATATTGTTACACCAGCAATACAGGCAATAAACAGTAATGTACTTGCTGCAGTATAGTTTAAAATATTTATTGAATGATCAACTGTGTTATAATTGACGATGAACCGCTGGCCAGAGAAGGCATAGGCAACTATGTAAGGGAGATTGATTTTTTACACCTTGTAAAAACATGCGAAAACCCGCTGGAGTTAAGCGCATTGCTGGATGAACAAACGGTTGACCTGATTTTTCTTGATATACAAATGCCAAAGATGAATGGCATTGATTTTTTAAAGATACTTAAGAGGCCACCGATGGTTATTATAACCACCGCCTTCCCCACGTATGCGCTGGAAGGCTTCCAGTTAAACGTAATGGATTATTTATTAAAGCCTATAACCTTTGAGCGTTTTTTTAAAGCAGTATCAAAAGCTAAGGACTATCACCTGCTTATAAACCGCCCTGCCAACACCACGCAGGACAAAGCGCTGCCTGAAGCAGATTACTTTTTTATAAAATGCGGCAATAAATACGAGCGCATTGATATTGCCGATATACTGTTTATTGAAGGCATGCAAAATTATGTTGCCATTTACACCAGCAGGGGCAAATACATTACCCTGCAGCAATTAAAAAACTGGGAACAGCATTTGGATAGCCGCCTTTTTATACGCGTACATAAATCGTACATAGTATCAAAAAACAAGATCGAGCGCATTGAAGGCAACGAGCTTTTTATACAAGCCCACAACATACCTATAAGCCGCAACTACCGCGAACAGGTTATTGAGCAGGTGGTAAACAGTAAACTGTACCGGTAAGACCGTAAATTTATCTTCGGCAGAGTGCCGTTAGTACCCAGTCAAAAATTATCACTTATTCGTGCCAGGTATCCGAATTCTCCAATTCAGCAGCCATTTTTCCCCTTTCTTCTTCAATTTTTGCATTTTCTTACCAAAAAAATAAAAAATTTAACGATTACTTATTAAAATACTATATTTACTTTTTAATTTTTTTATGAAAGTATCGTACACTATTATAACTAATTATTAAGCAACCGAATATGTCTGAGAAAAAAGACCTCTATAAAAAGGCCATTATAAAACAGCTATATTTTGGAAATACGTTGTCGCTGGCCGATTTAAGTGAGAGGATTTATAAAAGCCTGCCATTAACAACCAAAATACTGCAGGAATTGATAAAGGAAGAATACATAGACGAAACCGGTTTTGCCCCCAGCAGCGGTGGCAGAAGGCCCCTTACCTACTCGTTAAAGCCGGGTATTTTGTACGTGGTATCGGTAGCTATGGACCAGTTTGTAACGCGTATCGTTATAATGGACATGCACAACCATTATATTACCCCGGTTGAAAAGTTTGAGTTGGATATTGAAAAAAACAGGAATGCCCTTGACGAACTGGCAGAAAAAATAAACAACCACATAAATAACAGCGGCATAACTAAAACAAAAATTGCGGGCATTGGTATTGGCATGCCTGGTTTTGTTGATGGTGGTAAAGGCGCTAATTATTCATTTTTTGAGCCTGACACGGATATACCAGGCTATATATATGAAAGAACGGGGCTTGATGTATTTATAGATAACGACAGCAGCCTTATTGCACTTGCTGAGCTGCGCTTTGGCAAGGCCATAAATAAAACCAATGCCATGGTTATAAATATTGGCTGGGGCGTTGGCCTCGGGCTGATATTAAACGGCAATATGTTCAGGGGGTATAATGGCTTTGCGGGCGAGTTTAGCCATATATCCCTTTTTACAAACAACAAGCTTTGCAGTGTTTGCGGCAAAACCGGTTGCCTTGAAACTGAAACGTCATTAACCGTTATTGTTGAAAAAGCGCGGCAGGCAATAAGCAACGGCAAGCCTTCTGTACTTAGAGACCAAATATTTAATGCAGACATAGAAACAGCTTTTGGGATGATCATGAAAGCAGCCCAACGGGGTGACAAGCTTGCCATTGACCTGTTTTCAGAAGCCGGGTATAATATTGGTAAAGGCGTGGCTATACTTATACACCTGCTTAACCCCGAAATAATCATATTAAGCGGTCGCGGCTCACTTGCAGGTAAAATTTGGAAGGCGCCGATACAGCAGTCGCTGAATGAGCATTGCATACCAAGGCTTGCGGCCAGCACAGAGATTGAATTATCGTCATTGGGTTATGAAGCGGAACTGATAGGCAGCGCAGCACTGGTAATGGAAAACTACGAGCAGAATTTACTGAGCGAGATTGCGCAGGGTGAAATACAAACAGACTTTTTGTTTGGCGAAAGCTGAACAGCTTTTTAATATGCGTGGCAGGGCGGTTAACCGCCGATGCCATTGTTTCTTTAACCAAAAAAATCAAATAAAACAACTGCTATGAAAAAAACAACATTGCACGTATTGCTCACTATGTTGTTAAGTACCCTGGGCATAGCGGCTATTGCCCAAACGAGACAAATTAGTGGCACTGTTACCGAATGAAGCCGTGCATAACAATGCTAGTTTTAATGCACAAGTAAAATAACATGAGGGCAATAACGCCAACGTAAAAATTCAGTGAATGAAGTAAACCTTGAACAACCAGCAATTAGTTTTTTTTTGTTGAAAAAACGACGCGAGAACCGCCCCTGCCAGTCCTGGTGGGGGGTTTTTATGACTGGGATTTGGAAGGATTTAGAGAAAGTGAATGGCAGTGAGCGTGGTCTAATATACAAGCCATTACCGGCCTGCTTGCCACCACTGTATGTTTACATTGCATTTTTATTATTTTATTGCGCACAAACGCCTGTATGCCTCTGGCAAACGGGCGGTTAAAAACAGAACCAACGCTGCACATGCAAGCTAATGGTCATTACAACACAACACATCACAACAGCTGCTACAATTTGTGGGCCATGTGTGCGAGGTTGGTTTTTTGCGCTTAATCAAAAACCCGCGAAAAACCTCCTGCACTTGCCGCATTAAATTGATATTGCCGGCATCTTGTTTGTGGATGGCATGCAAAAAATATGCAGCCACCAATATGGCTACCATTTATAATAAACTGTTGTATTTAATTGGCAATTACAGTATTTTTATTCATCAGTTTTCTTAAATATAAACCTTAAATACCTTACATGCCATAATCTCTATTTATTTCTTTTATTTCTACTCCTCATTTTTCACTTTAAACTTAATGTATGTTAAAAAAATTGTACACTCTCACGCTATTTTTATTTTTTGCAGCAAGCGGCTATTGCCAACTAAGTTACACATGCGCACCTGCATAAACTGAAGCTTTTTGCCCTAACCAGCCTATAACCTTTTTTGTAACGTTTGCTTTAGGCGCCGCTTCAAATTTCTCTGTTTCCCAAGTATTGCCGGTTAACGACCTTGCAGGAAGTGTAAACCCTGTTTTGACCAGCTATTCGGTTACCGGAACTACGGTAAACATATTTGGGCAGTTTGTAGATATCAATTCCATACAAACTTACAGGATACGGTATACCTATAGAGATGGCGCCGGGTTTCTTATTACCACCTCTTCTGATGTTGCTTTTAACAATATAAAATCTTTCAAGTACCCTACTGCTTACGCTACACCAAATCCAAGCCAGTCAATAGTAGCGCCAAGGTGCCAATCTTCAAGCTTTAATATTTCCTTTCCCCAGGTAGAGTTTTCAAACCCAATAGTAATACCCGAGCCCCATTATGCTCCTGTTTCAACCTACGAATACCCGTTGCCGGCAAACTGGACATTGAATAGCGTTGTATCAAACGGTACCAATTGGCTGCCGGGCAGCAATAATGTTACAGTAACATCAGACCTGTCAAGAGGTGATGGAACAAGCATACAGATAAGAGCGATAAACCCTTTCGGCGCAAGTTTGTTAAGGGGCCCTGTGGGGTATGTGCCAATATCCAGGCCATCCCCAACATTAACTATATCAACAGATGCAAGCGGAGATTTTTGTTCGGGTTCAAGAACCTACACCATGAATGGCATGCCGACCGGGGCATCGGTTTGCTGGTCGGTGTCGGATCCATCGCTTGCCTCCATCCCACCAGCCAGTTGTTCTGGAAGCGTAGTTGTTACACGGGCAGGGACCGGAAGTGCGGATGTTATTTTAACGGGCACTGTAACGCATTGCAGCTTTACTTATACTCAAACGCAAATCATACGCGTAGGCAGCCCCGGCACCAATGGCTTAACAGTAACAAAATATATGTCAGCCAACAATTGCATAATAATTAACCCAATCACGCCGGGCTTAAACACATTTATACTCGCTAACAGCGGTTCAACTGGCTACACTACCGGCTATCAAACCGAAAATAATTCTGGCGCTGTAATATCCACCACACCATCTCAATACACAGTAAATGGCGTGGCCACTATACCAAAATTTATGGTTCAAAGGGCTTCAACCAATACAAATTCTTATGTATATATACAATCACGGATTCAAAATACCTGTGGCTGGAGCGATTGGAAAACGTTCCAGATATACACATGCCCGCCAGGCACAACTTCATTTACTGTTTCACCCAACCCGGCTAAGAACAACATAAGCATAAGCGCAACACCCCAATACACAAGCAGCGGCATGTCAAAAGCCGGCGGGGCAGGCAAAACACTTTTAAATGGCAACAATTCAGCAAATAAAATTTACGGAGTAATAATAAGAGACCAGCTTGGCCGTGTGAGAAAAACGTTAACCTACAAAACAGGGGCAGATAATGTCAACATTTCTGTTAGCGGTTATTCGGCAGGAATTTATTTTTTGTCCATTTTTGATGGGCAAAAATGGTTAAACGAAAAAGTAGTTGTGCAATAATCAGCTCAAGCTTTTTTTGCCAACAAAATGAGGCTATCTTAAAAAAGGGTAGCCTCTTGTTTTTATCTGTTCTATCGTCAGTTAACTTTTGGTATAATATTGCGCAAAACACAAACACAACACATGATGCCTGGAGTTCAGTAGCACCTGCTGCACCAACTACAGCACAATGGGCTGCTTTGTTTGCCAATGCTAAAGTTGCGTTTACCGGCAGCGACGCTGATAATTTGAAAAAGATATACACACAGGAGTGGCTTAGCTATTTCCGTCAACCCTGGCTTGCATTTAATTTGTGGAGAAGAACAGGTGCAACGCCCCGGGACGGCGAACCATCTGCTTATGCAAACTTCCTCCGTTTAACATACCCTCAAAATGAGGCGGTGTATAACACGGACAATTTTAATGCACAGGTAAACAGCATGGGCGGTAACAACGCCAATGTAAAAGTATGGTGGATGAAATAAAACTACTAACACCCAAAACAACCAGCAATTAGTTTTTTTTGTTGAAAAAACGACGCGAGAACCACCCCTGCCAGTCCTGGCGGGGGTTTTTGTTTGGGGGGCAGGTTGATGTTTTGGCGGTATGAACCGTGAATCGTCAATCGTGAAACGTGAATGGGAAGGGGAAATCAAAAGCCAAAATTAAAACACAAGAGGAATACTTGTAAAGCTAAACTCAATAATCAATTTTCAAGCAGAGAAGCGTTATAGCAATCCGCATTGCTTCACACTTGAAAATTGACTATTGAGTGTTGAGTGTTTTTCTTAGATCAGCAGATATCGCTTACAATCTAAAGGTTAGCCCGCCATTAAGAATATACTTACCGTAGCCTGCTTCCATAAAAAAGCCTGCATTAGGCGATAAATTTATGCGCGCACCCAGCGATACCTGGTAGCTGAAAATATTTGGGTCTGGCGCATCGGCAACTTTTTTACCGTTGGCATCGGTATAACTTTGGCTCCAGTTATTTACACCGGCCGCGGTACGCAAATAAGGCGATACGCTTTTGTTATAGCTGGGAAAATAATTTACCAGGTTAAACATTATGCTCCAGTTTTCAAGGGTGCCGGTAAAATCGGGCGTGTTGCCATTTGAGTTATTATTGTAATACGGTGCGGTAACTTTTCCGTATGTGCCCATAACGCCAACGCTCATATAACGGCTGAACTGGAAATCTACCGCACCAGTTACAGGACCGTTTTGGGTAACATTGCCTTTGTAGGCCTCAAGAAACTCGGCAAGCTGGTTTTTATCAAGATTGGGGAAGCCATAGCCGATACTGATGTTAAGCGTAGGCTGAAAATTATCGCTGTTAATTACGCGGGGCTGGTAGGGCCTTGCATAACCGGGCTGCACATACACACGCGCCCCGCCGTATTGGGCCTGTACTTTGGCTGCGCCCAAAAGCAGCAGTAAAGCCGCCATGGAAAGAAATTTCTTCATATAATGGTTTTTGTATCTGATGTGTTTTCGTTACCAAAGTTTAATGGCGGGTGAGATTTAATTATGGCAGCGCTTGCTTACGGATGGTTTGTATGACGCGGCGGTTGACCCGGGGTTACAAATAATTGGCATACCTTAAAAAATATTTTTAGCATAAACGTGATTTTTGTTGCCTTTGGGCGAATAATAATGTAAAGCATACAGCATACATGAGCACCGCACCTGTAAACGACGCATTTGTAAAGCTTGTACAACAAAACAGCGGCATAATATATAAAATATGCAACGCTTATTGCGCCAACAGGAGCGACCGGGAAGACCTTGCGCAGGAGATTATATACCAGCTTTGGAAAGCAGGTAAAAGCTTTGACGCGCAGTACAAATTTACTACCTGGATGTACCGGGTGGCACTTAACACCGCTATAAGCTTTTACAGAACAGGCAGCAGAAAAACCAATACCGTTGCATTACACGAAACCGGTTTTGATGTAGAAGACAAAACACCGGGGGAGAATAATTTGGAAGAAAATATTACCCTGCTGCAAAAATGCATTAGTGAATTAAAAGAGTTAGACAGGGCTTTGATGATATTATACCTTGAGGCCAAAAGCTATAGTGAAATAGCCGAAATAACAGGCCTTACTGAAACAAACGTAGCTACCCGGATAAACCGCGCCAAAGAAAAATTAAAACAAAAATTTTTACACTATAACAAACTTTAATATGGAAGATATGGAGCTGCAAAATTTATGGGCTGAATATGATAAAAAGCTTGAAGAGGCAAAATTGCTTAACCTGCAAAGCTGGGCATTAAACCTGCAAAGCAAGGAAGCCATGCAAATGCAAAAAGCAAAAAGCCGCCTTAACCGCCTGGCGGGTTTTAAGTTAAGGGTTATTGTGGTTGGTGTTGCCTGGCTGTTATTGCTGGTATTTTTAATGTGCATATCGTACAGGTGGCAGGGTATTATTTTTAATATCTCAGTTACTATGATAGCGGTTATAACCGCCATTTCAATCATCACCCTTATAAAACACATTGTACTTATACGCCAAATTGATAACAGTGAAAGTATTGCTGATACACAGCAAAAGCTTGCGGCTTTACAAGCCTCAACCATACGCAGTGTGGGTATTGCATGGCTGCAGATGCCTTTTTACAGTACCTTTTTTTTATCGCCCGCCATGCTGCATGTTATGGGCGCTGCAGGCTGGGTTATATTAATTGCAGTAACGGGCTTTTTTACCGTCGCCGCAATATGGCTGTTCAGGAACATAAATTATAATAACAGGCACAAAAAATGGTTTAAGCTAATGTTTAACGGCCCTGACTGGGTGCATGTTATAAAAGCCATGCAGTTTTTAGAAGAAGTAGAGGAGTGGAAGAAGGATGTGGTGTAGAAGTAGGGATTGTGGTTGAAGTTGCTGACGATCTATTTTCCACTTATAAAATCCTTTACTTGTGGCAAAATAATTGCTTGCGCGAAAGAGGACATATACCCGGTTTGAGCGTCTATCCATTCTTCAAAATATGGATTCTTTAAAAGGATAGTAAATTCATTAACCAGGTATTCCCTTATATCTTTATTTGCTGATTTCATCTCTTCCCAAATTGCCATTCGGTTACTTAATAAAAAAACAACATCTTCAAAATCGCTGCTCAACCTCCCATCCAGTTCACCGTTTGCATTTTTGCCGCGGGATTTAAATGCTTCAAGCTTGGCAGCAATAAAATAGGGCGCTGCAAATATTTTAATGGTATCTAAATCATCAATAACATAATCAATTGCATTTTTTAACCCTTCTGCATACCACCTGTTATTAAAGCCAAGCACTTTTTCGTCAAGGGGCATAAAATCAATAATCAATCCTTCAATTAAAAACCTTCCAACAAAATTTGAGCTTGTATCATGTTTAAAACCCAATTGCCGTAATTTTTCTTCTAATACCAGGTAATCGTAACGGGAATAAATTTCAATTAAAATATCTATGTCATCTGTTTCTCTCACTTCTCCAGCGGGTCTGTCTGCATAAAGGGATACAACAGCACCGCCAACAAAAACGTAATCATATTCCACTCTTTTCAAAGCATTATAAATGGCTTTTATACGAACAATATTAGTGTGATGGTTCATGCTGCCTGAATATTATTTTAATCTCTTCCATGGCAATTTTAAATTCCCGTGTTTTACCTACTCTTGCTACTTCCACAAGGGCTGCAAGTTTATAAAAAACCTCATCTAATTGGGCGGCTTTCGCCATTTCTTTATAAAGTGGTTCTACAGCCAACCCGCGGTTCACACCCTTTGGGTCGGGCCAAACGTATGGAAAGTCGCTTCTAAAATGTTTTTGCATAAAGGCGTGCGAATGAGCAGTAAACAACCCATTTACAAAACCACCCGGCGTTACCGGGAAAACAACATGCAGGCCATATTCTATAAATTCCAGTAATGTTTGCCTGTGTACTTTCTTCTTATCAGCATTAATCAGCCCTGCAACCACACTTCTATGGAGCGATTCAGATATTTCTGCCGGGCTTATAAACAATTCTTCTGCAAGGGTTTTATTCATCCATGCCACACCGCCTTTTGCAATAATTTTTAAAAGTATGGGTACGTCCTGGGGGCGCATCCCGTTATGTTTTCTCATGGTGTAAAAGTAAGAATTATTCTCAATTTGCAAATTGCAAATTGAGAATTTAAAGCGTCGTTATCTTTTTAATTTAAAAATGTTTATTCATATAAGTTTTTATTTTGGCAACAACGTTTCAAACAAATCCCCTCCTTTGAAACCCTGTTGCATTAACAAATAGTAAACAACTGCTAAAATAGTAGGTAACCTTTTATTTTTGCGCCGCATGAAAAGATTTTCAATACTAATCCTTATAGTTACGGTTTTGCAAATGGCAGCACGGGCCCAGCAGGCAGATTCGGCTGTGAACAAAAAATTCTCACTTCATTTTCAGTCAACAGCAATACCCCAATACCATTTTGACTTTACCTCACCTTACCAGGGCAATAACAGCCTGTTGCCGCATGAGCCGGTGCGTGCATCGCTGACAGCAACAATATTTGCGGCATTTAAATTCGCCCCCCACTCCTATATAGTATTTAACCCTGAATTGGCGGGCGGCAAAGGGCTTAGCAAAACTTTGGGTATTGCAGGCTTTCCCAATGGGGAAATATACCGTGTGGGTAATCCAAAACCGCAGCCCTACATTGGCAGGTTGTATATTGAGCACCGGTTTCCTCTTTCAAAGAAAAAGGAGCAGGTTGATAATGATGTTAACCAGGTACGGGAGTATACAAACAAGGAATATATCTCAGTTCTGGCGGGTAAATTTAGCCTGACCGATTTTTTTGGCAGCTCCATTATCACACATGACCCACGGAGCCAGTTTTTTAACTGGTCGCTTATGGGCCATGGTGCATGGGATTATCCCGCCAACACCCGCGGTTATACATTTGGTGCAGTTGTACAGGCTGTATTTAAAAGCTGGGCATTGCGCTATGCCAACACATTTGTGCCCACCGAAGCCAATGGCATGAACCTGCAATGGAAACCCGGTAAGGCCATAGGTATGGTTTGGGAAGTAGAGAATACCCGCATTTTTTATAAAGATAGCGCCCATAATGCCGATATACGCGGCGGGATATTCTGGAACAAGGCACATATGGGCAGCTATGCAGATGCCATTGCAGCGCCAGGCACGCCTGATGTTACTGCAAGCCGCATGTATGGCAGGGATAAATGGGGCTACTATGCGTCTTATGACCAGGCAGTGGGTAGTTTTCACTATTACCTGAAGGGTAGCTGGAATGATGGCAACAACGAAACCTGGGCATTTACAGAAATTGACCAAAGCCTTAGTGCAGGTATACAGTTAGATGGTGATATTTGGAAGCGGAAGGACGATAAATTAGGCTTGGCTTATGTGTCAAATGGCCTGAGCGAGCTGCACAGAACTTATTTAACCAAAGGCGGTTATGGCTTTTTAATTGGCGATGGCCAACTAAATTACGGTAAGGAACAAATTGTTGAATTATACTACTCGCTTAACCTGTTTAAGCACCTTTTTATCAGCCCCGATTACCAGTTTGTTTTACACCCCGCGTATAATAAAGACCGGGGGCCTGTTAGCATCGTTTCGGCAAGGCTGCATGTGGAGTTTTAATTGAAGTTTGAATGTTTGAGTGTTTGAAAGTTTCAATAGTTTACGAGTTTGAGCTACTTTACATAACCCTGCCTTTAGGCTTGAGGTGAAGCAAAAAACCTACGGGCTTTAGCCAGAGTATACAAACCAAACAGTTATATTGTATATCGTTCTTTTGCTGAAACCCAAAGCTGATTTGAGAATTGACGTACTAACAGACCAAAAAAATGAACTATACCCGAACTTAATTCTATTTCCGAACCCTCTGTAAATCGTGAATCTTTTGCCAAGTTTTTATCAGCAATGCAATTATTGTGCATACAACAATTTCTTATTTTATTGGCAATTATTATTTCTGGATTCAGGCTTACATCCCACTCCAATCCTAATTTCTTACTTAGGTAATCAAGTATTTCTGGCATTGATTTGTACATAATATTTCTAATTTCCTTTTCTATAAGTTCATCTATTAACTTTTCATAACTGCTGGCAAGTATCAATTGCTGATAAGTTATTGTTTTGTCTTTATTGGCCTCTTTACCTTGAGGAAGTAATATTTTGGGATTTTTTTTAAGGCATAAAGTAATTAGGTCCGTCAGAAATGCTTCAAAATAGGCATACCCTAATAAAACTGCAGAAATCGTAATTTGATTTCGATATATAAGATATTGATTGTCATATATTTCTCCAACGCTATCAAAGCCTTCAATGGCTTTATGATCCTTTATTTTCTCAAATGATTCTTGTGAAGAAACATCAAGAAGGCCAATTAAATAATTGAGCCTGACAATTAGATTTTGATGTATATCGTTCATAACAGCGTTTATGCAGTTTGTTATAAATAGCGAAACTATGCAAATTGATTCTATTACAACTCTCACTTGCAACAACGTTGCAAATGCAAAAGCTTTCATAAAATGCCTAAAAACCATAATACGGGCATTAAACTTATGGTTATTTATACGTCAATATAAGTGGAAGGATAAATTCATTACCCCTTAATATAAAAATTTTATGAAAGCGAATTTTAACACATTGATCGGCATTGCAACTGCAGGTATAATGGCATTATCTTGCAGTGCCCCAAAATATGCCAGCGCCCAACAGCCGGATGAGGGCTATAATAACCAGCCGCCTGCGCAGCAAGGTGAAGCATACGACGACCAGGGCGCCAATGTTGAAGCACAACAGGACGTTGACTTTAACACATTTTACGATGCATTGAGCCCTTATGGTACCTGGGAAGACGACCCCAATTATGGCCAGGTATGGGTAAGCAATGAGGCTGATTTTACCCCTTACTATTCAAATGGTAACTGGGCTTATACAGACGCGGGATGGACATGGGTATCAAACTACAACTGGGGATGGGCACCGTTTCACTACGGCCGCTGGGCATTTAACGGCCACTGGATGTGGGTACCCGGTTATGAATGGGCACCCGCCTGGGTTAGTTGGCGTACTGGTGGTGATTATTACGGGTGGGCACCCCTTATGCCGGGCATAAGCATTGGTGTGGGTGCAGGCTATGGCGGGTATATACCTGCTGAAAGATGGAACTTTTGCCCCCGTGCTTATATAACCAGTGGCTCATTTAACCGCTATTGCGTTGACAGGCGCACCAACTTTACTGTAATAAGAAATACCACCATTATTAATAATGTAAACAGTTACCACAATGCAAGATTTGTTGCAGGGCCAGACAGGCATGAAGTTGAAAGGTTTACCAACAGAAGGATAGACGCAATGCCTATACGTAATGCAAACAGGCCGGGTGCTGCAGTATTTAACAGGGGCAGCGTGCAAATGTACAGGCCTAACGTAAGGCCGGGTACTATTAACAGGCCGCAACAGCAGCATAATATGCAACAGCCCAATAACAACAGGCAGCAGCAACAATTTAATAATAGGGCGCCACAGCAAAGTGCGCCTGCGCCTTACAGGCCCAGCCAGCAACCTGTAAATAATCAGCCAAGGCAAACCATACGTAATATTGACAGGCAGCAAAACGCCGTTAACAACAACCGGTATAATGCAACCCCAGATAACAGGATTGCCTACAACCAGCCACGTACGGAACAGGCAAGGCCACAAGTACAACAAAACAGGCCACAACCGCAATACAGGCAGCAGGAGCGTTTTAGTGCACCGCAGCAGCAATTTAACAGGCCACAGCCGCAACAGTTCAGCAGGCCACAAGCACAACCGCAGCAGCGCAGCAGCGGCAATGGCCCACAAAGAGGCGGCAGAAGATAATTGAATTGATCATTAGCTATAAAAGTCACAGGAAAAAGTCCCTTCGGGGGCTTTTTTCGTTTCAAGGCACGGCATTACCACATTGTAATTTTTAAAAAAAAGTGCAAAATGCCTGTATTACAAATTATATTTGCCGCTCGCTTTTTACAGCCCCGCACCCGCGGGGCCATTCCACAACCAAACAAACATTACTATGAGCATGGTAGATTCTTTCGAAAAAATTCATGTAGAAATCTTTCCAAATACAAAAAGCGGTTCAGCTTACGTAGCTGCAGAAATTGCACAGCTTATTAAGCAAAAACAAAGCACAGGCGAAAAATGCGTATTAGGGCTTGCAACGGGCTCTACCCCTATCAGCATGTATGTTGAGCTGGTGCGCCTGCACCGCGAAGACGGGTTAAGCTTTAAAAACGTTGTTTCCTTCAACCTTGATGAATATTTCCCTATCGAAAGAAGTGCGCGCCAGAGTTACTGGAGTTTTATGCACCGCCACCTGTTTGACCATGTAGATATTGACCCCGCCAATATACACCTGCCCAACGGCAACCTTACCAAGGAGCAGGCAAAGCAGCATTGCGCGGAATACGAACAAAAAATTGATGAAGCGGGTGGAATTGACCTGCAGGTGCTTGGTATTGGCAATAACGGCCATATTGGTTTTAACGAGCCTGGATCAAGCATATTCAGCAAAACAAGGATAATAAACTTAGATAATAACACCCGCACTGCCAACGCAAAGGAGTTTAGCAATATTGCCAAAGTACCCCGCCTTGCACTCACCATGGGCATAAGTACCATTATGAAGAGCAAGCGTATATTGCTTATGGCATGGGGTAATAAGGCAGCCATTATAGCCAAATCAGTAGAAGGCAATGTTACAGAGCAGATACCGGCCAGCATTTTACAGCAGCACAACAATTGCACATTTGTGGTTGATGAGCTTGCTGCCAGTGAGCTTACCAGGTTTAAATCTCCCTGGCTAACAGGCGATATTCAATGGTCCCCGGCTATCATCAAACGTGCTGTGGTAAACCTTGCATTAAAACTTGAGAAGCCTGTTTTAAGCCTTACGACGCACGATTATAATGAGAATGGCTTAGGTGACCTGCTTGTGGAAAAAGGCGATGCCTACGAAATTAACTTACAGGTGTTTTACCTGCTGCGCGATAGTATTACTGGCTGGCCAGGCGGCAAACCCAATACCAATATACCCAGTCATCCCGAGCGGAGCATACCATTCCCAAAACGGTGCGTGATATTCTCCCCACATCCCGATGACGATATAATAAGCATGGGCGGCACGTTTATGCGCCTGCACGACCAGGGACATGATGTGCATGTGGCTTACCAAACCAGCGGCAATATTGCGGTAACGGATGAGTTTGTTACACGTTTTATTGACTTTGCTGTAGGCTTTCAGCAAATGTTTGATATGGATAATGAGAAAAGCAGGCAGATACTTGCTGAAGCGCGCAAATTTCTTTCCACCAAACAACTGCACCAGATTGATACGCCGGAAATTAGGAGTATTAAGGGTTTGATAAGAAGGTGCGAAGCCAAAGCTACCTGTAAATATGTTGGGTTAAAAGATGAAAATATACATTTTCAAAACCTGCCGTTTTACGAAACAGGCACAATTGATAAAAAACCAATGGGTGAAGAAGATGTAAGGCTGACCATTGAATTATTAAGCAAGATAAAACCACAGCAGGTATTTTGTGCAGGCGACCTTGCTGACCCGCATGGCACCCACAAAGTTTGCCTTGATGTTGTGTTTGAAAGCCTGCGCAGGCTTAAGGCAGCGGGCGAGGAATGGGTAAATGACTGCTGGGTGTGGCTTTACAAAGGCGCCTGGCAGGAATGGGATATTGCCGATATTGAAATGGCGATACCTATGAGCCCAGACCAGGTAATTAAAAAACGTTACGGCATTTTTATACATCAAAGCCAAAAGGATAGCGTGCCTTTCCAGGGGACAGATAGCAGGGAATTTTGGCAGCGTGCTGAAGAACGCAATGGCAATACAGCAAACCTTTATGCACTGCTTGGCCTGACAAAGTACGCTGCGATGGAAGCGTTTGTAAGGTGGCACTATTAACGGTTTTGCTTTAAGATACCTGCAGAGCTAAATTATAGTGGCTGGGTTTATTAAGTTGTGCTTAAATACATTGTATTAAAAATATGAAGTATATATTTGCGACTTTTAATTAACAGCCACTATATAATCCGGTTAAAGTGAGGAAATCAAGCTGGGCAAACGCTTTAAAACAACCCGTATACAGAAAAAAATTTATAGCAGGCCTCGGTATTCTAATAGCCGTGTTTGTTCTGTTCGGCTTTTTTTTCCAGTACATACAGCGCAGGCAGGGTGAGGTTATGCATGATATTGTATTAAACCGCATTCCGGCTATAAATGTTTCTATTCCATTAGTAATTCTTATATGGGGTACATCCATTTTAATAACAATCCGGTCACTTTACAGCCCCGGTATTTTTTTAGATTTTTTATGGACGTTTATCTGCCTGAGCATTTTCAGGGTTATTACTATATCTGCTGTAAACCTTAACCCGCCCGCAGGCCTGATACCCATAATTGACCCGCTGAGCAACATGTTTTACGGAAAGAATTTTATTACGAAAGACCTGTTTTTTTCAGGCCATACCGCAACTATGTTTATTATAGGCTTTTGCCTTCAAAAGAAAACGGATAAGTTGCTGGCCTTTATTTCGGGCACCGCAGTTGGCATACTTGTACTTGTACAGCATGTACATTACACAGTTGATGTATTGGTTGCGCCTTTATTTGCCTACGCAGCATACTACCTGGGATTAAAAATTGCGCGGCAAAAAAACTAAAACGCCTCACCCAATTGAAAGTATAATCCATGGTTTTTACCTCCGGCAAGGCCATAATCAAGCCTGATATTTAATTTTTCCTTTTTATCAACAGCAAAGCGCAGGCCGCCACCGCAGGAGTATTTAAGATCTTTGAAGGAGTAATCAGTAACGGTATGCCCTACATCGCCAACGCCAGTAAATATAACTGCGCCAAACCGCCCTGCGATGGGCGTCCTGTATTCGCCCTGCAAAACCAACTGGTTTTTATCCCTGTAGCGCCCGTCAAACAAGCCACGCATACTGTTCGATCCGCCCAGATTTGCCAGGCTGCGTAATGGCACATCGCCCACATTCATGAAGTTGTACAATTGCAATGCCAGCACCTGGTTGTTATAAACACGTATAAACTTCCTGAGGTCAATAACAATATTGGTATAATTGAAGCCGGAGCCTAAAATAGGGTCAAAGTGGTTAAAATAGGCCTGTATAAAAGCACCATTACCAGGCGCAAAGGCATTATTACGGTTATCGTAGGTAAGGCTTGCGCCCAGCCCTGCTACTTTATACCCGTTTCTGCCTGCCACATTCTCCTTATCAAATAACCCACCTGGTATATAGTTAACCTTTAGCAAGTTTTGGTATTCAAACAGCAACCCTGCAAACAGGTTTTTTTTAACGGCCTTAAGAAGGTGCATGTACACATAGTACTGTTTAAAAGTGTACGGCTCTTCATTGCTGGCGGGGGTGTGTTTACCCAGCCCCCAAAACTTATCCGGGAAATAGCTGTAGGATACCTGGTTGTTTAGTATGTATTTTTCATCGGGGAAATATATACTGCCATTTAAAACAAATACCAGCTGTTTTTTTAAGGAATATAATACCAACGCCTGCTGGTTAGACGTTCTTGTAGCTGAATCGTTTTTACCGAAGTGAAAAGTGGCTGAAGTAACCCCGCCAAACGACCAATCAGTTTCAATAGACCTTGTTATTACCGGCAACAGCAGCAGTTTACTTTTGGTGCTATCTTGTGAAAAACTCTTAATTGGGTAAAAAAAAGGCAAGCATAATACTGCAAACACTATATTCTTCAAAACAACCGGTTTAAGAGGGTAAATATCAAAAATTTGTATATATTCAAAAGATTAAGTTCCATTTAAAAATGAAAAGTACAGTGTTTTTATAAATATTAAATACGCAATTTTGTAATATTGCCTTTTTCAAGTAGCTTGGTATTTTAAAAAACTCCCAGTCCTAACAGGAAATATGAAAAAAATTACAGAACCCGTTTTTACATTAGGAGAAAAGTTGACTGATGAGCAATTAGACTATTTTGATAAGTATGGTGTAATCGTTTTCAGGAATTTTGTGAGCAGGGAAAAAGCAAAGCTGTTTTTAAGTGAGGCGCATAAGGTTGAGCAGCAATGGATAAAGGAAGGAAAAGAGAAAGTAAATGGCACACCACTTAAATACGGCAAAGATGAAAACGGAAACCCTACAATACAGCGTCTTTGCTTTCTATCACAATATAGCACTGTTTTGCATGAGCTTTTGCAGGATGAAAGATTACAATTACTAACCGCTTTGGTTAAGCCATACGAGGGACGTATTGGAGAAATTGAGAAGGATGGCCTGGTAATGAATAATTACGTTCGCACACCAAACAGCGCTTTCTCCCAAATGGGCTGGCATACCGATGCCCCCCGCGACCTTTTTTTAGGCCAGAAAATTATGCCCATGCTTAATGTGGGCATTCATTTGGATGATTGCCCCTTTGAAAATGGCGGCCTTAGGGTTATACCCGGTACCCATAAACAGGGCATGATAAAACTTTTATTTGGGAAAAGATATTTTGTTGACAACAACGCTGACAAGCGTGAAGCTGGCTTTGATATGTTTGCGGGAGACCTGTCAGTGCACGATGGCAGGCTTTGGCACAGGGTACAGCAAAGCCCGCATTTTGGTGAAAAAAGCCGGCGCAGGGTAATGTATATACCCATTATAACAGGTAAGTACGCGCCCAAAAGTGAAAACAGCAAAACACCGTTTTACCACAAATTTGCAGCAAAAGTTAACCGCTAAGTTTTATAGTAACCCCGCTAAACAGATTATATTTGAGGCCACGTTGTAAAAACGTGGCTTTTTAATTTACACAAACACTATTATGGCATTTGCATTAATTACCGGGGCAAGCAAAGGTATTGGCAAAAATATAGCTGAAGAGCTTGCAAAACGCAAAACCGATGTGCTGCTGGTAGCGCGCAGCCAAAACCTTTTGCAGCAATTATGCAATACCCTGCAGCAGCAATACGGTATTAAGGCCTTTTATTTTGTTGCCGACCTTAGCCAGGCAAATGCCCCGCAACAAATATTAAGCTGGTGCCAAACCAATAACTACGCGGTTAATATATTGGTTAATAATGCAGGCTATGGGCTGAGCGGCCTGTTTGAAAAATACAGTGAGGCAGACCATGTTAACATGCTGCAGGTAAATGTTGTTTCGCTGGTGCAGTTAACCTCGTTGTTTTTGCCATTGTTGAAAAAGCAGCCTTCGCCTTCATATATTTTAAACATTGCCAGCTCAGCCGCGTACCAGGCGGTACCATACCTGGCGGTGTATTCAGCATCAAAATCGTTTGTGCTTAGTTTTTCCCGGGCGTTGCATTACGAACTAAAAAAAACAAATATATCTGTAACATGTGTTTGCCCCGGCCCTACCGATACTGATTTTCCGCAGCGTGCCAATATTGGCGAAAAGGGTAAGAAAGCAGCTGAAAAATTCAACATGAAGCCGGAAGATGTTGCCGCAATAGCCGTACAAAAAATGTTTGGCAAAAAAACAGAGGTTATTACCGGTTTCGCAAATAAGCTTGGCGCAGCGCTTGCATGGCTTGCCCCAAAAGGCATTGCAGAAAAAACCGCGGCTAGTATTTATGAGTGAAGAAGTGAAAAGTCAGAAGTGAAAAGTGAAACGATTGCGGATTGCCCCAAAGGGGCCACTTCGTGGCAGATTGAAGTAAACCGTGTAACAAAATCTTCTTTACTAATCAACCGCTTCTTACAATTCAGCAGATACTGCTATTCAACCAATCAACTGCCTGTTACCAATTAACTAATCAACCAGCAACTTCTTCCTTTTCATGGCCCAGTTTTCAATCATGGCAACAAGCTTATTTAACTGTATTGGCTTGCTTATATAATCGTCCATGCCTGCGGCAAGGCATTCCTGCTGGTCTTCTTTTGTGGCATTTGCCGTCATGGCAAGTATTACGGGTTGTGCCTGTTCCTGCCGTCTTATAATTCGTGTGGTTTCCAGGCCGTCAATCTCGGGCATCTGTACATCCATAAATATCACGTCAAAATTATGCTGCACCACTTTTTCAAGTACCTGCTGCCCATCTTCGGCCAGTTGTGGCTGGTAACCAAGCTTATTAAGCACATGCACCATAAGGCGCTGGTTTATTATGTTGTCTTCGGCAATTAGTATATTAAGCGGGTAACGCTCAGCAAGGTTGGCGTGGTTCTTTATACTGCTTTCGCCGTTTATTGTTGCTTCATATTTATCTTTTGCTTTTAGCTCCTGCATAATACAGCGGTACAGGGCCTGCTGCTTAATGGGTTTATTAAGCACAGCATTGAAAAGATTTGGGAATTTACGGGAGTGTTCGTCGCCAATTGAACTGAGCAATACCACCGGCAACTGTGGCCGCAACTGCTTTATACGCTTTGTTAAATCAACACCATCCATTTCAGGCATGTGCATGTCGGTTATCACAAGGTCAAACCTGCTGCCGGCCTCAAGCATACCAAGTGCTTCCCTGCCCGAGGCGGCCAATACAGGTGTAAGTTTCCACTGCTCAAGCTGGGTGTGCAAAATGCGCCTGTTGGTGGTATTATCATCCACAATCAATATTTGCTTTCCATCCAGTTCGGGGTGGTTATAGTGCACATACTTTCTCTGGGGCTGCTCACTTGCTGTGGTAAGAATGTTAAAGGAGAAGGTGGTGCCAACACCAGGGCGGCTTTCAACATTAATATCACCACCCATAAGCCTAACCAATTTTTGGCAAATAGCCAGCCCAAGGCCTGTACCGCCATACTTGCGTGTAGTTGATGAATCAACCTGGGAGAACGCTTTAAACAGGCGGTGCGCTTTATCAGGCGGAATACCAATGCCGGTATCACGTACTTCAAAGCAAATGTTTAACTCCTCATCTGTTGATGATTCAGTTAGATGTACACCTATAAACACCTCGCCCTTGTGCGTAAATTTCATGGCATTACCAACAAGGTTCATCAACACCTGCCTTAGCCTGTGCACATCGCCCACTACCTGAGAAGGGACATTATGGTCAATTTCATATACAAGGTCAACCCCGCTTTTAGCAGCACTGCCTGCAAACACATCAAGCACTTCTTCAATACAGGTGCGCAGATCAAAATCCTGCCTTTCCAGTTCCATATTGCCGGATTCGATCTTCGAAAAATCCAAGATGTCGTTTATAACCGACATCAGGCTTTCGCCGCAGCTTTTTATTGTTGTTGCATATTCTTCCTGCTCAATTGTTAACTCAGTATCTGCCAGCAACGACGACATGCCGATCACGCCATTCAGAGGCGTACGTATCTCGTGGCTCATGGTTGCAAGAAAAACGCTTTTTGCACGGTTTGCACGCTCCGCCTCTACCCTTGCCTGTTCTTCATTTTGCCTTGCCTGCTTTTCCTGCTCTATAGATTGCGCCAATTGCAGCGTGCGTACCTGTACCTGTTTTTCAAGCGATGCTTTTTGCCGTGTTATTAAACGAAGCCTTATCCTGAAAATGGCGATGATTATGCCAATGGCAGCCAAAACAGCCAGTGTTTCAAACCACCAGGTTTGCCAAAAAGGTGGTGTAATGGTTAATGTAAGCGACAATTCTTTTCCTGACCAGTTGCCCTGGTTATCAAGCCCCCTTACCCTAAGTGTGTAAGTACCGGAATTAAGATTAGTGTAATTTGCTATACGTGCGCCCCTGATGTCGTTCCAGGTTTCATCAAAACCTTCAAGTTTGTATTTGTACCTTTTCTTTCCTGAAGGGCAGTAGTTAAGTGATGCAAACTGGAATGCGAGAACTGATTGCTTGTATGAAACAGTAATATCTTTTGTTTCGGAGATGTTTTGTTTTAACGGAGAAATGCTATCAGCATTTGAAACAGAAACAGACTGGTTAAATATCCTGAAATCGGTAAAAACAAGCGGGGGATCGTAATACATTCTTTTTACACTATCGGGATGAAAAACGTTAAACCCATTGTTGCCGCCAAAATACATAAGGCCATTGCGCGTTTTGCAAAAAGCCATTTCTTTAAACTCATCACCCTGCAAACCATCAGCCGTGCTAAAGTTCTCAAACCTGTTTGCCTTGCGGTTAAATTTTGAAAGGCCCCTGTTTGTACTAACCCACAGGTTGCCTTTACTGTCCTGCAAAATACCAAAAATAATATTGTTGGGCAGCCCGTTGGCTGTTGTGTAAACTGTAAAACTGTCTGTTTCGGGGTTAAAGTAGTTTAGCCCTGCAGCACCAGCTACCCACAATTTGCCATCACCATCCTCAAAAATTGTTTCTATACTATTATCGCTGATACTGTTGATCTTATCGCTGTGCACATAGCGTATAAACTTGTTTGAGGCCCTGTCGAAAAGGTTAAGGCCCCCACCTTCAGTACCAATCCATAGGCGGCCCTTGCTATCTTCAAATACCGTATGAATTTTATCGTTGCTTATGCTAAACGGGTTTTTTGCATCGTACATATAATGCGTAAACTTATCTGTTTTACTATTGTACAAATTAAGCCCGTTACCAAATGTACCCACCCACATATTATTCTGTTTGTCCCTGTAAGTATACCACGCATTATTACCGCTTAAACTGCCAGGGTCTGCCGGGTTATTACGGTATGTTTTATAGGTGTTTTTTTGTTTGTTAAACACAGTTAGCCCATCGGCCCATGTACCTATCCACAAATTATTGCTGTTATCTTCAGTAACATGCAACACATAGTTGCCGCAAACAGTATTGTTATTACCGGGCTGGTGCGTGTAATGTGTAAAATTGCCGGTTTTAGGATCAAGCATATTTAAACCACCACCATCGGTACCTACCCATACATTGTTTTTTATATCCTCGTAAATGCACAAAATTTTATTGCTGCTAAGGCTGTTGGCATCAAGGCTGTGGCGGTAATATTTAAAATTGCGGTTATCTGCATTAATAAAATCTACGCCGTTTGAGAAGGTGCCCAGCCAAATATCGCCGCGTGTATCCCTGCAGATTGAATAGATAGAATTATTGCCGATGCTGCTGTTATCTATATCATCGTGCAGGTAGTTGGTAAAAGTGTTTGTAACAGGGTTGAATATACTAAGGCCCCCATTTTCAGTACCCAGCCATAAATTGCCTTTTTCATCCTCGTAAATATCGTAAATAGAGTTTGCTGAAAGACTGTTTACATTATGCGGGTTGTTTTGAAAACGGGTGAAGGTGCCTGCTTGCCTGTTTAACAAATTAAGGCCACCACCATTTGTACCAACCCATGTTTGGTTACGGCTATCTTCATAAACAAAATAAACATCGTTATTACTTAGCGATGCAGGGTTTTTATAATCGTTTTGGTAATGTGCAATTTTCTTTAATTCAGGGTTGTATTCATCAAGCCCTTTGTTAATAGTGCCAACCCATAAGTTGTGGTGTTTATCCTCGTAAATACTGCGTATAAAATTGTCAGCAATGCTATTTGGGTCACCTGGTTTATTTGTAAAATGCGTAAATTTTTTTGTTAAGGGGTTGTATTCATCAAGGCCACCACCATCTGTACCAGCCCATATATTTCCGCGACTGTCGGCCCGCACATAATTTACATAATTGCTTGCAATGGTATTGGGGTCATTATCATTGTGAGTAAAATTTTCAAACGAATTTTTTTCCCTGTTAAAACGGCAAAGGCCGCCACCGCCTGTTGCCAGCCAAATAATATGATCGTTATCTTCTGTAATTGAGGCAACCTGGTTGTTGCCCAGGCTGTTCCTATCGCCGGGAATGTTTCTGTAAACAGAGAATACATAACCATCGTACCTGTTAAGGCCGTCCCTTGTACCAAACCACATAAAGCCCCTGCTATCCTGCAGTATGCATAAAACGTTACTTTGAGACAATCCATTGGCTGTTCCAAAATGATCAAATTTGATATCTTGTCGTTGGGACCTTGCTGTGCAGGCAAGCAGCAGTATAATTGCTATTAGCTGGTAACGCCTCATAGGAAATATTACTTTGCGTAATACGATATTGGATATTGTTTGTATGCAATTACTGCATAGCAGCGCAATTTATTACTTAAAACCGAATATAAGCCCGCTTTAACCGATATTTATTGGTAATTTAATTGCAAGGCGCTAAAAGTGCCACTAAGTTTTTTATAAGCGCCCGTATTCTTTTTCAAGATTTGATAAGTGTTCCTTTGTAAGAGGTTTGGAAATAAACCCTTTTACGCAGGAATATTCCATGGCTTTTTTCTGGTCTTCGGGGTCAACAGTTGAGGATAAAATATACACAGATGGTACTTTTGGTGCACTTGCAACCCAGCCTGTATACCATTCTAAAAATTCCCATCCATTTAAAATAGGCATGTTAAGATCGAGCAAAATAAGGTCAGGTATTTCTTCACCGTCCTTTAAATAATCAATAGCCTCCTGCCCGTTAATTACTGACTTTACCTCGTTTGCAAAACCAGCTATCTCAATAGTACGTTTACAAACTAATATGGTTATCGGGTCATCTTCAACCAACAGAACTTTGTCAAATACAGGCATATTGCAGTTTTGCAGGGTTAGTAATTACAGGCACTAAAAATAAAACAATTTTTGTTTAAGCAATAACTTTTTCTTCAACGGTAATAAGATCAGATAAATCTACGCTCATTGGTAATAGCCCTATTTGCACAACCGCTCTTTTACCCCTTATCTCTTTAACCTCACCCACCTGGTGGTTCTTTTTCATTTTTACTTTTACCCCAACCGCAATGGCAGTATTGGTTTCACGGTATTTTGATTCTGCTTTTTTTGCAAGCTTATTGTTTACTGCCGTCTCCTTCTTATTAAACAAAAGATTTTGTACCTGCTTTATAACTTCATCTTTTTTATCGCTCTTTTTCCATTCCAATACAATCTGCTTCAGTTTTCGCTCAGTATCTTTTAAATAATTTATCTGTTCTTCGGTTATTTTGTTCTGGTGTTTTTGCATTTCAACCTGCTGGCTGTGCCGCTCTTTATCCATTACCACCTGCATTTCTTTTTTCAATTTTTCATTCTCCTTTACCAGCTGCTGCAATTCTTTTTTTTCTTTTTCAAGTTTCTGCAGGTCCTGTTCAGTTCTGTTCAGCAATTTATCCAGCCTGAAATGATCTTCTTCAACAAGGCCCCTTGCACGCTTTATCAGTTGCGGTGGCAGGCCTATACGTTCAGCAATAGAGAAGGTATAACTGCTGCCCGGCTTACCAATAGTTAATTTGTATAGTGGCTGCAGGTTAACCTCATCAAAAGCCATGGCGCCATTTAATATACCAATGGTGCGGTTGGCCATTACTTTAAGGTTAAGGTAGTGTGTTGTAACAATACCAAAGCTATGCCTGCGTGCAAGTTCTTCCATTATTACTTCAGCAAATGCGCCACCAAGGTTAGGGTCGCTGCCGCTGCCCAATTCGTCAATAAAGAATAATGTTTTACCGGTTGCATTTTCAATAAAATATTTCATGTGCAACAGGTGCGATGAGTAAGTGCTTAACTCAAACTCAAGGTTTTGAGTATCGCCAATATGTATGAATAGTTGTTTAAAAATGCCCATTACACTTGTAACATTTACAGGCACCAGTAAACCGCTTTGCACCATCATTTGGTTTAGGCCAATGGTTTTCATGGTAACGGTTTTACCGCCCGCATTGGGACCGCTTATTACCAGTATGCGGTTTTTTTCATCAAGTGTTAAGTTAACAGGTATGGTTTTTTTTGATGACCTTTTATTGTAGAGATACAGCAATGGATGATACGCATCTTTCAGATCAACGCAGGCCTTATCTACAATATTGGGATAGTTGCCATTCATTTCAATAGCAAGCCTTGCCTTGGCACAAATAAAGTCGTACTCACCTGCCACTTCAAGATAGGTTTGCAGCAGGCCGCTGTATATTGACAGGTTGCCTGTTAATGCCCGCAATATGCGCTGTACTTCCTTACGCTCATCATTCTCCAATGCAAATACATCGTTATTAAGCGGTATGGTTTCTTCAGGCTCAATAAATGTTGTTTTACGGCTGTCGCTCTCGCCATGCAATATGCCTTTTACCTGCCTTTTATGTTCAGAAAATACTGCAACCACGCGCCTTCCATTACTAAAGCTTTCGTCAATATCCGCTGTATAGCCGGCTTTATTTAGCCTTGCAACTACTTTCTCAAACATACGCCGCAACTCATTACGTTTACGGTACAGGCCCATGCGTATTTTTTGTAACTCGCCTGATGCTGTATCTTTCACGCTGCCTGTTTCGTCAAGCACTTCATCAATCAGTTCAAGTATAACTTTTTCGTAGTAGGTGTCTTTAATCACATTACTAAGGGCCGGGTAAGCAAGACGGCGCTCATTATCAAACCAGCGGAATATTTTTTCAATACTCTCCGCAAGTTTGCGTACCTGTATAAACTGTTCGCCGCTAAGTGTTGCACCGGGTATGCCCAGCAATTTTATTTCCCTTGAAATGTTAAGCACATAATCGTTGGGGAAATACTGGCTTTGCTGCAGCAGTAACTTGTACTCGTGGCTTTGCTGCAACTCCAGCTCTATATAATCTTTTTTGGTATGTATGCGTAAATGCGTGGCTTTATCTTTGGCGTATTCACTTTTGCAATACTCAGTTAATAAGGCCTTTACTTTTGTAAACTCCAACTGCACATCCGCCGATTCGGGGTATAACTTCATCTTCCTTCGTTCCTGTTTTTTTGCAAAGATAATACGATTGCAAGGCAGTTTAAAGTTTACAGTTTGAAGTTTAAAGTTTGCGGACGGGCGAAACTTTACAGCACAGATTAAAAATTAATGCTTCTATGGCATACGGTTATGATTTTTCTAAAATACCACAGCCTCTTTCTTTCAACTTTAAACCAGGAACTTTAAACTGGAAACTAAACGAGATAAGTAACTCCTTCCAGCGCGAGTTGTGTGTTTGGGAAGGCCTCACGCGTTTCGGTAAGAAAATCATCCAGTGTCTCGTACTTGCTGCTAAAGTGGCCGATGATCAAACGTTTTGCATGTGCAAGCTGCGCTATTTTGCCCGCCTGTACTGATGTTGAATGAAACCTTTCAGCGGCCTTTTGTTCAAGAATTTTTAAATAAGTTGCTTCGTGGTACAGCAGGTTTACATTCTGTATTTTAGCAGTCATTTCTTCATTATACAAAGTATCGGCACAATAAGCGTAACTCTTGCCCGCTGCATTAGCAATAGTTACTTTATCATTTTTTACCGTTTCGCCATTTTCATCAGTGTAATCCTCGCCATCCTTAAGCCTTTCGTAAAACGATGTGGGAATATTGTACCGGCCAATAGTTTCCTTATTTATTTTCCGGGGTTTTCTCTTTTCTTTTATTAAAAACCCCCAGCACTCAATGCGGTGTATCACCGGGAAACATTCTACTAAAAATTTCTCGGTGTCAAGCAAAACTCCCTCGGTGGTTATTGCATTAAAAATAAGCTGGTAGGGTAAATGCGCTTCGGCAGCGTTTAGCAGCGGCATAATGATGCCTTCCAGTTGCGCGGGCCCATAAATGTTCAGCGGGTTTTCGCGGCCCAACAAACCAAGGCTGGTTATTAAACCGGGCAGGCCAAAATAATGGTCGCCGTGCAGGTGCGATATAAAAATGTGGTTTATACGGCTGCGGCGTATTTTGTACCTGCTTAATTGCATTTGGGTGCCCTCGCCGCAATCAATCATCAGCACCTGGTCGTTAAGTGTTACTACCTGGCTTGTTGGGTGCCTGTCGTATGCGGGCAAGGCTGAATTATTTCCTAAAATAGTTACCCCAAACATGGTTACCTCATTCTTCTTTCAAAATATTAGAAAACACCAAAGTTAATTGTTGCATTGGGTTGGCTTTAAAATGTTTTAGCTTTTATTTCTATTGCTGCTATTGCCTGTAATATTATTTTTGGCAAAATATACAGGTTGAACAACCCACTTGTTGCAATAGTTATACTTAATTACAATGGCAGGGATTATTTGCAGAAATTTTTGCCTTTTGTGCTGGCATCTACTTACGGCAATAAAAAAGTATATGTGGCCGACAATGCCAGTACCGACGACAGCCTTGCCTTTGTTAAGCAACAATTTTCTGCGGTTGAAATAATATCATTAGATAAAAACTATGGATTTGCTGAAGGCTATAACCGGGTATTAACACAGGTGCAGGCAGATTATTTTGTATTGCTGAACTCTGACGTGGAAGTTCAGGCAGGGTGGATAGAACCCATTATTGATTTAATGGAGCATGATAAAAACATTGCCGCCTGCCAGCCAAAAATATTATCGTACAATAACCGGGAGTTGTTTGAATATGCGGGCGCCTGCGGGGGATGGATTGATGCTTATGGTTTTGCTTTTAGCCGCGGGCGGGTTTTTGACATACTTGAAAAAGATGAAGGACAATACGATACCATTACCGATACATTTTGGGCAAGCGGGGCAGCTATGTTTGTAAGGGCAGAGGTTTACCAAAAGCTGGGTGGCCTCGACAGTTATTTTTTTGCCCACATGGAAGAGATTGACTTGTGCTGGCGCATGCAATTAGCGGGGTATAGTATAAAATGCTGCCCGCAATCTGTAGTGTACCATATTGGCGGGGGCACTTTGCCAAAAGGCAATACCAGGAAGGTGTTTTTAAATTTTCGTAATAACCTTATTATGATGGTTAAAAACCTGCCATGGTATGAGAAAATTTGGAAACTGCCCTTTAGAATATTGCTCGATATTGTGTTTGCACTTAAAAATCTTTTTGAAGGCCAGGCCGCACCCTGCAGGGCGGTATTTAAGGCCCACTTTGCCGTAATTGGCTGGCGCTTTGCCCGCAAAAAAAAGGTTTATAAGCTGCGCAAAAAACCGTTGAAAAGCCTTACCGGCGTGTATAACAGCAGCATTGTGTGGGCGCATTTTGTAAAGCACAAAACAAGTTTTTTACAAATTGTTAAAAAGAAGTTGGTGTAATTTATGCTGCCATCCTTATTTTTGCAGCGTAACAATAACAATATGTCACACGAAACCGGGTCAGCTGCAACAGAAAATATAAGGGGTAAAAAGGAGTTTGGTTACAATTGGGTTAACTCATCAAGGTTTATTTTTTACCTGTCAATTTTTTGCATTATTGCATCTTCAATAGGTGGTTGTTATAAATTGTACGAGAAGCGTTACCAGGGTAAACCTGATGTGGAAGTGCCGGGCAATACGCAGTATACACCCGAGTACAAGTAAAAAATAGCATTAAAAATTTTGCAATACCGTATAGATTGCTATTTTTGCACTCCCAAAAACGAAAAGAAGTTCTTACAGGCATAAGCGGAAGTAGCTCATTTGGTAGAGCGCGACCTTGCCAAGGTCGAGGTGGCCGGTTCGAGCCCGGTCTTCCGCTCTGAAACACAGTCCCGCTATAAGGCGGGATTTTTTTTCCGGTTTCTGCATTGGCCGGTATTGGATATGCAGCACAGGGATGCCCCGGTGGTGGAACTGGTAGACACGCAGGACTTAAAATCCTGTGACCCGCAACGGTCGTACGGGTTCAACTCCCGTCTGGGGCACTTGATAATGAAGCAGTTATGACCTTAGTGTTGTAGCTGCTTTTTTTATTTCATAGACATTTCGACAACATTTCGACAACATTTCGACAACATTTTATTGTTTACTTAAACTAGTCCCTCTTGTCTCGTTCGAGAGCTTTTCATTTAACAGTCTGAATGCTTTCTTTTTCCGAATTTTTAACTTATATTGGAAGACAACTGTATTATTAAGCAAAGCTTACCATTTCTTACCTGTTTTCTTATGCATATTCAATTAATAGAAGTTCAAAATTTCCGCAAACTGAAGTCAGTTAGAATTGACCTCTCGAAAGAAACAACAGTATTTGTAGGCGCAAACAATAGTGGCAAGACTTCCGCCATGGTAGCTCTTAGCTATTTCCTTATCGATAAAAAAAGTTTTTCCACAAACGATTTTACACTTTCAAGCTGGACTAAAATAAACGCGATAGGGCGAAGATGGGAAACTTCAGGACTTTTAGAAGATTGGGAAACTGAAGAAATTAAGGAGTGGGAAACCGTTCTTCCAACAATTGACATTTGGCTTAGCGCAGAATCACATGAGATTTATCACGTTATTCACTTGCTGCCTTCACTGGCTTGGAGAGGTGGATTATTAGGAATCAGATTAAGGTTTCAGCCGAAGAATATTCAAGAATTTTATAAAGAGTATACAACTTCTCGTAAAGCGGCAAAACAAACAATTGAAGAAGCTCAAAAAATTAAAAACAGCCAGGAGAGTGCTGATGGAACAAGCAAAGAGCAGTATTCAGTTTCACTGTGGCCGAAAAATATGTGTGAATTTCTGGAAAAGAGACTAATTGGATTGTTTGAAATTTCTGCATTCAAGCTTAACCCGTCATTAAATCTTGAGCCTGAAAACGGAGTTGCGAGATGCCAGAAGTTGAATGATGATAATTTGCCTATTGAAGACGACCCCTTTAAAAAACTAATTCGCATTGATATAATCGAAGCGCACAGGGGATTCTCGAATTTAACTACAAAAAGTATTGATCAAGATGGTACGGAGACAACCTTTAATGAAAAAGGAAAACTGTCAGAGCAATTAAAAAGTTATTATAAAAAACATATTGATCCCGACACTTTGCCTGACCCGTCAGATGTTGAAGCATTAGAGGCGATTTATAAGGCACAAAAACAGTTCGATGAGAAGTTGAGAAAGGGGTTTACAAGCAAATTTGCAGAATTAGAATATTTAGGTTAT
>Ga0206931_1088_pt1 | contig 30455 bp, 47 predicted proteins | sample Alteio_BWOrgHeat_17_FD_152946 | JGI IMG/M metagenome (GOLD analysis project Ga0206931, IMG submission 152946) | Enriched cells from forest soil in Barre Woods Harvard Forest LTER site, Petersham, Massachusetts, United States -... | ecosystem: Environmental > Terrestrial > Soil > Temperate forest >...
CGTGGCTGACCAGTTAAAGTTTCGGGTGAGGTCACCCATTTCCCCGCCGCCGGATAAAAAAGCAGGCGCAGAAGATTGTTGCATAACGCTGATTATGACTGCAATATAAATTTTTCCCTTGAAGGTTGTACAGGTGCACCAGACCAATTGAGTGATAAAACGTGCTTTATTATGTCTTTTAGTTTATTAAAACTGTTTGGTTTTACAATGTACAGGCTGGCGCCCTGCCTGTATACGTTGTTAACAGTTTCTGGTTGCAGCGAAGTGGAGAATATAATAACGGGCAAGTGTTTAAACGCCGGTTGTTGTTTTATTTCAGCAAGGCATTCGTAACCATTTTTAAGCGGCATGTTCAGGTCAAGAAAAATAAGGGCTGCCTTACCGGGCAACGAATGGTGCAACTTATTCATTAACTCAATGCCATTTTCTGCCAAAACCAATTCTGTAGTGCCCGATACCTGTTTAAGCGCATCGCTAAAAAAATCGCGGTCGTCTATATCGTCATCCGCCAGCAGTATCGTTTTAATATTGTTGCTTTGGTCAAAATGCATACGCAGCAAATATAGTCACTGCTTTAATATTCGTATTACTGTTTTTGCATGCTTTTAAATTGCGCCTGTATTGTTTAACCCTGTATAGCTGCATCTTCACCTGGATATAAGTGTAAAAGACTGTTAAAGAAAATTGATGCACTAAGGGAAGAGTAAAAAAGATGCTTTAATAATATAAACAGGCTGCTGTTTACAACAGCCATTAAATTACAAAAGCCTTCATGAGGAAGGCCTTGTAATTTTTTTTATTCCTCGCGGTGAGGGAGGGAGTAACACCACCGCTTTATCTCTCATACTGTTATACGGTCTATGCCAGGTCTATGGCCTTATTCATTTTTGGTTAATGCACCGTTGCCAGGCGCCGGTTTCTTGCATCTTCAACTTTACTCATAAAGCTTTTTATTTGTTCTGTTGTAAGCTTACCGGTTTGAATTTTTATTTTGGTACCGGACGAATAAATTACTACCTCACTCCGCTTCGTGGCAAAATATCCGATAGCACAAAAAAGGGCTACCAGCAGCAATGGCGTTGGGTTGGTTTGCGCAACTGCCAATACAACTATAACAAGCACAGCTGCGATAATTAGCAACCAGAAATAATTTACAACTATCATTTCGCACGATGTAATATTTTCAAGCGTTATGGTTTGTTCGTGCTGTTGGCCGTATTTATTAAAGTTGCAGTAAAGCCGCCGGTTTGTTAGTACCAGCACATCATTATTACTGCTGGTAATAATTTCTTCTCCTGGTAAAAGGGCAAGCATATTTTCTGTTTTTGGTTTAATGGTATTTTAAGGCAACTGTTATATGCATGCAACCGTTGTGTTTAATTATTCCTTCACTAAATCTACCCTTCATGCAAAACGATTGCAGCATTTGCCCCAATTTTCACGAGTGCTATTTTAAGTCCGATTCACTTTCTTACCGTAAATGTGTTTGCTGTAAGCTGCGTACGCCTCTTCATGTGACGCAAATTTTTCACCAGACGCAACACGCGATAATAATTCCAGAAAATCAGCGAGTTTGGCGTCATAGGCTTGCCTATTTTCTTGTTGAACATTGCCAGTAGCCTTTAACATGCCCGTTAATTCTAATGCGTTTAAAGCCAGGTCTGCATTGGCCTGGCTTAATTTTTCGTTACCCCTTGCCAGGCTTAGCAAAGTTTGCTGTGTTATATTGCTGCCATAGGGCGCCCCGTCATCGTGCATCAAGTTATCAGATTCCGCCACCTCACTTTTTTGCGCGCCTTCAGGCGTATCATTCAGCATTTTACCCCGGCCAGTAACCACCCAATCCATATTTAGTAGCGGGTAATTTTTGGATATTTCCAGAAGTTTGCCCGTTGTAATATCGCTTTTACTGCTAAAAGTACCCCCTGACAAAGAATTTTTTTGCTCAAAGTTCGCTTTCGTTATGTTTTGGCTCTCAATGAATTGTATTAACCTGTCCTTAGATGTTTTCATTTAATTTTCTGAATATTTCAAAAATATATTTGGTTATTTCCAAAATGGTTCACACTTTTACACCCGACAACAGAAATGAAGTCAACCGCAAAAATGCGGCTTAGCTAAAAGTATGCAAAACCAATTACAAATGCAACAAAAAACAAAAAACAATGTACTGCACGGCGTACAAAGGGCGGTAACCCAGCCAACGCCGGGCTTAACCACTGGCAGCGTTTTGCCGGTGCAGGCTAAATACCGCCTGGCAGAGCTTATACGGGCAAAATTTGGAGAATTAGGCGTGGAAGATGGAATAACAGCCCTTGCCGCTTTTTGCGGGCTAAAAAGCCTGCGTACCGTTCGGGAATGGCTATATATACCCGCCGGTGCAGACACAGAAATATCGCACATAGTTGCTGGTTTGGTTATGCGGTATTTCGACCTTAACCAGCCTGAACAGTTACTTACTGAAGCGCATAAACAATTGTTAAAAGCAGCCGCGGCCGTTGCTTAAACCGCCGTTGCCTAACCTACGCTACAACACCCACACCATTTAAAACAAAATTTTATGCCTAAACAATTAGTGCACCCCTTAGAAAGGGACAAAAAAGTACACCCCTTACGCGCCGCCTATGCAAAATTGCGCGCCGAAATAACGGAAAAGCGCGAAGCCATTTGCACTGCCACAGGCTGGAGCCAAAGCACATTTTACGAAAAGGTAACCCGCGATGCAAAGCTTACTGAACGTGAGGCCAAAGCCATTAGCCCACTGTTAAGCATACCCATTAACGACATAGATAGCTTTCAGCGTGGGTATGCTGAGGCCCGCAAACCCCAAAAAACAGCATAGTTATGAGACGGCCAAATTTTTTACGCGGCAATTGGCGAATACAGGAACGCAACTTTTTGCGCCCATACCAAAGCCTGATAAGAAAGAAAATTGCGTATATAAAACGCTGGAGTTATAACCCCCACAGGCGACCATACGTGATTAAGAAGTACGCATTAAACGATTTGCCTTTTTAACCATGCCTTGCAATGAATGTTACCCCCCCCACAGCCAACGTGTTTGAAGTTGCAGCCCTTATAGGTGCCCGGCAATGGATAAATGATGTTGACTACATAGATGAACCAACAACCTATAAAGAGTGGACGTGGGCGGCTGAAGAATACATTACCAGGGCTATAAACGAAAATTAAACCATGCTTACACTTGAAACAGCCCTGCAAGCATATATACACAAAAGGGACGCAGAGCTTGATTGCTTGAAAAGCAAGTTTGAACGTTATAAGGAAAAACATCCGGCAGTGGCTTCATCACTTGCTTTACGATGGCTCACAGAAAAAATGTCGCTTGACGAACTTAAAGAAACCTGCAAACCTTTCTTCACCCAAAACAATTACTAAACATGGAAACAACAATAACCATTACCGTTGACCTGCAAAGCGGCACCATTGAGCAAAATACCAATCGCATAAGGCAGGCCTGCAACGCTGTTACCGGTGAACTGCTAAGTATTTTTTACATGTACAGCACCGGCGCAAAAGATTTTGACGGCCCAGATTTAATAGGCAGCCATGTACACTCCGGCGCTTACCAGTTTTGCATGGCATACAAAGCCCATCATTCACAACCATTAAAAAAAATGCAATGAGCGCAACGCAATGGCAGGTAAAAACAAACAGCTATAATAGCGCTGGTGAGCCCGAAACAAAAACGCATACGGAAAATATGACCATGCCGCAAGCATGCAACTATGGCTCTAAAGTTTTTGATAACAATCCCCTTGCCGCTCAACTGCATATAAGCACACCACCCGATAAGCCACAAGTAACCGTACGCGAAAAAAGCGGTAAAATAATTATTCAACTAACAGAAATTTAAAAATAACCACCATGCCACAAAATGATGAGGAACTTTTAATACATATAAAAGCTACCCCGGTTCAAATAACATGTTCCCATTTTATAAAAAAAAGGGGGTATACGGTAAGCGCCCTTATGCGGGGCACCGCTGAGGGCCTAACGGATATGTTGGCCGAAATTTTTGTACAAAATCCCAGTTTTAAAGATATATGCCAGGAAGCCATTACCGAGGCCGAAAAAATATCTTCTCACCCAACAAAAAACTAAAATAATGCCCACCACCGATGAATTTCTTTTACAAAAAGATATGCAGGCCATTACAGGCCTGACAGATGAAACAAAATCATTAATTTATTATGGCCTGGCAAGCCTTAAGCGTGACATATACAACACCCGTTTTATAATGGTTCGCGATAACACCATTAACGGCGACCTGGCAAATTTTTACAACACCGTTGAAAATAAAATTTCCGGTATTGAAGCCATCCTGCTAACCAGCGGTAAAGAGCACCTTTCACTTTTCAACAATTTTTCCAACAACCACAAAGCTTTTCAATAATGAGAGAACAGCAAGCCAACGCCGCTTTATGCTTTATTGCTGCAGTGCACATTATTATTGCAATTGTTTTTACGACAGCCCTGGTTAAACTAAGCCTAAACGTTGATGTTTCCCTCTGGCAAGTTCACGGCACATACACCCATCATCAAAAAGCTATGGTTGCCTTTTGCGCAATTATATTGATATACAGTTATTTCATGGTTTTTTATACACTCATAAGTTGTAAACGCTTTTAAACATGCAAAAAGCAACAATTATCCTGGGCCCGCAGGGTTCCGGCAAAAGTAAAAAAGCATTTGAGTTAACCGGCGGCAATTGCACTGTTATTGATTTTGAAGATATACGCCGCAAACTTACACCGGCGCTGCGCGAGGCCATTATAACAGGCCTGCCCATTGTGGTTGAGGGAGTAAGGGCTATAACACCCTTTATAAAGCAAATGGCATCTGTTGAGAAAATCGGCGTTCGTTACCCTTATGCCCGCAACTTTCAGGAATGTGCAGTGCCACAATTAATTTTTACATCGCAGAATTTGACTGAAGATGACTTTTTAGACAGCCGCCGGTTTAACATTATAACCCTGCCTGCACGGTAACCCCATGCACCTTGAAGCCGAACAATATGCATACGTGCTTGAAAAGCTGGCAACCGCAATACCCCGCTGGCAGGAAGATATTGAAAAATATGCGGCAACAATTGATAAGTACCGGGCGGAGGGCAAAGCGGTTGCCGGTATGGAAATAAATCTTAATTACCAGGTGCAGCGAGTGAATTTGGTAATACAGTTTATTGAAGCAAGCCAGGGCATAGTAAAAGCCCTGGAGAACAAAGCGAAGGAAAACAGATCAGCACCGGTGCCCATCGCAGAAAATACCGCTGCTTCAGGCGGGCGGGAAGTAATACGTGATATGCCAGTTAGCATGCACGGTGAAGTGCTTTATACGCAGGAATTGATTTTAGGCCTGCACGAATGGGTTACCGGCATTGATTATAAACTAAACCAACTGCAGCAAACAATAACCCCGCACAATGGCAAAAAAAGAGGAGATTAATTATAGCGCGTTAAAGCAAATGTGGGATTGGCTTTGCAGCAAGTACGAGTTTAGGCGCGATGTTATAAAGGGCCGCATACTTTGGAGGCCTGCTAACACTTCAAAAAGCCCCAACAAAAAAGAAAAGGATTTTATTCTATTAACAAATGAGCAACTTAATACCATCAGCATAGAGGCCGGGTTTTCAGGCCTTAAAAGTTGCAGCCCATCAAATATTGAAATGTTTCTTTACAGCAATTATACAGAAGAGATAAACCCCGTGGTTAACTACTTAACCTATGTTAGTTATAAATGCAGTGAAGGGGCAATAAAAAAGCTGTGCGGCTATATACAAACAACCAATAACCCGCTTTTTGAATATCACCTTACCAAATGGTTTGCCAGCAGCGTGGCCAATGCACTCATAAAAAAGGGGTGCCAGAATCACACCTGTTTTACGCTCACTGGTGGCCAGGGTGCAGGCAAAACAACTTTATACAACTGGTTTTGCCCGCCTGAACTAAAAGATTACATGTTTAACGGTGAAATTGATTTGCGGAGTAAAGACACCATTTGGAAGCTTAGTGAATATTGGCTTATAAACATTGAGGAGCAAATAAAAGCCCTTAACCGTGCAGATGCCAATACTATGAAGTACATTATAACCCTGAGCGAAATAAAAGGCCGCAAACCTTACGGGCGCCTTGAGGTACAGGGCTACCGCCTGGGTAATTTTTTAGCCGGTACCAATGAAGATGATTTTTTAACAGATACCAGCGGCAACCGGCGCTACCCGGCCTTCAGGGTGCTGAGTATTGATGAAGCTTACAAAAAAATAAAGATTGATGACATTTGGACGGAGGCCTACCATTACTACAATAACAATCCCGGCAGCTACTTTGTAAAAACTGAAGACATGGAAGCCCTTACAAAGAACAATGAACAATTTTTATCAGTTACCCAGGAGCAGGAATATGTAAACAGTTTTTTTAGCAAGCCTGAGGCAGGCAAGCCGTTTCACCTTATACCTGCCACCGCCATACGCGATTTTTTGAGCCTTGAAACCGGTAATAAAAACCTGAAAGACCGCAACGTAGGTATTGCGCTAAAAAAGAACGGTTTTGATCAAATGGGACATCGTTTTAAAGATAGTGATTTTCCCGTGCGCGTGTGGAAGCTGCGGGTAACAAAGGGTAAAAATATTGGTACGCTTGAATACTACCACGCATTTGCAAACAACCAATACAAACCATGACACTAACCACACATGCCGGCGTGTTTGAAGGTATTGGCGGTTTTAGCCTGGGCGCGCAGCGCGCCGGCCTGCAAACAAAATGGGTATGCGAGATAAACCACTTTAGAAAACAAATTTTAAGGCAACATTTTAAACATGCAACACAATACCGCGACATTAGAAGCCTGCACAACCCCGCTGCAGTTGATATACTCACGGGAGGCTTTCCATGTCCAAAATATTAGCGTTGCTGGCAACGGTGCAGGCATCGTGGGAAGGGAAAGCCGGTTGTGGGCTGAATATTACCGAATTATATGCGAATGCAGTCCCCGGTACATCATTATTGAAAATTCTTCTCAGCTGCGAAACAAAGGGCTTGAAATTATCCTTTTTGACCTTGCCAAAATCGGGTACCATGCGCAGTGGGAATGTTTACGGGCTTGCGAGTTTGGTTACCCGCACACCCGTGAAAGACTTTTCATTGTTGCCTACACCGCTGAAGTCGGACGGCGACAAATCGGGAATGTTCAAATCTTCAGAGAAATTACTGAAGTACTTGGACGGCCATACCGACAGGTTATTTTACCAGTGCCAATTAAACGGGTTCACCCGCGCACAAATAACAGAAACGTACACCGCGATTATGGGCTTTCCAAAGGGTTGGACAGATCTGCGATCGCCGCAATTGGCGATGCAGTTTTAGTAGACATAGCGGAGTACATTGTAAAATGCATTATTCTTTTTGAAAATACAGTTTATATATGAGCAAACGCAAAGGCATACATATACCGCCGCCACATCTTACACAATTAGACCTTTTTGGTACCCCACCCACTTTAAAACCGGTGCTTGAGAACAAAGTAATTTTTAACGGCCGGGCGTATTTAAAACAAGGTGAGGCGTTTATTGAGTACATAAACGGCAAACCATACGAGGCATACGGCGAAGCCCTGCTAACAAGCCTGCAAGCCATTTGGCTTGACCAAAACACAATGGACGGCAAACTATTTATTGAGGGAGAAACAAACCACCAGCTATGAGTGATAATTTAGGATTACTGCACGATCGCAACAGGGTAATACATGCCATTGACCATTTTGAAATAATGGACGGATTAAATGAGGCAAGCAGGAAGCGAACTAAAAATAGATATGCATTTCGGCTTGAGGCCAATGGAGACAAAATTTTTACCCTTGAGTTAAACGAGCCGTGGAAAATGGATTTATTTAATACGTTCCTGCAACAGCTAAAAAGCCAGGCAGAAATAGATAAAAAGGCTTTGCTTTTTTCAATGCACCAACACGATGCCGTTCTGTGAACCGCCCCTACCAAACATATAACGGCGGTAAAAATGGCAGTGGAGTGTTCCAGGCCATCATTAACCAAATACCACCCCACGGTATATTTATAAGCGGCCTTGCCGGTAATTGCGGGGTGCTGGCAAACAAGCTAAGGGCGCCCATGGCCAACATCGCAATTGATATGGATGCTGCAGTTGTTACCGCCTGGCAAACCATTCCTGGAATAACCGCCATAAATAACGATGCGATATCATTTGTACCGGCCTATATAAATTGTTTGCCGCCCGAGCTGGTACCGCAGGTTTTTGTGTTTCTGGACCCGCCCTACCTTTCTGAAACCCGTACCACCGACCAGGCATATTACAAATTTGAAATGCGTGATAATGCAACGCATTTAAAGTTGTTAGGCGCCATGGCAGCATTGCCGGTAAAAATTTTAGTAACACATTACCCCTGCCAGTTATACGATGATGCATTGCAAGGGTGGCGCACACTGGATATACAGGGCCGTACCCGGCGCGGCATGCGTACTGAGCGCCTTTACATGAATTACCCGCAACCTGAAGCTCTGCACGATTACCGTTATATTGGCAATGATTTTAGGGAACGGGAGCTTTACAAAAAAGCCCGCAAAAACTTTGTCCGCAAAATGGATGCCATGCCACCACTATAGCGTAATTACATTTTATCATACTTTAAATAAAGTAACATGAAAATTATAGTGGTTATATACTACAACTATCTGTTACGGAGATTTGAGTACAGCACCATTGAAAAAGCGCTGGAGACATTTCCCGACCTGCTTAACCCAACATTTTTTCACAATTGTGAGAATAATACCCGCTTTGAAGATTGGAAAGCCTGCGAAATTTTATCAAACTAAAAATAAAGCAACTATGCCATACATAATATTACAGGGCTGTGACACCACCCGTTGTATGCAAACGGTGGATATAATAGTAAAAGTTAACTTTCGGCCCGACTTTTTTCAAAATCATCAAAAGAGTGTAAATGTCATGCTCAACGGCTTGGAAGAAAAAATAATTGCCGTTTTAGATGCATATTTTGAGAATGGTATAACAACCGATCAATTAACCAACCACCAGGCGGCTGAAATGGGCTTACCTTAACATAGCTGCTTATCACTTATTTTTCTGCGTGTGGCGCCACACTTCTTTTAAAGCGATGTTTACCGGTAAGCATCGCTTTTTTATTTTATCCTATGATCTGCGCGCGCAGATCATACAGCAGATTCCACCACCGCTGCATCCTGCGATATAAGCCTATGATCTGCGCGCGCAGATCATACAGCAGATTCCACCACCGCTGCATCCTGCGATATAAGACTACGATCTGCGCGCAGATCATACAGCAGATTCCACCACCGCCGCATCCTGCGATATAAGACTACGATCTGCGCGCAGATCATACAGCAGATTCCACCACCGCCGCATCCTGCGATATTACCGGCAAAATATACCCTGGTGTTTTCCCGGGGCCTACCTCACAAAAATGTGCGTGGCGGTCCGCAGCAGCTAAAAAGCAGTTACCACCGGGCCGCAACCTTTTATTATGCGTGGCGATATCTACGCCATCACCCACCACACAAATAACGGTTGGCTACAGCCATCGCATAGGCATGCGTTACAGTACTTCAACGCATATAACGCCTGTGCAGTACTCCCGCCCGCGCGTAGTAGCAAATACCCCGGCTTTATATAATAATACTCTTTATACAGTAATATTCTTACTATCTTACTACAAACCCGCTGAAAACGTTGCTGGCATTGGTTTTTGTTTGTAGTAAGAACTTTAAAAACGTTCTTACTACAATCTTACTACACCTACTACAGTTTTGTAGTAAGAACTTTCTGTAAAACCATCCTACTACAAAATTTTTAATGCTCTCATTATCAACCACTTAATTTTTACCAGCTTAAAAACAAAAACACCTTTCTAATCATTTTAATATGTTAATGGTTGAATATCAGGTTTTTACAACTTTTTGTAGTAAGATAGTAAGAAGAATTGCCTTTTTACAAAACATTTTTAAACTTTTTACATCTAAAACAGTGCAAAAAGCCTGTTTTTTTTCTTTAGCCAAACACCAAGACCGGAATTTAATTCCGGCCTTTTGCTTTCAAATTTGGGGTATAACATTAAGCTTAAAAACATGGCTGAAGATCAAAAACCCGCCGCCACGGTGCCCGCTGAAGAAAAAGAAGCCCGTACTAATAAGCACCCAAAAGCCTACCAATGGACTGAGCGTTGCACTGAAGATGAATTTAACCATGTTGCAGCAATTGCAGATGCCCGTATTGCCGCCGGTATCAGCAAGACCAGGGGGCATTTTATAAGGCAGTGTATTGATTTTGCCATTAACTACAACCATGTGCAGGGTGAACGCAGTTTTGCCGTGCCTGAAGATGTTGCACCAAAGCTTTTAAACAACGGTTACTATCACATCCACATAAAAACAATTGAATTATGCAAATAGAAAATACATCTATTGCCACGTTTTTAACTGCCATTGAGAACGAAACGGATATTGAACAATTAAAGCGGCTTGCCATTATTATGGCATCTGACCTGAAAACAACAAAGGAAACGTTGTTTAAAATATGTGAGATGTTCGGCCTTTTGAAAGATGGCGTGTTTGCGGAAAAACCAAAAATAAAAACAATTCTGGATAATGTTTCAGATGTTAGTTTAGGCCTGATGTTCAACCCTCAAAAAGTGACTGCGAAATTCGCCTTTCTCGCAGAGATGATAACCATTGCAAAAAAATATCAATCCTTTTAATATGCTTACCGACACTATAAATGTTAATGGTGAAAACAAAAGCCTTAAAGATGCTTACGAGTTGTTAGAAGAGCAAACCGAGCACAAAGAGCCTAACCCACCTAAAGATGAAAACAAAGAAGATGGGCCGGGCGAAGCTGAAGAACAAGCGGAGCAAGACCCCGATTATATAGATGCCATTACTGATACCGCCTTTGCTGTTTTAGACAGTGCGCAAACCACTGTTTTTAAAATAATGGCACACAAAAAGTGTAAGAAACGTGCCAATGCTATTGACGCTGAAAATGGTTTTGCAAGGCTTATGCAGTTGCGGGCGGAGAAAGAAGCCAATAGTAATGCCAGGGTTGAAGTGATAAACACCTACAGCGGCAATGATGCGAAGCTGGTACAGCTTGACGCTACTATTGATGCGTTTATCAGCAATCTTGGTTTTAGTGAAAAACAAATGGCAATGATGCGCCCGGGCCTGCGTATGATGGTAAAAAAGAACGCCGGTAAAATACCACCCGAATTATTATTTTATGCAGGCCTTGCAACTGCAATAGCCGGTAACGTGGCTGAATACTACCAACTATAAAAACATGGGCACCCGTATAAATTACCTTTTGCTTTTAGTGGGCAACCGTGGAACCGGTAAAACAACCACGGCTTTGCAGGTGGCTGAAAAAACCGGTAAAGCTGTTATCGTAATAAACACCGATAGGCACCCTGCCTATGCAGATTTTGATGTGGTTACAGTGGATGAGCTAAAAAAGTGGAAAGGCAAAAAATGTGTTGTTTTTGTGCAGGACGAAGACGAAGTAAACCAGGCAGCGGACATATTAAATAAGTACCAGGCTAACGCAGTGGTTATTTTTGAAGATGCGCAAAAGTATATTAACGAAAACATAAGCAAGCCAATATTACGGCTTATTATAAACCACCGCATGCGCAATTTTGACCTGTTGTTTATGTTCCACTTTTTAAAGCATGTACCGCCAAAAATTGCCTGCAACTATAATATTTTGTTTTTATTCAAAACCACCGATGGTGCGGTAAACCTTGCAAGCAAGTACGGCAACTGGCAAAGCATAAATGCCCGCCGCGACAGGATAAACAAGCACAAAGATGTTCACTACTGCGAAGTAATACGCGACAACGAATGAAGCCCGAAACAACCATACAATGCAGTACCCTGGGTACAATTGCAAAGCAATACGAAATAGATGTGCGTTCGCTATGGGAGTTAATAAACGCCAATGCAGAATTAAAAGCAGAGGTTGAGCGATATACAGGTAATGCAAAAAAGAAAGGCCAAAAAATATTGCCGCCTGCACTGGTAAGCAATATCTACACAATATTAGGCAACCCGTAAATAGTTTTTCTCATAATGGGAGTTAGAGGTCACGCCCTGCATTTTTATGCGGGGCTTTTTGTGCATTGTACCCCCTTTTAAAACATGGTGCATCACGCTGTAACCCTCTACTGCATTGCGTTGTAGCCCATCCGGTTACATACTGCAATTTAGTTGCCACAAACAAAAAACATAAAAATTTTTCACTCATGGAAGGCAAAAAAATAAACTGGATGCAGCTTGTGGTTGCAATTCTAATCAGTGTAGTTATAAGCGTAATTATAATGCACTTCACAAAAGTTGTTAATGCCACAACCGGCGTAGATACGGGCAATAAATTAAAGCTGGTTGCATAACCTGCACACCGCCCAAATTTTCCAGTAAACAACATCTCGTCAAAAATTAACTTTTTCTATATGACTTTAATTCAACAGCCAGGGCCCGCCGGCATACTACCCGCCAATATAAATGTGGGCCCGCGCAATACTTTTGCCTCTGAAAAGGCAAACAGTGTAAACAAGCCTTTTGGCTTTACCGTTACCAATGCATCAGGCGGCCCGTTACGTATTTATATAACGCCTGGTTACAGGCCAACGCTGCCCGCAAACACCATTAAAACCGGTGCTATCGTTGCAAACCTTACAGCTGCAAGCACCGGCGACCACTCAATTGAGGAGTTTTTGGAGTGGATAAAATTTCACCCAACCCGCGTATCGTTTTTGCAGATCAACACCAATAATACTGCACAGCTTCAAAATTCATTAACCATACAGGGGCAAAGCCTTTTTGGCGACCCTCAAACGGTTAACCTTTTGCTGGCAAGCTATGGCAGCCCGCAAAACCCCAACGATAAAATGATCATCGTTGACCGCGAAGACTGGCAGTTGGACAACGACACACAGCACAGCATCATTATACCTGATGCCACAACAACAACATTCCAGTTCTTTTTTGGTGCCCACATTGACCATGCAGGCGCGCTTAAAAAGGTGGCATTACAGAGTAAATAACCTTAATATTTTTTCATCAGCAGTTGGTTTTTGGTTGCTAAAGGGCGCGTTTAGCGCCCTTTGGTTTTAAAGTGCGTGTTATGGCAAATAATGATCTTCTTTTCTTTTTCGGTACCATTATCTCAGGCTTGCTAACAACGGTGTGTTTTTTCCTCCGTGCAACATTGGTTGAATTAAAGGGCAAGCTAAAGGAACACGATCAGCGCCTGGGCATACATGATACGGAGATTGCTGTAATAAAATCTGAACTGCAAAACGTTTAAACAAATCATTTTTATATGAAAGCATTTTTTGTAAAAGTTATCGGTTTCCTCCACATAATTTTTGGCTTCAACTTAGACGCCTGGATCAATGACCATGTACAACCAGCTATTGACCTGGTGCAAAACCTGCGAAAATTTATTGACAGCCCGGTTACCAATATTATTACCTGTTTAATACCAGGCGATATTGCGGAGCATATTCGGCAAACTGTTAGTGCCAACCTTGCGAAAGCGATTGACATATTGCACCCCAATGATGAAACGGTTAACGAAACCGATTTGGAGTCAAAAACGCTGAAGTTTATTGCCTGGGTAAAAACCTTGTCAGCAACCATGCAGGCAGGTGTTTTTCACGGCCTGGCAACAACACTTACAAAGCTTAGCGCCGGTGTTACGGGCGAAACGATAAAAAATCATTCAATTGATTTGCTGGTACAGTCGCAATACAGCGCACAAAAAAGCGGCATAAGTGATGAAGCAATGGAGGGCACAATAAAAGGCCCGCAAGCTGAAGAACCGGCGGCAACTGAACAAAATGCGGTGCCTGAATCACCTGCACCGGCCGCGCCGGTTGACAAAGCCCTGGAGCATGCCAACATAATTGCGCAAGCGCAAGCGGCTGCGGCAACGCAGCAAACAGCGGTACCAGCTCAATAAATTAAAAACCACGCGGCGCAATGTGGCAACACGTGTAAGCCGCCGCAATTATAAATTTTTATGGCAAATACTGTAGCGTCAATAGCAAGCGGAGCGGGTGACCTTTTAACGGGCAATTGGGGTGGTGCCCTGGCTTCTTTTTCATCCTTGTTTAACGGGCATGGCATTTACTACAAAGCAGACCAGGCAGCGGCGGCCGGTAACTGGCCCGCGGTTGCAACGTTCTATAAACAGCTTTACACCGACCCCAAAGCGAATGATAGTTATGGCGCTGGTTTTGGCGGCTATCTTAATGGCCCCTTCAGCAGCGGCGCCAATGGTAAATTTCAGGGTAAGCGTGTTACATTATTGCCAACCATTTACCATAACACGCAGGATGCTGCTATACTGCAGTTGTATAACATGGCCGTTGCCCAGGGCATCATTCCGCCCGACAATACCATATCAGCACCGCCGGTAAGTGTTATACAGGCCTCAGGTGTGCAAAGCGGTTTAAATGCGGCAACGTTAAGCCCTGGCACCGGTGTACCGCCTATGCCAGCCACCGCAACAACATACACCACGTACATTATAGCCGCGGTGCTGGTGGTTGCCATAGTCGGCCTTATTGTTTGGTTACTCAAAAAAAAGTAGTATGACACTGAAAGATACATTAGGCAAGGCAAGCAAAGACCCGGTAATGAAGTACGTTATTTGGGCTTTATACATTGGCCTTGCTATTGCCGTTGTTATTGTGATCTACAAAATATACCAGGCATACAAAACTGGCGTTAGCGCTGTTGGCGATATAACCGGTACGGCAATAAATGCAGCCCAAAGCGGCGTTGATGCATCGCGTATTGAAACCTGTAAAGAGGTTGCTGAAGCTGTGCAAAATGCTCATTCTGTCTACCTATTTGGCTTATTTACTTACAACCATACCGACCAAATTGTTGCCGCTCTTAACAGGCTTGTTACTGATAAAGAGGCAATTCTAACCAGTGCATATTACCGGCAAAATACCGGCCGTTCGCTAAAGGCAGATATTACAGACATCATTTTTAACGGGTGGCAATCGCAGATAAACGAGTTAATTTTTAACAACCTCTCTTAGCATGAAACATTCACACATACTAATCACATTGGGCGTAGTGCTGGTTATCGCAGCCATTATGCTGGTAATGTTTCAGCATAAAAACCAGGTGGTAAGCCTTGTTAAGCAGTTAGCGCCAAACCCTGCACCAAAGCCTGGTACCAGCAGTACAAGCAGCGGCAAAGCCGTTGTTGCAAATGCTGATTACGATAATTCAAATGTTTCTTTTCCATTAATGCCTGGCAGTACCGGTAAGATTATAAAAATGTTACAGGTTGCCGCCGGTGAACCAATTACCGGGTTATGGGATAGCGCTTTAACAGATGCATTGGGCGGTATAAACGGTATGGATTTAAACGATTTTGAAACAGCCGTAACATCACTAAGCGATGCAGACCTGTCATTGTTCCCGCTGAAGCTTGGAAGTGATAACCACCTGGTTAAAGATGTGCAGATTTTAGTGGAGCTTGACAATGTTGATGGTTATTGGGGTGAAGCAACTGACATATACGTTCAAAACGTGTTTGGCAAAAGAATACTGTATTTACCTGACTATATACAGTTAATAAATACAGTGCTGGGTTTAAACATACCGGTATCAACATCAGCCACGGCACCTTATTACAATAACCCACTTTGGAGCGATTAAATATTTTTTATGAGCCTACTGACAGATGTAATAAGCGGCAACGATATAACCGTTGCCCTCGATGAAAAAAGCATACAAAACCTTGCAATTGCTTTGGTAGTGGTTATAGCCATTGCCCTGGCATTATGGGTTATGGCAAAACACTTAGTAAAATAAAATTTTTATACAATGGCAAACGTAAGCAGCTATAATAACAAAGTTGTAATTGACAGTGCATCCGGGCGGGCATATATAGTGTTAGCAAATAAAACCTGGTATATTGATGCATGGAGTGAGATTACCGCGCAGCAACATGCCGCGGCTGTAAAGGTTGCCGGTGCTGATAAGTTTGCCAAAGGAGGCAACTACACCGATTACCTGAAGGCACACCCGGTAAAGCAGCCCGTAAAGGTTGTTGCGTCTTCAGCATCCATTGCACACCAAACAGGCACTACCCAGGTGGTAGCAAATACAGCGGGCAAAAGCACTTCAAGCATAGCAACGCAGGTTAAAGGCTCCGCCACGGTGCAGCCCATACCCGTTACTGTTGCCCATGCTGCAACCATACCGGCAAAGCCCGTAAGCAGCAATTTATCAATTGCCCTTAACACCGATAACACAACACCGGTGCCCCCTGATAATTCAGCCTGGTACATCATAATTGGCATAGTGGTTATGGCTGCAATATTTTTCTTCATACATAAACACAAATAGTTTTTACCATGGGTAAGATCATAAAAAAAGCGTTGTTGACCGCAAGCCCGGCAAGCTTTACTACATAGACGGCAAGGGCAATGCCTGCGAAGCAACGGCAAAGCGTGGCGGTACCAAAGGGCATAAAAGCTGCAAAGCGCCAAAGAAAAAAGCGGCTAAGAAAAAGGCCGTTAAGAAGAAAGCAACAAAGCGCAAAACCGCCAAACGCAAAACAACCAGGCGCAAAGGGTCATCTAAAAAACGCAGGTAAATTTTATGGCTGTTACCAGTTTTTCAAGCACGATCGACGGCATTAAGTATTTTGTTGCAAACTATGGCAACGATTTAATTGCTGCACTTACAGGTAGCGGTTTATACTTTGCCGTTGCAGTTGCACAGCAGTGTTTGGAAAGCGGTTATGGTACCAGTGATAATGCCAGGCTATACAATAATTTCGGTGGCATCTACAACTTTGGCAGTTTAAAAGGTGCCATAGGTACCAGCCCAAAAGGTTTTGCAATTTTAAGCAGTCCCAAAGCTTATTTTGATGTATATGTTAGCGTACTGCACGACACTACAAAAAAATATATTGCAAACGGCCTTCTTACCGCAACAACACCACAGCAGCAGCTTATGGCAATAGCAATGGGCGGTTACTGCGAAGACCCTCCGGGCATGGGTTATTATAATGCGGTTTGGCCGCTGGTTTACAAAACATTACTTCTTTACAACATTGGCAGGTTATGAAAAATGATAAACGGCTTATTGTGGTAATACTGCTTATAGCTATTGTTATAGCGGTGGTGGTATGGCTTATATATACACAAATAAAAGTGCACGGCCTGGCAGGTGCAACCACTGCACCAGGTGCAGCGGCAACCGCAATAGCAAAGCCAAACGTATTGCCTTTGGGCTTAACAAACAATACGGCTTCACAAATTGCGGCGGCAAACAATGGGCAATACCAAATGGCGCAACCGGCAAGCAACGCGGTAACAAGTGTTGCCAGTGCAGCGCACGACATTTTAGCCATTGAGGGCGGCGTAAGCGGCTTTCTGAATGGCGGGGCCGGGCAAGGCGGTAGCAGTAGCACTTTTGATGTTGGCAGTGTGTTTGGCGGTGGTGGAGAAGATGCCTTTACCAGCATGTTTGGCAGTGGTGTAAGCAGTAGCAGTGATGGCAGCGGTAGCGATGCCATAGACTTTACTAATTTATTCGGTTAAAAATGAGCAAGAAAAACCAAATAATATTTTTTTGTGCCGCCATCGTTGTTACGCTGGCAGTGCTGGTTATATACAGGCGAACATTTTTGCCCGTTAGGTTGAATGATAAAATTGACGACCTGGCCACAACTGAAAAAAGTGTACCGGTATTAATTTACAATGCAGCGTTTGAAAGGTTGCAGCGGCATTTTACCGATGACCAATCTGCATTGCTGGCAACGTTAATGGTTGCACAAAGCAAGCTTGAAACGGCCAATTATACCAGTGCTGTTTACCTGCAAAACAACAATGCCTTTGGCTATAAATATTATGCAGATAGTATTTATCAAGCCGGTATGGGCCTTGCAGCCCCGGCAAGCGAGAATGACAATTACGGCATTTATGCAAATGTTGCAGATAGTGCCCGCGAGGTTGCAGACTGGATAGGCAGGCGCAGCGCTGATTTTACAAATGTTACCGGCGTTTATGATTATGCAGCGGCATTAAGCAACGACAAATATTTTACTGAAGCGGCTGATTTATATGCAGCGGACATGAACCATTACTTTACTACAAACATCGCATAAATGCCAGGCGTTCCCGGAATAATAGAAAAATATCAAAATACACAAGACGACCTGCTGTATAATATTTTATCACTTATTGTAAGCCAAACAGGTATGCCATTAACAATTACACAATACTATCCAAGTACAACGCACGACCTTTTAGGCAACGTGTACCTTGCAATAAAAAATCTGCTTTCCACTTTTCTTGCGGCCGGTGCTGTTAGCTATAACATACCTCCGAACATGATCATTGATAAATTTCTGATCATCGCACCCACACCGATTAATTTTAAGATAGGTACCACTGTTGGAGGCAACGAAATTTTAGACACCCTGGCAATTGCCGGCCGGCAAACCATTGATATAGAGATTGACGGAGGCCCCGCGGGCCTTACCATATATTTTACCGGTGTACTACCGGACACGCTTATTAAACCTTTTATACGTTAATTATGCGCGCAGCAATTATTATTATCATCGTTATAGCCCTGGTAATTGGCTACGAACTGTACACGTACAGCAAAAGAAATGGACTGGTACAGCAAATACATGATGAAACTGTAAAGCTGGGTTTAAAGCAGGCTGATATAATTGCAATTATGAATGCAACGGTGAGCATGCCTGTAAAAGATTTGCAGCTTACCTTATCTGTTTTGCAGGGCTTTAACAGCGGCAATATTGAAGATGCAACGTTTGTAGCTAACCTCACTTACATAGCCGACACGTACAACATTTTTAACTAATATTTTATGAAAAAAATATCAATTGCAGCAGTTTTTTTGCTGTTATCACTTGCTGCAGTATCGCAAACAAAGGGGTTAACAATATTAGACAGCCTGCGTTTTAAAGCCTCAATCGGTGGCATAACTGTTAACCAGCTTAGCAACGACACTGCATTATCTGCAAATAGCGATAAGATACTGTCAACGCAAAAGGCGCTGCGCACATATATTGCTAACCACAGTGGCGGCTTTATAAACCATGCAGGCAATGCAGATAGCCTGGGTGGAGTGCATTCAAGCGGATATGTTACCATAGCGGGCGATCAAACAATTACTTCTCACAAAATAATACAACCGGCCGGGCAGGTTTCATCCACTACAAAGGCACTTTTGATAAAACCAAAGGACACGATTGCAGCAGATGGCATTGCAGATGTTGGGCTGCACGTTGATGTTAGAGGCGTTGTAAACTCAGGTCACCCAACATCACCCACCGTTGCTCTTCAGGCAGATGGTGGCAGTACCATTTTAAATAATAATGTTTTTGTAAGCGGTATGATTTCTGGCGATACGGTTAAGGCCAATTCCGATACGGCGCATTCAAAAAAATATATAGGGGTGCAGCTTTCAGATAGTATAGGTAATGCCATTGCAACCGCGTTAAGCCCTTATGAAAATTTTATAATAGGCCCGTTGCTTACCAATGACAGCACTAATAAACTTATTGTGAACGGAAGTGCCCGTATCATGAGCACACCACCCGGCACGCCTGGCACTGATAGCGTTTTAGTTAAATCTTCCACTGGCCAGGTTCGCGCTATAGGCCCTGTATTTGCAGCGCGAAGAATGGATGTTACCGCCTGGGCTTATTCAAGTGCTTTCGCTGTATTATCTGCAACCAGGAATGGCGATGAAGCTATAATAACAGCTTCAGTACAATGGCCTGACGGTAGCACAGGCACATTTACAACAGATACATTTAGTTCATCATTTCCCGGCGCAATAGATGCATACCACGTTACCTATGTACCCATAGGCGGGGGAACCACTTTAACGTTAACACAAAATTTATTAACAAGGGATGCCGCCGGTGCAGTAACTGCACAACCTGCACTTGTTGTAACGCCTTAAATAATTTTACAATGGGACAATTAGATGCGCCGGTATATCAATCCCCGCTACTTGCTGCCTTTGGCAATAAGACAACTAAGCCTTACGTTATTTTGGGATGCGGCCAAAGCAATATGTTAGGCAGCGCCCTTTCTTCAGAGGGTGATCATACCGTTGACAGCGGTATATCAATTTGGAATGCCACACCCGGAGGCTCCCACGGTACGGCATGGATAACCCCGGTTTATGGTACACAACCATTACCAACCAGTGTAAATTCGCTTGTGTGGTTTGCAAATTATTTAAGAAGAAGCGGCAAAATACCTTCAACCCGGCCAATATATTTAATTCTTAATGCAGTTGGTGGTTTACCAATTGAAAACTGGACACAATCAATTGCTGAAAGCCCTGATATGTGGGCTGATTTAACCGGCCAAATTTCAGCAAGCGGGATAGATCATATTGATCATGTAATGTGGATGCAGGGTGAAGCCAACCGTAATGGCGTTACGGGCGGCCTTGCAAATACCCAGGCTACGTATGCTGCTCAATTTACATTGTTATACAGTAAGTTTCAGGCATTATCACAATGGCAGCCATATACCACTTTTAGCATGAGCGAGATGGGTACCTGGGCGCGGAATATGGAGAACGACAGGAACGATTTTGTTCGCACATTATATAATTATGATAATGCACTTATTGCACCAGTAAGTTCTTATGGCCTTGACGAAACTGGACTTTTTGTTAATAGTGGCGCACACCTTAGCGGCAATGCTATACAGTTAATCGCTCTTAGGCATTTTATGGCCCATAGCGCTATGCTTGCAACGCTCGGAAAAGGCATTGCCCACGGTAGAAATGCTTTAGGCATAGCAGATGCAGGCCTGCAGGATGGAGAATTTTTAGCAGGTGGAAATATTACAGCATGGTTTGAGGTTAGTGCAGTAGCAATAGCAAGTGGTGGAAGTGGCGGCACAAACAGCACTTCGGCTACGGTTACCGGAACCACCGGTACGGGTACAAAGTTCCAGGCAAATGTTGTTATATCGGGCGGGGCTATCACTGCTATAAACAACATTTCTTTTAATGGCAAATATTCCGTTGTGCCATCCACAACGGAAACTGTTACAGGCAATAGTTTAAGTGGTGCCCAATTGACATTAACGCTTACAGGTCTGGTTTACAGAATTTCACATGATGATATAAGGTCTGGACTTTATTTAACTATAAATGCTGGCGCTGATACTACCGTAATTTTTCCTAATGCCGGGAAGTTGACGCCTGTTAGCCGGGAAGTTGTCTTAAATATCAAATCATCAAATAACGTACTCATATCTTCACCTGCACAACTTGAAGTAGCGGCATCCAATATAGTATTATACACACAGACCGCCGCAACCCCGATACGTATAATAACTCCCGGCATATACAGGTTTAGAAGTGTCAACAGCCAATGGGTTCAGGTTGGTCAATTTCCAAATGCAGGCGGGATAAATAAGAATACTATTGTTGAAAGCTCAGGCGCTACAGTATCACACACCACACCGCAACTTTCTTATGGCCAGGTGCAGGTATTAAACAATATTGAAAATCTGCCATCTTCAGGTGGATTGACAGGGCAGGGCGGTTCAAACGCAACTTTTATAAACCGCGATAAGACAAACACCACAATTCAAACAAGCAATAGCGGAGTGCTTGAGCAAAGGCGTACATTAATTATTACCGGTGGCACCGGTTACGCAGTTAATGACACAATAACTATTGCGGGGGGCACCGGTACAGCGGCCGTAATAACAGTAACAGCGGTTAGTGGTGGTGTAATTACAGCCATAGGCACAGGGCAAACAGGTGCATACTCAGCGTTGCCGCCTTCACCATTAACACAGGCTTCAACAAGTGGCGGCGGTACAGGTGCAACATTTGACCCCTATTTTGTAAACTGGATAAGAGGGCCACACCCTAAACAGGTGCAAAAATCTTATCTGATGACGGTACCTGGTCAAATCGTTGTTTTAGAGGGTGACGCTACAGAATGGCATGTGGTATTGGATACATCTTATGGCAAGTTGGGGAGAAGTACAGCCCTGATTTCTTCAAGCACCTTAACAGACGCACAGATGAAGTTAAGCGCCATTTACGGTGTAAACAATGCCGCAGCATTGGTATTGCCGCTATCAAATGTTGTATTAAGCGGTGAAACAAAATTTATCAGCAATAACGGGCTTTTCACTATTGCACCAGGTGCAGGCGATACCATTTATTGCAATAACGTAGCTTTTACCACAGCCATAACAATACCTATAAATAATATTTGTACAGTTACTTGTGTTGAAGCTGGGAAGTGGTCTTTAGAGATCAGCAACCCGGGTGCAGGGGAATATTGCGAGTATATTACGGCTACCAACTATACTGTTAATGCTGCAAATGGCATGAAACAGTCATTAATTTATTTTCCGGGTAGCGCTGGTACAATAACGCTCCCGACAGGTAGCGCAGCCATTGACGGAATGATTATTTATCTAAGTAATAATGCAGGCAGTGCCGTAACTCTTAGTCAGAATGTTTACCAGACAAATTCTACATGGGTAACAACTATTTCTGCAACTCACACACTGAGGATGGTTTATATAAATGCACAATCCAAATGGTATTTATTCAATCCATTTTAAGTTAATAGTTACGATCTGCGCGCCGATCGTAGGAAAAATAAAAATGCGATGGGCACCGGTACCCGTCGCATTTTTATTTGATACCGGCCAAGGCCGCATTTTTCTGCGATGGGATCACAACGCAGGGAATTGCGTTACCAGCTGTGTGCAGTCGTTAATACCTAAGTCCTTCAGGTATTCATCAAACATTTTTAAATCTGCATGGCCCTTCTGCAATTGCAGTTGTTTAATGGGTATGCCGCTCATTGCGGCATTTTTTATACCGGTATGGCAAAAGCTGTAAAAGGTGTACCGGTGGCTGAAGTTTAAGCCAATAAGGATGGCTTTAACCCTCTTTGAAAGGTTATCACGTCCTAAAATGGTTGCACCCGGCAAGCCATTTTTTGAAAATATGTAAAAATTTGCCGGATAAACTTCCAGCGCTGCAGTTACCGGCTGAAGTGGTACCGGGATGGCTTTTATAATAGTATCATCATCTTTTGCGATAAGGCCCGACAAAATAATTTTTTTATCCTCAAAAAGAATATCCCCAATTTTCAGGTGCCGCAACTCTTTTGGCCGCAAATACAGGTAATACATAAATTGTGAGGCCAACCAAAGCTGCTTATCACGCATTAAAATTGTTTTTATCTGCTGCACCTGGGTTGACGTAAAAGGCAGCTTGCTTGTTGCCTTTACCTTTTTTATTTTAATATCAGCAAACGGGTTGGCGATTAATTTACCCGCTTTGATCAACTCTTTTGCAAGCCCACTCAATATTATAATCCTGTTACGCACGGTATTTTTATGCAGGCCTTTACTAAAAAGGTGCATGGCAAATTCTGCCGGTTGCACCGGTTTATTTTGCGTTGTCAGATCTCTGCACCAAAGCGTAAAAGCTTTGGCAATGCCAAAATAATTTTCATAGCTTTTAGGCTCCAGTGAGGGCTTTTTATATTCAACCTGCGCACAAATCAGCGATGCAAGATCTGTTTTCTTTTTTCCCTGCACATTAATGCCAGGGTTTATTACTTCTTCAATAATACGCCTGCCTTCAGCCTCTTTTTCTTTTACGGTGTGGTACCATGCAAGTTTCCCATACAGCTTTACCAGCTTACCGGCCGGTGTATAAAACTTTACAAACCATGTTTTTTGCAAATCCCTATTAAGGGGGTACAGCGTGGGGAGACAAATTTTTTTTCTCATAACTGTTAACTTTTTTGCCAGGCGGCAAAGCCGTTAACGGTAGTGAGAAGGTCTATAGCGTTGGTAGCTTATAGACTGGTTAAAAATGGAACCCTTTATTAGCAAGGGTTTCAAGAACTTACGCGGTGAGGGAGGGATTCGAACCCTCGGTACAGAGTAACCCGTACGGCAGTTTAGCAAACTACTGATTTCAGCCACTCATCCACCTCACCGTTCCTCTTAAAGGGCTGCAAATATAGCCAGCAGCAATATAAATCCCAAATATTATTAAAGTAGTTGTAAAACAGTACTTTGTAAAATAAATATCCCGGAAGATTTTTCCGGGATAAATTAAGTTAGGTGACTATATGAGTTTGTTAAACTTCCGTGGTCTTTTTCAGCCGTGTTTAAATTACATTGATGCTAACTGAACTTTTTGGGTAAGCTCCATTACATTTTCACGAAACAGGCTGTCGGTATCCATCAGGTCCTTAACAGTTTGGCAGCTGTGTATAACCGTAGTATGGTCACGGCCACCAAAATGTTCACCTATTGTTTTAAGAGAATTTTTGGTAAATGCTTTTGCCAGGTACATAGTTATTTGTCTTGCCTGTACAATTTCACGTTTGCGTGTTTTATGCAGCAGTTTTTCATACTGTACATCAAAATACTCACAAACCATTTTTTGTATAGTGTCAATAGTAATTTCTTTACTGCTCGTTTTTACAAAATTGCGCAGCACCTTTTTGGCAAGCTCAAGGTCAATCTCCCTTTTGTTAAGAGATGACTGCGCCAGTAACGAAATTAATGCCCCTTCCAGTTCACGTACATTGGTGCTTATATTGTAGGCAACATATTTAACAACTTCTTTTGGCATTTCAAGGCCATCATTTTTCATCTTCCTTTCAAGTATCTCAATACGTGTTTCGTAATCAGGTACCTGCAGGTCAGCACTCAATCCCCAGCGAAAACGGCTTAACAAGCGCTCCTGCATACCATCAAGGTCTTTAGGCGGTTTGTCGCTGGTAAGCACTAATTGCTTACCACTTTGGTGCAAGTGGTTAAATATTGCGAAGAATGCATCCTGGCTTTTTTCTGCCCTTGCAAAAAACTGCACGTCATCAATAATCAATACATCTATTAACTGGTAAAAATGTATAAAGTCGTTTATAGCGTTGTTACGGCTATGGTCCTGGAACTGGTTTATAAATTTTTCGCTGCTAACATATAAAACAACCTTATTGCTGTTTAAACGTTTTACTTCATTTCCTATTGCCTGCGCAAGATGTGTTTTACCTAAACCTACACCACCATAAATAACAAGCGGGTTAAACGAGTTTGCACCCGGCTTTTCAGCAACTGTTTTACCAGCGCGCCTGCTAACACGGTTGCAATCACCTTCAATAAACGCATCAAATACGTATGATGAGTTTAATTGAGGATCTATCTGCATCTTTTTAAGACCAGGTATTACAAACGGATTTTTAACCGGGTTATTTATGATCAATGGAAAATCCATTTCGTTGTTATTATACATTTTGGCGTTGCCTGCAGGTACATCCATCGTTCCGTTGCGTCCCTTGTTACCACTATCAACCATTATCCTGTATTCAAGGCGGGCTTCTTTACCCATTTCACGTTTAAGTGTCTTCGCCAATAAATTTACGTAATGTTCTTCAAGATACTCAAAGAAAAATTGGCTCGGCACCTGTATCAGTAAAATATTACCTTTTAACTCTAAAGCTTTTATTGGTTCAAACCACGTTTTATAATGCTGCCATTCTACTATATCCTTAATTATCTTCAAGCAATTATTCCAAACGGTTTCAGCAGTGGTCTTGGTCATAACAATTAACAAGTGATTTATATTGAATTAGCAATGTTACCCGATAAAAAACCCAAAAAATTCGTTCACTGCTTTTATGAAAAAATTTTTTGGGACAGGAGGACGAATATCTACCTTTTTGTTGAAAAAAAAATTTTTTTTGTGCAGAGAATTTAGCTAAAGACCTCTGCTAATAAAATGAAAAATTTTTTCTCGTTCGGCGTGCAGAATTGTGTGCAAGTATTATGCCATGTGCATTTGATAGGCGTAGCTGTATGTAAAAATTTTTTAAGTGGTGGTACATAAAAAAATTGTTTAAGAGTTATCAAGTTTACGGATTATAAGAAGTTATACACAGAAAAAGGAAAGATACAATTTTTTGAACATGGCAAAAATAAATTCAACTTATTTATGCACTTTTTTTAAAGTACATTTGCATATTAAAATTATTACTATATTATGTCGTTTGAAATTACCGGAAAATTAGTTGCCAAATTTAATATTGTACAACGCACCGAGTCGTTTAAAACAAGGGAGTTTGTAATTGAGAAATCTGAAGATATTGGTGGCAGGATCATTACCAACTACATTAAGTTTCAGTGTGTTCAGGATAAAACAGCCATACCAGACAGGTTTAGTTTGGGTGATGAAATAAAAGTATCCTTTAACATTAAAGGCACCAAATGGGTTAAGGATGGCAAAGAAAATTATATAACCAACCTTGACGCGTGGAGACTTGAGCAGGTTAAGCTTGGGCAACAAAACCAGGTAGCTGAAGCGCCTGCTGCAAACTTTAACACAAATAATGAAATTGTTGACGACCTGCCGTTTTAGAACAAATAAAGGCTCGCTGCTAAATTATACAACAAGAGTGCTGCATTAGGCGGCATTTTTTATACTTTTTAGGATAAAAACCTAACTGTATGCAAAAAGAAATTTCATTAAGGCTGTTGCCTGCTGAAGCAATAGATACAGCTGCCGTTACTGAATACATTGCGCGTGGTACTGCTGCGAAACTTGCTGATATTACAGGCTTTTATATTACAAAAAGATCAATTGATGCCCGTGGCCGCCAGGCTTGGGTAAACCTTACCGTAAAAGCATTTATTGGTGAACCTTTTATTGAGCGGAAAATTGAAGCAATTACCCTGCGCGATGTTGCTAATGCAAAACATTCAGTTATAATTGTGGGTGCGGGCCCTGCAGGTTTATTTGCAGCATTAAAATGTATTGAGCAGGGTATAAAACCAGTGATTGTTGAAAGGGGAAAAGATGTACGTGCACGGCGGCGCGACCTGGCAATATTAAATAAAGACGGTATTGTTAATGAAGAAAGCAACTACTGCTTTGGTGAAGGCGGCGCGGGTACCTACAGCGATGGTAAACTGTATACACGCAGCACCAAACGCGGGGATATAAGCCGCATATTAAATATACTGGTGCAGTTTGGTGCAGATGAAAAAATTTTGTACGAGGCACACCCCCATATTGGCACCAATAAATTGCCGCATATTATTACTGCAATGCGGCAGCAAATTATAGCCTGCGGCGGAGAAGTTTTGTTTGAACATAAGCTTACAGACTTTATAGCCGAAAACAATAAGATTACGCACGTTGTACTAAATAACAGCATAATAATACAAGCGGAAACAATTATACTGGCTACGGGCCACTCTGCAAGAGATATTTTTGAACTACTATACAAGAAGCAAATTTTAATTGAGGCAAAACCTTTTGCGCTTGGTGTGCGTGTTGAACATCCCCAGGCGTTGATTGACAGCATTCAATATCATTGTACAGCAACTGTAAATAATGATTGTGCCAGGGGCGAGCATTTGCCCCCTGCATCGTACAGCCTTGTTGAGCAGGTTAATGGTAAAGGCGTATTTAGTTTTTGCATGTGCCCTGGTGGTATAATTGCCCCTGCTGCAACAAGTAATGGGCAACTGGTGGTAAACGGCTGGAGCCCAAGCAAAAGAAATAACCCGTATGCTAACAGCGGAATGGTGGTTACTGTGGAACAAAATGATTTGCAAGACCTAAAGAATTTCCCCCTACATAATGAGGCTGCTTCCCCTTTAAGCTTGCTGCATTTTCAATCATGGGTTGAGCAAAACGCATTTACTGCGGGCGGTGGCAAATTTGTAGCGCCCGCGCAGCGTATGGTTGATTTTTGCAGTAACAAAACCTCGGCAACATTACCTGCCTGCAGTTATGTGCCTGGGGTTGCATCAACAGCACTACAAACTGTATTGCCGCCTTTTATCAATACACGCCTGCAGGAAGGCTTTAAAGCTTTCGGCAAAAAAATGCGCGGGTATTTTTCAAACGATGCCGTGGTTGTGGCAACGGAAAGCAGAACATCATCGCCGGTGCGCATACCAAGAGATGCAGAAACGCTTCAGCATCAGCAAATATCTAACTTATACCCCTGTGGCGAAGGTGCGGGTTACGCCGGCGGCATTGTAAGTGCAGCTATGGATGGCGAGAGGGTAGTGGCTATGATTGCGCAGAAACTCATTCTCTAAAATTTCCTTTCGTCGCGTTAAGCAAACTATCTTTTATTAATGTGTTGTTCTTAAATGAATTTACTTGTTTTTCCAGGTCCCTTGCATTTTCTCTGCTAAAGCGGCTATGCAATAGCCTGGTAAGGTTAGGTTTGCCCGCATCAACCCACGATGTGTACCAAAAATCTGCAACAAGGTTGGCAGAATTTATCAGTTGCCCGTTAATGGTTGGCTTTAATGCATTGCCATAAACAGCAGCAAAAGTATCAGTATAATACTTAAACGTTTTGCCATACTTGAGTACTACTTTATATTTAACCGTATCAGGAAAATGCTTTGATACTTCTTTTTCTGTTGCAAACACTGCCGGCAGTAAACCATTCGCTTTTCTTACTGCCTTCCAAATAGCCTGCTGGGGGTTGGTAAGGTATGTTGCAGTATGGCTATTGTATAAATTGTAGCCGGTAATTTCAATTTCAGGCGTAACACTTTCCCATAATGCATGTATACCCCGCTGGCCTGTAAGCTGGCCATCATAATTCATGGTGGTATGCAGTGGTACATTGGCATCTTCAATATAATGCGCCATATCTATAGCATAAAACATAATGCTGTCTTCATTATCACTCTTCATCGCATTCACCAGCCTGTCTTTCATCATAATAACATAGTATGGCACATACCCATATTTTAATAAAGTATCTTTTTGGTATTTAGCAACTGCATCTGCCCAGGTATCGGGTATGGCTGCCGCATCAGTGTTATATTTTTCAATGTCAATAAAATGTTTGGTAGCTTCTGTGGTGTCACGGCTGCGGCGCAGGTCTGGCCTTATGGCGCTGTCTGTAAGGTATTGCAGGTGCTTGTAAAAAAATGGCTGCATATCAGCAGGCAACTCATAAACAGCAAGCTGGGTGCATGTTTTATGTACCAAAAAACCCCAACTGCCGCATATAAATAACGTAACCGCAAGTACAAGGCATAACCTCAAAAAAAATAGTGTTTTCATACATTTTTGCTTTAGCTATTGGGCGCGAAAGTAATTATGCGTATATAAATATTTTTTTCAATGCCAGTTGTTTTGCCATTCATAACATAAGCTTAATATATTATATATCATTTATTGGTTTAACCTTACATTTGGCAAGCTAAACTCCCTTCTATGGCCATTTTACAGTTAAAGCATTTAAAAAAATACTTCGCTAATCAAAAAGCTGTTGATGATATTAGTTTTGATATTGAACAAGGCAGCATTTTTGGCCTGCTTGGCCCCAACGGGGCAGGTAAAACAACCTTACTTAGAATGATAACGGGTATTTTTTACCCTGATGAAGGCGAGATAATTCTTGATGGCAAAAAATTTATGCCGGACGAGGATGCCATTAAAATTGGCTATATGCCTGAGGAAAGAGGATTGTATAAAAAAATGAAGATCGGTGAGCAGGCATTATACCTTGCGCAGTTAAAAGGCTTAAGTAAGGCAGATGCAATACAAAAAATAAAATTTTGGTTTGAGCGCCTTGAAATGGAAAGCTGGTGGAACAAGAAGATTGAAGACCTTAGTAAAGGTATGAGCCAGAAACTGCAGTTTGTTATCACTGTATTACACGAACCCAAACTGATTATTCTTGATGAACCATTCAGCGGCCTTGATCCTGTAAATGCCAGCCTTATAAAAGATGAGATATATGGCCTTGCGCAGCGCGGCTGCACAATAATTTTTAGTACGCACCGTATGGAGCAGGTGGAAGAAATTTGCGACCATATTGTGCTGGTAAATCTTGGTAAAAAAATATTGGATGGTACTGTAGCCCAGGTAAAACAGGACTTTAAAGAAAACAAATTCAGCATACAGCTTGCAGGTGTTCCCGGTAACATAAACAGCAATGCTTTTGAAGTGGTTGATACCGGGGCAAACAAAATAATTGTTCGCATTAAAGACGGTTTTAAAAATAATGATGTGCTGCAGTATTTTATACAACAGAATTATTCCATTGAGGCTTTTAATGAATTACTGCCATCACTCAATGATATTTTTATTCATTTAGTTGAAGATACAAAAGCAGTAACACGCCAGTTTCAAAAAGCCCAATAAAAGGTTACTCTCCCTATTCTTATTTAAACACATGAAATTATGAGCAAAATACCTTTAATTATAAAACGCGAATACCTTTCACGCGTAAAAAACCGTGCATTTATTCTAACCACCATCTTAACACCTTTATTATTTGTGGGATTGATTT
>Ga0206931_1091_pt1 | contig 30308 bp, 29 predicted proteins | sample Alteio_BWOrgHeat_17_FD_152946 | JGI IMG/M metagenome (GOLD analysis project Ga0206931, IMG submission 152946) | Enriched cells from forest soil in Barre Woods Harvard Forest LTER site, Petersham, Massachusetts, United States -... | ecosystem: Environmental > Terrestrial > Soil > Temperate forest >...
AGGCGCGCGCTCAGGATGTTCTTTGCCAATCCCAGGCTCGTCTGAAAATCGGAAAACCGTCGTATTCCTGAGAGGGCGTCACGAACGATCAGCAGAGACCACCATTCGCCGATGGTATCGAGCGAGCGTGCCACGGGGCAAAGGTTGGCTTTGAAGGACTTGTGTCGCATAGCTCCTCGTATTTAGTCACCCCTAACTCTAGTTGCATCATTATACCAGATTCAGGCATCCTATTGATGGTTGCATCATGCAACCAGAATGGAAGAAGGCAGGTCGATCGAGTGATCCGCCTGCACAGAGCCGAATGAAATACGAGAGCCAACTTGAAACTCAGAGGAGAGAGACACACCAATGAAAAGCGTAACCCAAGCAGTGGAAATCTCCGCACCGCCCATGAGAAGCGTGCTCAAAAGAAATTCGCTGCCGTTCGCCGCCGTGCTTCTGGTAGCGCTGGCCAGCTTTATCACCGCTCCAAATGCAGGTCTGGCTGCCGCAGCCCAGCATCATGATCAGGTACCGGGCTTCTACAGAATAAAAGTCGGGGACCTTGAAGTGACGGCCCTATTCGATGGTCACGGCGTATTCGATCCTCACTGGCTGAACGGAACGAAGAAGACTATGGATGGTGTTGCAGGGGCACTGCACGAAGATCCGCACATGCTGGATGTTTCTGACGAGGGCTTCCTAGTCAACACCGGCACGCAACTAATCCTCGTCGATGCGGGTGCCGGCACCTGGTGGGGCGGGGGAGCACTCGGGCGCCTGGTCGGCAGCCTCCGCAGTGCAGGCTACACGCCCGAAGAAATCGATATCGTCTTGCTCACGCACCTCCATTCCGATCACGTCGGCGGCCTGACCACTCAGGACGGAAAGCGCGTCTTTCCAAATGCCGAGGTTTACGTGGCGAAGGCCGAAAGCAGCTTCTGGTTGTCGCGGGAAATGGCGGCAAAGGCGCCGAAGGATGTGCAACCATTCTTCGAGAGTGCGCGAGCCATCGCATCGCCGTACATCGAGGCCGGTAAGTGGCACACGTTCAGTGGCTCCGAGCCAATCGTCGACGGCATGCAAATCGTCCCGTTGCCTGGTCACACCCCGGGACATACCGGCTTTGAATTCTCGTCAAAGAGACAAAAAGTCCTGTTTTGGGGCGACGTCGTCCATGCACAGCGCGTCCAGTTGCCGCATCCCGAGGTTACAGCGGTCTTCGACATCGACCAGACTGCGGCTGCGGCGACGCGAAATCAATTGCTGGCTGAACTCGCGCGAGAGAATGTTTTGATCGCGGGTCCACATATGCCATTTCCTGCCTTAGGTCGCTTGCGCAAGGAAGGAAGTGGGTATAGCTGGGTGCCGGTGATATTTAACGATCGATGGGACGAGCGCCCACCTTCGCCTCAAAAGTAGTAACGCTGCGGGCAGGGCGACAGGTCAACTTGAGACCATCGGAATTGGTGGATTTGGCCGGTGGCAGTTACTTTGCCGCCGGATTTGGCTGCGAAGTGACTGCTTTGATGACCGGGTGAGAACAACGCGGCCCGGCGAAGAATCAAGATAGGAGGATTTTATGGAGCGTCTTGCTGTTTGTACAGCGGTGATCAGTCTTCTAATTTCGTGTCCATCTGCATTTGGGGGTGGTCAGCACGGATTTTATATCAAGGTGTTCACGTCCCCCGACGATCAGTTTTGGACTAACTCCGTCATTATCGAGGGAACACATGAAGTGATGTTGGTCGATGCGCAGTTAACAAAAACCAGTGCTGAAAGAGTATTACAGGAAATCAGAGAGACGAAAAAGCCACTATCCATTATCTACATCACCCATGAGCACGCCGACCATTTTCTTGGTCTAGAGGTTTTTCGGGAGGCCTATCCCAGAGTGAGGATTATTACGAATTCTGCGGTGGTGGAACGAATCAACAAGGTCTATCAAGAGAAGATCGATAAATGGAAAACGATCTTGGGATCAGGCGCAACCTCTCACGTTGTTGCTATTGAACAATTCGACGGCGACTTTATTACATTTGGTAGCTCACAAATAGAGGTCCTCAAACACATCCAAGGCGACACCGACGAAAACACGATGCTTTGGATTCCTGGACAGAGAATTCTCATTGCCGGTGATGTTTTGTTCAATGGCATGCACGTTTACACCGCAGAAACAGACAGCAAGGCTAGAGGGGAATGGTTGAACTCATTGCAGAGAATCAGAGAATTAAAACCATTGGTTGTCATCCCTGGACATAGCAAGGTTGGAGCTCCCATTGACGCGAGTACCGCCGTAGGTTTTACGGAAAACTATTTATTGGCTTTTGAAGAAGAACTCAAAAAAGCCAAGGATCCCGATTGCCTTATCAAGGCCATGAAGGAACGATTCCCATCCGCCGACCTCATCTTGGCGGTCGAACGGGGCGCGAAGGCGAATGTCAAACCCTGAGCAACAAGCTGACGATTGTTAGACCGAGCCTTCGTTTCTGGCCGAATCAATCACCGCGGGATGGATGCCAATGAAGAAATACCAGATCGCTGTTCTGGACGACTACCAAGATGTGGCGCTTGAGTGCGCCGATTGGTCGGTGCTCCGTGACCGAGCCGACATCACCGTGTTTCAGGACCACCTCGCCGATCCGGACGCCGTGATTGAGAGGTTGCTGCCCTTTGATGTCGTTTGTGTCATGCGCGAGCGGACTCCTCTGCCCCGCAACGTCATTGAGCGCCTTCCCAATCTCAAGCTCATTGCTTCGACTGGAGCTGTAAACGCTTCGATTGATGTCGTCGCCGCGGGCGATCGTGGGATCGCAGTGGTTCACACGGGGTATCGATCGGACCCGACAATTGAATTTACCTGGGCGCTGATCTTGGCCTGTGCACGACATATCGTGACGGAGAGCAACTCCGTCCGCTCCGGCGGCTGGCAGCAAACAGTGGGTGCAGATCTCCGTGGAAAGACCCTCGGTGTTCTGGGACTTGGGAACGTTGGATCACAGGTCGCGCGGATCGGGAGCGCTTTTGGAATGAAACTGATTGCCTGGAGCCAGAACATGACACCCGAGACCTCCAAAGTCGCGGGCGCAATTCTGGTTTCCAAGGACCAGTTGTTCGAGCAGGCCGACATCCTGACGATCCATTTGGTGTTGAGCAGCCGTACGCGCGGTCTGGTAGGGGCCACGGAGTTGAAGAGAATGAAGCCAACAGCCTGGTTGATCAATGCGTCGCGCGGGCCGATCGTCGACGAGCAAGCTTTGATCAGCGTGTTGAAGAACAAACAAATCGCCGGCGCGGCGATCGACGTATTCGACATTGAGCCGCTGCCTCCATCTCACCCCTTCCGGACGCTGGACAACGTACTGGCAACGCCGCATATCGGCTACGTTTCGCATAGTCTTTACAAAACGTTCTACGAAGACACCGTCTCGAATATTCGGAAGTGGGTCGACACCCATTAGGACGTGTCATGAAGCTCCAAGTCCTCAGCTATAGAGTCGTAACAAGAATGGAAACGCATGCGACCGAGCAGTCTCATTAGCATCCAATCACCCAGAGCCGTTCGGTCAGTACAGTGCGCGGCTCGACGGAGAAAGAGATGTCCAAAAAGCTTAAAGACAAGATCGCTCTCATCACGGGCGGTACCGAAGGGATTGGATTGGCTACGGCAAAGGTATTTGTCAAGGAGGGTGCGTATGTCTTCATTACGGGCCGTCGCCAGAAAGAACTCGACGAGGCCGTAAAGGCAATCGGCAGCAACGTTTCTGGCGTTCAGGGAGACGTTGCCAAATTGGCCGACCTTGACCGTCTTTACGAGACCGTCGCTAAGGCGAAGGGGCAACTCGATATTGTTTTCGCCAACGCCGGTGTTGGTGAATTTATTCCCATTGATGCCGTCACCGAAGAGCATTTCGACAAACTATTCAACGTCAATGTGCGGGGAACATTGTTCACGGTGCAAAAGGCCCTACCGCTACTCAAGGATGGTGGCTCTATCATTCTCAACGGCTCGGTCGCGAGTGTTAAAGGTACTGCCGCCTTCGGCGTCTACGCTGCGAGTAAGGCTGCACTCCGCTCTTTCGTGCGAACCTGGACTACAGACCTGAAGGACCGTCGTATCCGCTCAAACGTTGTTAGTCCGGGTCCCATCAATACGCCCCTCGCGAATCGGCAATCTCCAGACGTGATTGCGAGGATTGTGTCCACCATCCCGATGGGACGCATGGGAAAGCCCGATGAAGTCGCGAAGGCGGCGTTGTTTCTAGCTTCGGATGATTCCAGTTTCGTCACGGGCATTGAACTGTTCGTTGACGGCGGCAGAGCACAGATCTAACCGCCAAATCCAAAGAGAGGCTTGTGCCAATGACAACCCACAAATTATCAGTACAGGTGGCAATCAATTCTTGGGGACTCGCCGTGGAGAGAGCCAACAGAATATTTTCAAGTCTCACGGAAGACGAGCTCTTCAGAGAGGTCGCACCTGGGAAGAACCGTCTCATCTATCTATGGGGACACCTCACCGCCATACATGACGCCATGTTCCCGATTCTCGGTCTAGGAGAGCGACTGCATCCTGAACTCGATGCGATCTTCGTCTCCAGTCCTGACAAAACAGGGGCACAGTTGCCCCTTGTGGGAGAGCTGAGACAATATTGGGACGAAGTGAACGGTAAACTACTCTCGCAGTTTGCAACTCTTTCCGCGGACGAATGGTTGCACCGGCACTACGCAATGTCCGAGGAAGACTATGCCAAAGATCCGACCCGGAACCGATTGGCCGTTCTGCTGAGTCGAACCAACCACATGTCCTACCACTTGGGACAGATAACTCTGGCTATCAAATAACGGTTCGTTTTTTCATATGAATGACGGCTCCGCCTTCGTCGGAGCGAGATGGCGGCGCAAAGTATAATTTATGCGACCGACCGGTCCCTTCGGTCATCAACAGTGTGAGTTAGTGAACTTCCCCATGTTTTCTGGAAGCTACTGCCATTTGCAGTTGTAATCGGCGGCGCTCCCATATGGGAGGAAGCAAGAGCGAGGCTTAGACTCCGCGAACTTTCAATGAGCGATCAACGTGGTTTCATCTCAGCCGATCAGTTTCATCCCGATCCGTACACACAATCTCGGAACGCGGAGCGTACGCTAAACGCTGCCATCGTCCATGCTGACATCAGCCGAAGCTACGAGGAATATCTGGAGATCTTCGACGAGTTTTATGCCGACGATGTCGAGGGAAGCAGCGAAACCACGGAAGAGCCTATTCGCGGAAAGCCGGGCCTCCGCTCACTTATTTTCGCTTTCATGGTTCCACTTCATGCCATGTCCGAGGTCGGTGGTGTTTCAATATCCGTACGACAAACGCCGATTCCAGGAGATGTCGTCGACGAGACCCATTCTGCGTGGACACTGGAGCTGGTCGGGGTGACAGGCAAGGTCTGCACTGTGACCTGGCGCACCTTCAGGAAATGGAACGACTCGCGTGTAGTGCTGGAGCATCATTACGACCACCAGCAAAGCGGTGAGCCACTGAGCGACGGTGACCTTAGGTTCAATGTGCTTGAGCCTCCTACAGGTTTTCACAAGTCGTCGTGAATATACCAAGGAATGTTAGCGGAACCGGGCGGGGGCGGTCCAAAATGGCGACTTCCGCATATCAAATGCGACCTGGGACCAGTCGGTCTCATCGAACCACTTGTATCGTACCGTCAGCGACCGTATTATCGCGGAGTTGACATTGCTAGGAGCAGCAAACGTGCGCAAAGGCGAGCAGACACGGCAAGACATCATTCGTAAGGCAGCGCCAATCTTCAATCAAAAGGGATACGACGGCGCTGCACTTTCCGATCTCATGCGAGCCACTGGTCTGGAAAAAGGCGGGATTTACAGGCACTTTGAGAGCAAAGAAGAGCTTGCGGGAGACGCCTTCGACCACGCCTGGAAAGTTGCAATGGATGCGCGCTTCGAAGGAGCAGAGAAGATCCCGAATACCGTCGATCGTCTCAAACAAATCGTGCGGAACTTTCGCGACCGGCGCACAGGACTGGTGCCGGGAGGCTGCCCGCTGCTGAACACAGCCATCGATTCCGACGATGGCAATCCTCAGTTGCGAGCCAAAGCCCGCCAGGCTCTCAATTCCTTGCTTGATCGTCTGCAATCAATTGCCAAGGAAGGGCAACGACGAGGCGAGGTGCGTGGCGATGTCGATTCGGCGAAACTGGCCACCTTGATTGCAAGTACGCTTGAAGGCAGCATAATGGTGAGCCGTTTGCAGAAGAAGGAAGAGCCTCGTGACCTTGCCGTCCGTCATCTGGAGGAATATCTCGAAACCAAAGTTCGTGCGCGGAAATCGAAGACCGGAGCCGCCAAGTCATGAGTACTCAAGAAATTCCCTCGCAAGCGGACTTCAGGGAACGCGCAAAGACGAACGACGTTCCCATTGCGCGGCTGATTGGGTTTGAGGCGCAAGACATTGCTGACGGGCGGGCGACGGTCGTCTTAGCAGCCGGACCACAGCATGCAAATCCCATGGGAACGCTGCATGGCGGAATTCTTTGCGATATTGCTGATGCCGCGATGGGCATCGCGTTTGCAAGTACTCTCGCTCCAGATGAATCTTTTACGACCGTGGAATTGAAAATCAATTTCTTTCGCCCGGTCTGGCAGGCACAACTCAAAGCGGAAGGAACGGTTGTGCGGCGGGGCCACACGATCGGCTACGTGGAGTGCACCATTACCGACGAGGAAAGCCGATTGGTCGCGAAAGCGGCTTCGACTTGCATCGTGCTTCGCGGCCAGAAAGCATCGGGACGGTAATCCACTCAGCTTTACCTGCGATGCTGCGGTCGTTAACTGATAGGCGGCTAGTTCATGGCAAACGTCAAAACGTTACCCAACCTGCAAGCCCTCTCAATATCCCCCTCCCCCGCGCACACCCTGCCCAGCGAGGCGGTGCTGGATGCGTTGAAGATGATGCTGATCGGCGCATCTCTGAACGAAGTTCTGACCAGTATCAGCCGTCTAATAGAAGCCCACAGTGTGGGAATGTCGTGCTCGATTTTTCTATTAGACGTAGACGGGTTGCACCTGCGATATGGCGTCGCCCCAAACCTGCCGCAACCGTACTTAGCAGCGATCGATGGAACGTGCATCGGTCCTAACGTCGGATCGTGCGGCGCAGCCGCTTACCTTCGGCAGCCAGTCTTTATCTCCGACATCCTTACTCATCCGAATTGGGCCAACTTCAGAAGCGTTGTTCTGCAGAGTGGACTGCGGACCGCTTGGTCGACGCCCATCATGTCGCAGGATGGCAAAGTGCTGGGTACCTTTTGTATGTACTACCGCCAAGTTAGGCATCCGGGGACGCACGACATTCAGCTGATCGATTACGCCAGCCGGATTGCCGGAATCGCCATCGAGCGCGAACGATCACGGTCGGCCCTGACGAAGTCCGAAGCTGAACTTCGAACAATCATCGATGCAATACCTCAGCTCATCATCGCTGTTGGGGCCGACGGAACATTTCTGTACGCGAATCAGGCAGTACGGGACTACACCGGCCTGACGAAAGAAGAAGTGAGGTCGAGAGGGTTTCGTAAGGTTTTTCACCCGGAGGGCTCCGAAAGATTGCGCAGCGAACGCGATGCGGCGCTCTCGCGAGGGGTTCCATTCGACTACGAACGACGAGTGCGCCGCAGGGATGGTCAGTATCGTTGGCTGCTGGTTCATTACAACCCGCTGCGAGACGAAGTGGGAGACGTCATTCGTTGGTACGCGACCGCGACCGATATCGAGGATCGCAAGCAGGCCGAAGAGAGAATGCGCAATGAAAACATCGCTCTGCGCGAAGAGATCGACCGTTTTGCGATGTACGAAGCCATCGTTGGTTCGTCGGAGGCGCTCCGCAGGGTGCTCTCGCAAATTAGCAAAGTGGCCCCTACCGATTCCACGGTTCTCATTTCGGGTGAGACCGGGACGGGAAAGGAGTTGATCGCCAGTGCCATCCACAAGCGGTCTAAGCGCTCAGCGAGGGCGTTCATCCGAGTTAATTGTGCGGCGATTCCACCTTCGTTGATTACTGCTGAACTGTTCGGTCACGAGAGAGGCGCCTTTACCGGGGCGGTTCGGCGACAGGCGGGTCGGTTCGAATCCGCCGATGGTGGAACGATTTTCCTGGACGAGATCGGCGAACTCTTGCCCGAAACGCAGATTGCTCTACTGCGAGTGCTCCAGGAACGAGAATTCGAGCGGGTCGGGAGCAGCCAACCGATCTCTATCGACGTGCGCGTGCTTGCCGCAACGAACCGCGATTTGGAAGCCGCTGTAGGCGTGGGTACATTCCGCCAGGATCTTTTTTATCGGCTTAACGTTTTCCCCATACGTGTTCCATCCCTGCGCGAGAGGAAGGATGATATTCCTCTGCTGGTAGAGTACTTGGTCGAACGATATGCCAAGAGGGCCGGAAAGAGGATCAGCCATATAACGAAGAAGACTCTGGGCCTGTTTCAAGCCTACGATTGGCCAGGGAACATCCGCGAACTACAGAATGTAATAGAGCGTGCCGTAATCCTGTGCGATGGAGAAACGTTCTCAGTCGACGGGACATGGCTGCCGCGAAAATCGAACCAACTGTCCGGGCGACAGTTTTCCAGTGCCGGCGTCCTCGCCGACGACAAGAAAGAGTTCGCCGAGCGCGAACGAAAAGCAATCGCGGCAGCATTGGCGGAATGCCACGGTCGAGTTTCAGGCCCGCACGGAGCCGCCGCCAAGCTCGGAATTCCCCACCAAACCCTTGCCTCAAAGATCGAGAGCCTTGGCATAGACAAGCGTCAGTTCAAAGTGCAGCCTTCGAAGCAAGCTTCCGCCTAGGGCCTCGTATCGGCGTACCCCGCATTCAACGCAAGGCCTCCAACCTTCTTCCCTATCGAGTCGCTTCAGCGGAAGAACTGACTCGTGTCCTGGCATTTTTCTGAACCGTCAGGATTTCTGAAAGCTCGGCAATTTCCTGAAAGGTAAAGCTGCGCCGATTCAATGAATTGCGTTGGCACACCAGTTGCAATAACCCACGATGACGGACGCTTCGATCGAGACGGGTGGACGCAATGCGCGAGACGCTGAAGATTAATCTGATTCTTTGTCCCATTGACTTCTCAGAGTTCTCGGTAAGCGCATATCAACATGCGCTATCGGTGGCCGAGCACTATCAAGCCAAGTTGGTGGCGCAGCATATCGTAGAGCTATGGCGGCATCCTGACGCCGGCTTTGTTGCCTCGGCGGAACTCTATGAGGAGTACATCCAGGCGCTTCGCGAGAGCGGCAAGAAGCAACTGCAGGAATTCGTTGAGAACCACACCCACGATGAAATTCAGCCGGAGCTCCTGGTGCAGGTAGGGGTAGCCGCAGACTCTATTTTGTCGTTTGCGCAATTGCAGAAAGCGGACGTGATCGTCATGGGAACGCATGGCCGGCGAGGGTTTGACCGCCTGATGCTCGGGTCGGTGACCGACCGGGTGATGCGCAGAGCTCCTTGCCCGGTGCTAGCAGCAAGCAAGCCGCCGCACGACTCTGTGGCCGCAGGTAAAGAGCGGGGCCACGTACACCACTTGAGTCGGATTCTTTTCTGTGCGGATTTCTCCGAGAATTCAGAGCGAGCTTTGAAATATGCGATCTCTGCGACGGCAGAGTACGACGCCGAGCTCACCCTGCTGCACGTGTTGGAAGGAGCCCCAAGTCTGGCGAAGACAGAAGAGGCCATGGCGGTAGCGGCAGAGCGACTGGATAAGCTGATTCCACCAGACGGACGCAAGACCCTCAAGATTAAGACGGCGGTGCGCATCGGAAAAACATACGCGCAAATCATTCAGCTCGCCGAGGAAGCGCAAATCGACCTGGTGACTATGGGAGTGCGTGGCCGTGGCGCCTTGGATGTAGCGGTGTTTGGTTCGACAACCTATCGGGTGATGCAGTTGGGATCCTGCCCCGTTCTCGCCGTTCGTTCGTAAGGAGAACACTGGTGACGAAATCGGGAAACGTAGTTACAAACGCAGACAGGACGAAGGACGGTAAGCCTCTTAGGCTGCCGCCTGCTTCTTCGACGCCTGCTCATAGAACAGCTCTCTGAGGCTAGCCCTTTCGTTCGAACGCGCCGAATAAATTTATCTTGCCTTCAATGCGACCGATCGGTCTCATCCGTCATCTTATCGGGCTAAGAGGCAGGTTAAGGTCGAGAGAATTGCAAATGGCTCTGGCGTGGAACAAATCGCGACGGGTGAATGCGCCTTCCATTCCCTTGGCATGCGAGGTTTGCCGCGAAGAACCAGTCACGACCCTAGTTGCCGATTTCATCTTCGCCTGTGATCCCTGCGCGAAGAGGATTGCGACCGCGCTGTGGCATGGTCGCCAGGAGCGCGTAGTCGCCGGAGAGAGTTTCTCCTCTCGTCGCCAAACGAACCGGTGGGTCCATTGATTTCAAGTTATGTGCGAAACGGTCAATGAAAGGCTGGTTATACGCGACCACTTGATGGAGAAGGGTATATGAGCGATCACAGTGAACGAAAATCCGTGAATTCACGAGGTTGGGGCGTCCGTAAAGCTTAAAAAGCGTAGACCGTTCAAAAGGAGAACCGAAATGGCAACCACCGGAGTAAGTACTTCGCTGAATTGGGATGTCCTTGTGACAAAACGCCAAGGCCTCAACCGCGCTTTGCCGCCGGGCAAGGAACAATGGATGTGGGTCCCGACATCGGCCACACTGATCTCTGGCGAACGGGACGCAGTGCTTGTCGACGCCTTTCTTACCGTCGAGCAGGTGCACGCCGCAGTGGAATGGATCGCGGCGAGTAGCAAGAACCTGACCACAATCTATATCACCCACGGCCACGGCGATCATTTCTTTGGCATCGGTGCTCTCTTAGATCGATTTCCGAGTGCAAGAGCTGTTGCAACGCCTAACGTTCTGAAGATCATGCGCCAGCAAATGTCGCCAGAATTCGTCGCGAGTTTCTGGAATGCACGATATCCCGGCCAGATTCCCGAGCACTTGGTCCTCCCCGAGGAACTCAAGGGTAATGTGATCGACCTCGAAGGCCGTGAGCTTGTCGTGGTCGAAGTCGGGCGTACCGACACCGACCACAGGACCTGTTTGCACGTGCCATCGGTCGGTTTGGTAGTCGCAGGCGACGCCGCCTACAACGATGTTCACCTCTATCTCGCCGAGTCAAACGCGCAAACTCGCCGCGAGTGGATCGCTGCGCTCGACACTATTGAGAGGCTGAAACCGCGCGCCGTGATCGCGGGGCACAAAAAAGCTGACAGGGACGATAGTCCGAAAATCATTGAAGAGACCCGTCAATACATCCGCGATTTCGAACGCGTCGCCGAGATGACGACGACGGCGCGAGAGCTTTACGACAAGATGCTGGAGCTCTATCCGGATCGAGCCAATCCAGGCTCGCTGTGGGGTTCGGCGCACGTGGCGAAACCGTAATTTCATCGCAATGAAAGACAACGCATCGCTCGAGATGCAGAAAGTGGCGATTCAGATGGCAAAAACCTGGAACGACTTTAGAAGTTCGCAATCGATGAAAAGGAGGATATCCGATGAAGAATAAGGCAATGGCAATAGGAGTCAGAACACGATCCATCTATGGTGCGCTGGCGATCATGACAATCCTGTTAAGCATTGGAGAAAACACAATGGCACAAACAAAATCAACGGCAGTAGTGAAGAACATCGTTCTCGTCCACGGCGGCTTAGTGGATGGGTCCGGGTGGGAAGCCGTCTACAACGTCTTGAAGAAGGACGGCTACACGGTCACCATCGTCCAGAATCCGACCATCTCTCTGGCAGACGACGTGGCGGTTACCAAGCGTGCGATCGCCGCTCAGAACGGCCCCGTGATACTCGTCGGTCACTCGTATGGCGGCGCTGTCATCACCGAAGCCGGCAACGACCCGAAGGTGGCGGGGCTGGTTTATATCGCTGCCTTTGCGCTCGACAAAGGCGAATCCGTATCCTCGCTGATCAAGGATCCGCCGCCTGGCGCGCCTGTACCGCCGCTCCTTCCGCCCGTGGGTGGCTTTCTGCTGCTCGACAAGGGGAAATTCCCCGCGTCGTTCGCCGGCGATGTGTGCCGGGAAAAGGCCGAATTCATGGCCGACTCGCAAGTGCCGTGGGGTGTGGACGCGCTGGGAGGCACCATCAGCGAAGCGGCATGGAAGGCGAAACCAACCTGGTACCTGCTAACGACCGAGGATAGGATGCTTCCGCCCGATGCGCAGCGGCTGATGTCGAAGCGCGCCGGTGCAACGGTCGTGGAGGTTAAAAGCAGCCACGCCGTGTATGTGTCGCATCCACAAGCGGTCGCTCGCATCATCGAAGAAGCAGCAAGAGGTGCATTGGTAGCAGCGAAAGAAGGCGCAACGAGTGCTGCCGCAGATTAGGCTTTAAGTACCACAACTGGATTCGATGGCGGAGGTTTCGTAGCGCGTGATTCATGCCCGTGGAATTCTTTACCTCGTCGATTCCAGCCTGACACTCCAGAGAAACAATTGGACGCCGTGCCGGAGTTGAGCTGCGGTGAGCTCACCTGTGCGAGGCAGATGGCCTGATTCAACTTGAAGAACGAGCTGGCCTGGCACCAGCGCTTTCGTACTACGCGCAGGCGTAGCGCGAACACAAGTTGTCAAATCAACCCATCTATGCTCGGACGGGCTTACTCAGAGAGAGGAATCAATGACAACAATAATGGCGACTCGGCTGGCTTTGCTGGTCACGGCAATCAATGTCCTGGTCGCGAGCGGATTTTCGATCGCGACGATCATCCGTCCGCAATAGCTGGTCCCTGCCGAATCCGTTCGAACGCAGGCGTCGTTGCTATTGGCGATATACGCGGCGGCGCCCAGAATTCCTCTGGCTTTGCTCGTATTGGGGGCGATCTACAAGCACGCGACGCCTGCGTTGCTGATCCTAGGTGCGCTCGCCGGCGCCATGCAATTACTGGATGCGGGAATCGGTCTGTTTCAGCATGATCTTCGGAAATGCGCTGGGCCGCTCTTTATCGCCGTCCTCCAATTCTTCGTTCTGTATCTGCTTCACATATCCGTGCGGATCACGCCGTAAACCAAGCGCGGATAAACGCAACATTGTCGTCGTTCGGCCTGCCGGATTGCGAAGTCGGCTTCTCGCCAGTGATCCGGTCACTGCAAGAGCGTCAGGACTGATCTGACGGAAGAAGTGATGACTGTCCGGTTAGCCCGTCATCCGAGACTACGCGACTTCGTTTCCCACAACCCGATAGATATCCTTCGATCAAAGACTGCGGATGGCTGTCATAAAGGTTTCGATCTTGCGGGTCGACGAGGCTTTGCTGGATTTGAGATTGCGCTCAATGCATAGTCCCGAGAAGAAGGACAGCACCATCTCCGCAATTGCAGAAGGAGCCATAAAGGGCTTTTCCGACTCGATATTCAACGCAAGCAGGCGTTGCAATAGCGCCCGATTCTCCGTCACGACCCCATAAGCCTCATCCGGAAGGATAGCGAACTCTCGCATCGAGTTGATGGAAAAACACCCCTGTTGTTCCCCCTTGTTGAGAGGGCCATTCTTCAGAAAAGTTTCGACATTCTTCCAGCCGAGTGGCTCCTTGGTGAGAAGTCCCCTCTTTCCCTGGCTCTCAAGATAGTGCCGAAGGCACGCCACAAAAAGATCTTCCTTGTCACGGAACTCGGTGTACAGCCCGGACTTGTTCACACCCGTGGCTCGTTCCAGTTCCTGAAGGCTCGTGTCCGCGAACCCGTGCTTCCAGAAGACCGGCATTGCCTTTTCCAGCACTTCCTCCCGACTGAAGCCTTTCGGGCGTCCCATACGCCTATTCTCCGATAAAAAACTAAATAGTTCAATATCTCTGCATCCGCGCTGCGCATCGGTCCATCATATAGAACTGAGCGGTTCAACACAGCCTCCGGACCCAGACAGTGTTCTGGCCAACTGATCAGGGGTGATTTGTTCCAGGAAACCAAGGAGATTTATGTCCAAGCTGGCAAACAAAGTGGCACTCGTGGCTGGCGGTTCCCGATGTAATCGAGGTGATCTCTTAAGCAGGTGCAGTCGATCGATGCAGGAGTTCATGTGATGTCGAATCAGCCGCTTTTTACACCATATCGAATGGGAGACCTCGATCTTCCTAACCGCATCGTTATGGCGCCACTCACCCGGATGCGTGCGCGACCGCATGATCACGTGCCCACGACCTTGCAGGCAGAGTACTACGCGCAGCGTGCTTCGGCTGGACTGATCATCACCGAGGCCACCGCGATTAGCCCGGAAGGATTTGGCTGGGCTGATACACCCGGCCTCTGGACGGAGGAGCAGGTCCGCGGATGGCGACGTGTCACGGATGCCGTGCATGCAGCCGGCGGCCGTATCATCTCCCAGCTCTGGCACACCGGGGCGATCTCGCATCCTGAATTGCGGGACGGCGCACAGCCCGTGTCCGCCTCGAACGTCGATCCAGGCCAGCTGTCGTTCACGCGGACGGGACGGAAGCCGACGGTAATACCGCGGTCTCTGACCAGGCAGGAGATTAAAGTCACGGTTGCGGACTTCGCACGAGCCGCGCGAAACGCGATGGAAGCCGGCTTCGATGGTGTCCAGATACTCGCCAACTATCTCTATCTGATCTCGCAGTTTCTGAACGCCACCACCAACCTGCGTAAGGACGAATACGGCGGGAGCCTGGAGAATCGCTCGCGTTTTCTTTTCGAAATAGTAGAGGCGATCCTGGGAGAGGTCGATACACAACGGGTTGGAGTCAAGATCAGCCCGATGCACGAAGGCGGCGCATTTCAAGCCAACGACGAAACTTTGCCCATCACCGAATACGCAATTCAGAAATTGAGCTCCTACAATCTTTCGCACTTGCTGCTCATGGGGAATACTACCGACTTCACCGGTACGCCACTTGAGAAATTGGCCAACGATGGCATGTTCCAGCATTTCCGTCCTCTCTTCAATGGCACTCTGATCGCAAACGTGAAGATGGACCGTGATCGCGGAAATCGCCTTATCTCCGAGGGGCAGACGGATCTGGTGGCATTCGGCCGGCCTTATATCGCAAATCCTGACCTCGTTCAGAGATTCGCCGAGAACGCTCCTCTTGCTGAGGTTGATTGGGAAACTGTGTATGCCTCCGGCTCGCACGGTTATTCCGACTACCCCACATACCAACCATCCGAACATAACCCAGGAGCTGAATATGCCTAAGACAACGCCCGAACAGAACAAGGCGATCGTTCTCGAAGCTTTCGACACGCTCTTTAATAAACGCGACTATGTGGCGGCGGAGCGCTTCTGGTCGCCGCAGTACATTCAGCACAGCGCACACATCGCACCAGGTCGCGAAGGACTATTCGCTCTTGTCCGCTCGACGCCAGATACGCTGCGCTACGAAAACCAACTCATCGTAGCGGAAGGCGATTATGTCATCGCCCATGGCCGCTTCACAGGAATGGGAAGGCCCGCGGCTTGGATTGCCGCCGACGTGGTTCGGTTCGAAGACGGTCTTCTGGCCGAGCACTGGGATGTATTGCAAGACGAGGCGACCAAGGCGAAATCTGTCAGCGGCCTTCCTACGTTTGGCGACAGTTTTCCGTCGTAAAGTGTTCGCCCGCTTCGCAGCATTCACTCATACAGATTGGAGCACTATGACTCTCACTGGAAACACTATTTTCATTACCGGCGGCGGATCGGGCATTGGGCGTGCGCTGGCCGAAGCGCTGCACAAACGCGGCAACAAAGTGATCATCTCGGGCCGGCGCAAGGGCCATCTGGAGGCTGTCGTGAAGGCCAATCCGGGCATCAAGGCGATCGAACTTGACATCGCAGATCCGGACAATATCAAAGCCGTAGCGCAAAAGCTGATTCGAGAACATCCAGATCTTAATGTTCTCATCAATAACGCTGGCATCATGGAACCGGATCAGGCGGCAGGTATCATCGACGAAAAACTACTCACCTCAACTGTTACGACTAATCTTCTAGGCCCCATCCGGCTGACATCGGCATTGGTGAATCAACTGAAAAGCCGTCGTGGAGTAATTCTCTACAACACTTCGGTACTTGGGTTCGTGCCCTTGGCTGTGACGGCTGTCTATTCTGCTACTAAAGCTGCACTCCACTCCTATGCGTTGTCGCAACGCTTCCTGCTTCGAGACAGCGGTGTCCGAGTTCTTGAGATGGTGCCGCCATGGGTACGCACGGAGCTGATGAATAGCCAGGAGGCCGAGCAGGCAATGCCTCTCGATCAGTTCATTTCCGAAATTTTGGAGGCGCTTGGAACAGATGCTGAAGAAATTCTTGTTGAGGCAGCAAAACCGTTGCGTGCCAATCCTGGCCCTGAGGAGCATGCCTTGGTCAACGAGTTCAACGAGCAAATGCTGAAACTATTCACCTCAAGCCAAGCGTAAGGAGGCTGGGTCACGTTTGATTGAGGTCGGCTGAGGGCAAGGGAGAATGAGGAAAACGACAGACGTCGGAAACTAAGAAGCTTCAAGGAAAATTGGCAGTCATTACCGGTGGCACGACTGGGATAGGGTTGGCTGCTGCAAAGCTCTTCGTGAAAGAGGGTGCCTACCTCTTCATCACGGGCCGTCGTCAAAAGGAACTCGACGAGGCCGTGCAAGCAATTGGCAGCAACGTCACTGGCGTTCAGGGAGACATTGCCAAATTAACCGACCTTGATCGTCTCTACAAGATCGTTGCGACCAAGGGGAGAATCGATGTCGTTTTCGCCAATGCCGGCGTTGCTGAATTTGCTCCCCTTGGGAAAATTGCGGAGGAGCATTTCGACAAACTCTTCGGCATCAACGTCAAGGGAACTCTGTTCACGGTGCAGAAAGCCTTACCGCTGCTAAACGATGGTGGTTCGATTATCCTCAACGGCTCGGTTGCGAGTGTGAAAGGTACGCCCGCCTTCGGCGTCTATGGCGCGACTAAGGCCGCTCTCCGTTCCTTTGTCCGAACCTGGACCTCGGATCTCAAGGACCGTCATATTCGTTCCAACGTCATTAGCCCGGGGCCGACCGATACGCCGGTCATCGATGGACAACCCGCGGACGCCATTGCACGAATCGTTTCCACCATCCCCATGGGACGAATGGGAAATCCCGACGAAATTGCTAAAGTGGCGTTGTTTCTGGCGTCGGATGATTCCAGTTTCATCACAGGTATCGAACTGTTCGTTGATGGTGGCAGAGGACAGGTCTGATCGAAATCACCGAAACGCGATCGGATTGCTGCCGTGAAACGCATTTGTCGATACTAATCCGACCGACGAACGATGACTTGCGGGTTGCCCGTGATCCGCCAGGAATCGGCATCCGCCAACCGCTCTTCGCCTTCTCACGACACAGCTTCGGAGAAGTAATTCAAATTGACATGGCGAGTTAGCGTCTCAGTCGTGGCGAGCCCTGGGCAGGTTGACATCATTGCTTGCGGGGATTGCTTCTATCATTTACGCGTGGCCTCTCGGCGCATGCGTATTTGCATTCCGATGAAAATAAGCTGCCGTGGCCATCCAGCGATGAGCAGCGGGCTTAGACGAGTTCGGTAGCAATGTCGAGCGTCATCGCCGCGAACTGCTTGTCCACTGTTACCGCATGCTCGTCTCCTTGCCGACGCCGAGGACGCGGTGCAGGAGACGTTGCTTCGTGCCTGGCGGTATCGCGACAGCGTCAAGGAAGGCGCGCCGTTGCGCCCATGGCTCTACCAAGTGGCTACGAACGCCTGCCTCGAAAGTATCTTTGTGGTGTGGCTCCAAGCATCGTCCGAAACATTTCAATGAAGGCACTTACACTGTCATAACCGACTGCGATAGCGACCTCCGTGACAGATTTGCTTTGTGCCAGCATCTCAAGGGCAGCAAACAACCGCGCCTGCTGTCGCCAACGGCCAAATGACATGCCTGCCTGAGCCGAAAACGCACGCATGAAAGTACGGCGTGCCATTCCGGCAAGATGCGCCCAGTCGTCCAGCGTGCGGTCATCTCCAACATCATCCAGCAGAGCGTCCGCAACTCTGGCCAGTCTTTCTTCTCTGGGTATCGTCAACCGCAAGGACTGCCGGTCAGGCTGTCGAATCTCATCACGAAGCGTTGCGATTAAGTGCTTTTTCGCCGCGTCGAGCGGTTGGCGCAGGCCCCAACCGACCATGCGATGAACGATGGCGAACAACAGCTCCGACGTGTTGAACACACAGGGCGTCTTGGGTAGTCCGCGGCACATCTTCGGAGACAAGTCGACCATCGAGCCAGCAGCGCCTCCGACAGAACGCGCCGCGTGCTTACAATTTGGTGGAGTCCATGCGCAACGCTGGGAGGGAAACAGCCATCGTTCGTTTTCTGTTTCCACGATCAGCAACCCCTGCGTCAGTGCGACGAGTTGCCCTCGGTGGTGACTGTGCTCTGGCGTCCAGCCCTCGACCATTCGCCTCTTGAAGTCATATGCCAGCACAGGCGTATCGCTCTCGTAGAGACGGCCCAGTTCTTCCATATTCTGCACCGAGAACATGGATTTACGAAGTTGACCCTTTTCCGACATAGTTCGCCACTTTCCCGTTAGCGGAACAAACGAAAGCTCAGTTAGAGTACGCGGCAGAATAACGAAAGACAACCCAACCGAATCCACATTCGAAAGGCGGAACGAAAATGATCCCGAGCTTTTTGCAGAAGCAAAACACACGACGCGGAATGTTGCGAAATTGCGCCGGGTTCGCGGGAAGCGCCCTTCTGGCCCAACTGTTTTCGGCAAGTCTTCTAGACGCCGGCGTTCCTGCTCTTTGTCAGCAGGCCGCGACGTCTCCAACCGACTCTCTGGGGGCCATGCGCGCGCAGATGGGCACCGTACCTATCCACTCGCAACCGCTCTCGGACAATCTCACCTTACTTTCCGGCCCTGGGGGAAATATTGTGGTGTTGAACGGGCCCGACGGCAAAATCGTAGTCGACACGTTTCTTCTGCCGGCCTGGCCGAAGTTGAAAGAAACTCTCGATCGGCTGGGCGATGCGCCGCTGAAAACGGTGATCGACACGCACTGGCATGTCGACCACACCGACAATAACGCCAATCTGCACGCCGCGGGCGCCACAGTGCTGGCCCACGACAACACCAAGACCCGAATGGCAGAGCCACACGACAGCGCGCTTATGGGCTTGCACTTTCCGGCATCCCCTGCGGATGCTTTGCCGCAGCAGACCTTTAGCAGCAGCAAAGAACTGCACGCCAACGGTGAAATTATAATGCTGCAATATTTCCAGCCCGCACACACCGACACGGACATCTACATTCACTTCCAGAAGGCTAACGTGATTCACATGGGCGATACTTTTTTTAACAACTTCTACCCGGTCATCGACGCCAGCACCGGCGGAAAAATCAACGGAATGATTCTCGCCGCCGATAAAATTCTCACCTTGGTCAACAACAACACTAAGATCGTTCCGGGGCATGGCCCGCTGGGCAACAAAGCCGATCTGACCAAGTTTCGGGACATGCTGGTTGTGGCGCGCGATCGTGTGCAAAAACTAAAGACCGCCGGCAAATCGGCCGGCGAAATAGCGGCGAGCAAACCGTTTGCGGACCTGGACGCCACTTGGGGCAAGGGGTTTTTCAATGGCGATGTTTTTGCGCAGGTGGTGTATTCCGCGCTTTGAGTCGCGATGCTCAGCGAGGCAAAGGCGCGGTCGTTCTCCGGTCCGCACCCTGTCGCTGATCCAAGTGCGGCTCCTATGAACCGCTGATTGCCATACTTTTTGAGCATCGTAAGTCAAACTCTCATGAGCGCGGACACGAGAGAAAGGTCAGGACAATTCAATGAGAAATGTAATCTACGCAATCAACCTTACTCTGGATGGCTGCTGCGACCATACCAAATTCAAACCTCCTGCCGATGACGAAGTACTTGAACATTACACGCACCTCTTGCGAGATTTTGACCTGCTCGTCTATGGGCGTAAAACCTATCAATTGATGGTTCCTTATTGGCCTGATATCGCAAAAAGCCAGTCCGAGACAAATGCGGATATCGAATTTGCTCAAACCTTTGTCTCCAAGAAGAAGATTGTTTTTTCACGATCGTTGGCCAGCGCTGAAGATGAAAATACGAGAATTGTTCGTACGAACCTTCGCGACGAAATACTTAAACTGAAGCAAGAACAGGGCAAAAATATTTTGGTCGGCGGTGTAGATGTTCCTTCACAACTGATGGAGCTTGGCCTGATTGACGAATATCGTTTTGTCGTTATGCCAACCATTGTTGGAGAAGGCAGACGATTGATGGAGGGGGTCAGCCTGCCCGAGAAATTGCAATTGAAACTGATTGAGTCAAAGCCATTTAAATCAGGATGTGTTGCGCTTCGTTACTTGAAACAGTGAGAGAGAACTCTGCAAGGCTCTGCCGGCACTTAGCAGACTGGCGTTTTCGCCCGCGGGTGGAGGGCTGTGGAGCCTTGATCGCTTGTTGCAGATGCCTCAACGGTCTAGCTGATTTTTGCGATTGTGCCTGCCGCCGGCGAGCGAGGATGTACTAACGGGCGGAATCAAATTAGTAGCGCCAAAACGAGGCTGAGCACGGCGGCCATTTCGCCGCGTTCGAACAGCCGGACATTTTTGTCGAGGAAATGCGTTCCGCGTTTCGAAAGTTAAGGAAGCAGTAACAAAAATGTCATCGGCCCAGTCGATCGAGTCTTTGAGTCGATCCGTTCTTGATTTTTGGCGGAGTGCTAATTTGCACTCCGCCTCTTTTATTGAATTGGAGACCGGACGTTCTGTGGGCAGGACTCTCACACCCGACCGTTTTGGTCGTGTTCGAAGAACGCTCCGGGCCGGCGCTCACCGTCCGGTCGTCTGCTCAGCCCATTGCGGATACCGAGCCCCTTCGACCTTGATATTTGAGGAGGCACTTTCGATGTCACGGAGGTCTTCAGGTGTAAGGTCGACGTTCGCCGCTCCGAGGTTTTCTTCAAGGCGATGCAGCTTGGTAGTGCCTGGAATCGGAACGATCCACGGCTTCTTGGCAAGCAGCCAAGCAAGCGCGAGCTGAGCAGGTGTCACCTTCCTCTTTTCCGCGAATTTGCTGAGCAGATCAACCAACGCCTGGTTAGTTTTACGGTTCTCCGGGTTAAAGCGTGGGATGGTGTTGCGGAAATCCGTTCAAGCGGAGCAAATGGAACGAATCCGATCCCGAGTTCTTCAAGCGTCGGCAACACCACTTCTTCCGGCTGCCTCCACCAGAGCGAGTACTCGCTCTGAAGTGCGGCGACTGGCTGAACCGCGTGTGCGCGACGGATCGTCTGCGCTCCTGCTTCAGAAAGGCCGAAGTGCTTAACCTTACCCTGCTGGATGAGCTGCTTCACCGCTCCCGCCACTTCTTCGATCGGCACGTTTAGATCGACACGATGTTGGTAGAACAGATCGATCGCATCAACCTTGAGCCGCTTGAGCGACGCCTCTGCGACCTTCCTGATGTGCTCAGGGCGACTATTGAAGCTGCTCCACTTGCCTCCATCGGCAGGATTCGGCTCTAAGCCGAACTTCGTTGCGATCGCCACCTTGCCGCGGAAGGGAGCTAGAGGTTCGCCCACTAGTTCTTCGTTAGTGAATGGGCCGTAGATTTCTGCGGTATCGAAGAATGTGACGCCGCGTTCGACTGCCGCTCGAATCAGCGAGATCCCGTCCTTCTTGTCCATGGCGGGGCCTAAGTTAAAACTCATTCCCATGCAGCCGAGTCCGATCGCCGATACTTCAAGGTTGCCGTTTCCAAGTTTGCGTTTCTGCATTGTGTCTCCTTCGGGTCTTTCTCTCATCTCCAAGGCTAAGGTCAAGCGTTGTGGAACCGGTATCCTGATCCTTCCGATTCATTGCCTATTCCTGTCGCTGCATACGATTTCGCGCAGATCTAGTCACCATTCAGCGCTATTCTTGATCCACAAAGGAGCACTTCGTGATGCACGCGGGAAATCGGAAGCTTACAAACAAAGAGCAGCCTCCACGCGTCGCTGAGTTGAGGGAAGAACTCCGTCGCAAGATTGCCGCCCACACTCTGAACGCAGGAGCCCATGCAACCGCGATACTGAGCCTCACTCTGTACCACCGAACTGCACCGAGTGCTTGCTATCCCGCAATGTTTGAGCCCAGCCTCAGCGTCTTCGTGCAAGGGCGAAAGCGCATAACCCTTGCCGTAACGACGTACCTGTGCGACGAATCGACATTCGTCCTGAGCTCCGTTGACGTGCCGGTGGTCAGCCAAATCGTCGCGGCAAGCGAGGACGTTCCCTTGCTGTCGTTGCATCTCAAACTCGATATGGCAGTAGTGCGGGAAATTCTCAGCCAGGAAGAGTTCCATGCACCTAATGGTTCATCCCCAGCTCGTGGCATCACGATTGGGAAAACGACCGTCGATCTGCTGAAGCCCTTTTGTCGGCTTTTGGACCTTCTTGACGTTCCAGAGGACATACCGTTCCTTAGCAACCTGATCCAGCGTGAGATCGTGTATCGCTTACTTCGAGGACCTCACGGCGAGCGGCTGCGCGCGATCGCGACGCTGGGCGATCAGAGTCACAGAACAGCGAAAGCCATCGCTTGGCTTAGGGCCAATTACACGAAACCTTTGCGCGTAGAGGAACTAGCGGAAGTTGCACGCATGGGAATGTCAACCCTGCATCATCATTTTCGCGCGTTGACGGCGATGAGCCCACTGCAATACCAGAAACAGCTTCGATTGGTTGCCGCGCGAGAACGAATGCTCGTTGAAGGGATCGATGCCGCGAGCGCGGCGTTCGAAGTCGGCTATGAGAGTGCGAGTCAGTTCAACCGCGAATACAAGCGCTTCTTCGGTCAACCGCCGATGCGGGATATCAAAGTGCGTCGGCTGGCCGGCTCCGCAATGGTCAGCGATTAACGACCCTGCCGATCATTCTCTCCAGATGGTCGCTAGGCTTGATCGGAAACGCCTCGGGCAGGATACTCTCGCATCGAAGTGTAACTCGATCCGAGGCGTTTTCGGGCAGACACCCGGATGAGATTTCGCAGCCCCGGGTTCATCAGCCTGTCGTGCTTTGTGTCCGACCCACCAATCCCGTGCGAACGTCGCTTGTTCCTGGCCTTCGACGACAGTTCGTACGTGACCGGAGTCGATATCGTCGTCGACGGCGGAATGAAGGTTTGGTGATCGGTGGGCAGGCCCGATTAGACTTGTTCGGCACCATTCCCACGGATCTTGAGCAGTTCATACCATGAGGCTGGCCCATCGGTGCCCGCTGCATAGTTAGGGAAGTCTCGCGCCGGTAACTGCGCCCATGCTTCTTCAATCGGCGCAATAATGCGCCACTCCGCCTCTACTTCGTCTCGGCGAGTAAATAACGTTGCATCGCCACGCATTGAGTCGAGAAGTAGGGTTTCGTACGCCACTGGTCCCTTCGACCCGAAACTTTCTTGGTAAGAGAAGTTGGCCTGAACCGTCACCGTCCGCACCTGCGTTCCCGGTCGCTTCGCGTCGAACGCGATCGAGATTCCCTCATCTGGCTGAATGCTAATGGTGATGACATTCGGATCAATTGCCGACGACGTGCTGGCAAACAATGCCTGTGGCGTCGGTTTGAGGTGCACGCGGATCTCTGTCAGATTTCGTGCAAGACGCTTCCCAGTCCGGATATAGAAAGGGACTCCAGCCCAACGCCAGTTCTCAATCTGAAACCTTACCGCTGCGTAGGTCTCGGTTGTGGAGTTGGAATTCACTCCCGGCTCTTGCCGATAGCCAGGTACCTGTTTCCCATCAATCACGCCGGGACCATATTGCCCTCGAACGGTGAATCGTGCGACATCCTCGACACTCATGGACCGAATCGATCGAAATACCTGCACCTTCCGTTCGCGCACCGAATCCGCATCAAACGCTACCGGCGGCTCCATCGCGGTCAGCGCCAGCAACTGAAGCAGATGGTTCGCGACCATATCGCGGAGGGCGCCCGTCTCTTCATAGAACGCCGCGCGGTTTTCGACTCCCACCGTTTCAGCGGCAGTGATCTCTACATAGTCGATGTAGTTTCTGTTCCACACGGGTTCGAAAAGCGAATTGCTGAACCGGAATACAAGGATGTTCTGCACTGTCTCTTTGCCTAGATAGTGGTCAATACGGTAGACCGCTTTCTCGTCGAATACGCCGCGCACAATATCGTTCAGCGCATGCGCCGATTCCACGTCTCGTCCGAATGGCTTTTCCAAAACAATTCGCGTCCACCCATGGTCGCGGCGGTTCAGTCCAACTGCTCCCAAACCTTCAATAATGGGCCCCGCTACTGACGCGGGCGTCGACACGTAAAACAAATGGTTTGGGCTCGAACCATTCTTCTCCATCTCCTGCAGGCGATCGCGCAAACGGGGATAGAAATTCTGATCGTTGATGTCACCTACCATGTAGTCGAGCCGCTGTTCAAAGTCCTCCCATCCTGACTCGCTGAAATCGCGCGTGTCTCTTGACTTGCCGGCTGCCTCCCCGCTCCTCTTGCGAAACTCTTCAGAACTCATCGGCGTGCGGCCGATCCCGAGAACTTCAAACTGCGGGTTCATGCAACCCTCACATGCTAGGTTGTAGAGGCCCGGGATCAGCTTTCGCTTGGTCAGATCGCCCGAAGCTCCAAAAATGACCAGGACACAGGAATCACCGATGGGTAGCGGTTCTTGCGATAACTTCTCGACAGGACTGGCGTGGATAGTCGCAGACATAAATGTTCTCTCTCTATAGATGCTCTCGATATCGATCTTGAATCCCTATCGGAGACTGAGCTTCGCCAGCGAGTCCTAGTGTGTATCGTTGGCCGGGCACTTGCCGGGTTTGAGCGTGCCGACCTGCCGAGCAACGTGCAACCTGCTTAGGAGATCCGGTCGATTGAATCAACCCGTGAGAGATAAAACGCCAAGTACTCCTTAATACTGGCGACTGCCTCGAAAGGTTTTGCGTATGTCCAAATGGCATATTCGGATTTTGATCCCCCGATGGGAATGCTGTAGTAGGTACAATCACCCTTGTACGGACAATAGGTGTAATGCTTGGTCCGAACGAGCAACGACATGTCCGCATCGTCGCGCGGCAAAGTAGTAAACCGACGGGTATCCCTTCTCCTCCAGCCGAAGCGCTCGCGTCGATTCAGCGACTATCCTGCCGGCGACCGTTACACGCACCCTGCCCTCAGCCGGAGAAATTGTGATGGGATGGTCAGTCCCAGGAATTCTGATCTCCTTGCCTTTGCTCGTTTTAGTCTCCATTGCGCTCCTCCCGGTATTAGTCACAGCTTCGAGCCGCCATCGACCGGAATACTGGCACCCGTGATCCAGCGTGCCTTGTCCGAAGCTAAAAACGCGACTACATCTGCCACGTCCTGCGGCTTGCCGATTCGCTTTAGCGCTTGCATTCCAAGAGTGGTATCGCGGCCTGCTTCAGTTTTCGTGAAATTCGACATGTCCGTATCGATCACACCGGGTGCGACTGCATTTACGCGGATGCCTTGCGGCCCAAGAATCGCAGCCCAGTTCTTGACCAGAGTTTCTAATGCTCCTTTGGTCGAGGCGTAGGCAAGGATCGACGGGTTGTCCACACCGGGCTTGCCAACTACGGCGTGGGACCCGATCGAAGAGATTACGATGATGTTCGAGCCGTCAACTAGAATGGGGAGCAGTTGCTGCACCAGGAAGAACGGACTTCGGACGTTTGTCGCAAAAAGGTTGTCAAAATCCTCTACCGTATAATCCGCGAGGCGTGCCGCCTTGCTGACTCCGGCGTTGAGCACAACCACATCCAATCGATCACCGACGATGGAGCGCACCTGTTTGGCTAGCAGCACAGCGCCGTTCGGAGTTCCCAGATCCGCCGAGATTGCATTTGCGCGTCCGCCTTTCGTTTGGATCTCCGAAACTAGAGATTCCGCCTCCTGCGCGGAGCGGCCGTAGTGAACCAATACATGTGCCCCCGTCTCAGCAAGCGCCGACGCAGTGGCTCGTCCAATTCCCCGTGACGCTCCTGTCACCAAAGCACTTTTATTGCGAAGACCAGTCATTTCTATTACCTCCGATTCGGACGAACACTTCTTCTGTCATGTACTAGGTCCAGCCCGTCGGTCTAGGGATCAATCGGCGGCGGCACTCGTGACAATCGAGGCAATCTCGTCGCTCGCATCCAGAAAACGGTTTGTCTCGAAAACGAAGTCTTCGTGATTCTCATACCAAGATCCGTGGTTGGCATCGGCATAGAGGATCAGCTTGGCATTTGGCATGTTCTGAGCGAGATAAAGCGAATTCACTGTATACACAATCACATCGTGGTTCCCGCTCACGACGAGCGTCGGCTGCTTGATGTCCTTCAGATATGCGAAGCGTTCTCCAGGTTGAGATCCCCACTCGCCGACGGCGGCAATCTGTGCTGGTGCGACCTTGTCGCCGATCGGGGTATCGCGGTTCTTAGTGCGGGAGAGGTAGCGCTTCAGATAGGCTCGGCCAGCCGCCTGACTCTTCTCCGAATCAGTGAAGAAGACTTTGAGCCACAGGTGCTCGGGTGGGTTGTAGGTGGCACCAAAGATCGCCGCCGTCTCCGGGGTGATGTGACCCTCGCCGTCTCCCGCGTCGTGATTCCGTGGGGCGGTACCAACCAGAATCAGCTTACGAATCAATTTCGGACGGTCGAGCGTGATTTGCTGCGCGATCATTCCGCCGATCGAGAAACCGAGAAGATCCACCTTCGTCAATCCGAGACCGTCAATGAACGCCTCCGCGTTTTTCGCCATGCCTGCAAAGGTCGTCGGCACTTCGCCGGACGAGCTCGCAACACCCGCATTATTGAAGATAATGACCTCACGCTCCTTGCCAAGTCCGTCCAGAATCGCGGGATCCCAGTTGTCGAGGTTTCCCGTGAAGTGCTGATTGAAGACAAGGGGTAAACCGCCTTGCTTGCCCCACCGCCGATAAGCGAAGCGAATGCCGTTGGCTTCAACCAACTGAGTGGGAACTGTCGTCGCTGTATAAGTGCTCATGGTTTAGTCCTTCTTTGTAATGATCGATGATCGGTTTGGCTGCCAATACTCTGAGGCCGTTTATGTATTGATCGTCCCCGCACTTCGCGCAATCGACGTTAGCCTCCCCTCCGGTCCCCACAATTAATCCGCGATCATCCCTCCATCCACTGGAATGGAGGCGCCGGTCATATAAGACGCATTCGCCGAAGCGACAAAGGCGATCACTTGCGCAATCTCCGCCGATGTTGCCAGACGCTTGACGGGTACTGTCGAAATGAGCGCCGCTTTGTTTTGATCTGTGTTGGTGAAGCGTGTGAGCATGGCCGTATCCGTGGTGCCTGGAGCGACTACGTTTACCCGAACTCCAGTCCCCGCGACTTCCAGCGCAGCGGATTTTGTCAGCCCCTCCACCGCATGTTTGCTGGCCACGTAAACGGACGCCCCTGCAGCGCCGACACTTCCATAGGCCGACGACACATTGACGATGCTCCCGCTCCCTTGGTTCAGCATCACCCGCAGTTCGTGCTTCATGCTTAACAACGTGCCGAGCACATTCGTGTCGAACGTCGCTGCGAAGCTTTCGGCGGTTTGCTCCGTCACAGGGCCGGGCATGCCTTCTGTCCCAGCGTTATTGACTGCAATATCCAGGCGTCCGAAACGCTTGACCGTTTGGTCCACAAGGTTGCGAACATCCTCATCCTTGCGGACATCACTATGGACAAAAATCGCCTCTGCTCCGAGCCCCTGTAGCTCGGCAACCAACTCTTGTCCTTGTTTATCTCGACGACCGGACACAACAACGCGTGCTCCTTCTTGCGCAAAGACCACTGCGGCGGCGCGGCCGATTCCGGTTAGCGCGCCTGTAATCAAAACAACTGGTGAACTCATCGCACTACCTCCCTGATCTAGAGCTATGCGAACCAGGAATGGATGAGTCGGCTGAGCCCGCTCCGCATTGCTCACATCACCTCGTTAGATTGCGATGCCCACTCAAGGTAGCGCCCCTGAAGCATACTTTGTTAAGCTGGCATCGATGCTTTCCAAGCATGGGAGTGGCAATGGAATTACGACACCTTCGCTACTTCGTTACGGTTGCCGACGCGGGAAGTCTCACGGTCGCAGCACAGCGAATGCTACACACGTCGCAACCTTCGTTGAGTCGGCAGATTCGAGATCTCGAGGACGAGGTGGGCGCCCAACTCTTGACGCGCCGCGCTCGCGGTATCGAGCTAACACCAGCAGGTAGAGCCTTTCTCGATCACGCCCGCGGAGTGTTATCGCAAGTTGACGCGGCAGCCGCAGCTGCACGCCGGGTCGCTCATCCCGCCAAGCCGTGCTTCACGATGGGCTTTCTGACCGGCCACGAATTGACCTGGATGCCGGAAGCCTTGCGGATCTTGCGCGACGAACTGCCTAATATCGACGTGATGATATCGAGTCAATACTCGCCTCTGCTAGCAGAAGGACTATTAAAAGGAAAAATCGATGCAGCCTTTCTTCGACGGGAACGAGGGGTGCCAGAGTTGGCGTACCGGGTTCTCGTCAAGGAGCCCTTGATGGTAGTTTTGCCTAGCAACCACCGTCTTGCTACGCTCAAATCCATCAGCCCGCGCGATCTGGTGAGCGAGCGCTTCGTAACGGTGTCCAACACGGCTCCTGTACTGCGCGCGGTCATCGACGATTACCTAAAGCGCTCCGGAATCAATATCACGCCTGCTCACGAGGTGGACCATCTATCGATGGGAATGTCGTTAATAGTCTCGACAGGCGGCGTGGGGCTGTTACCTGCTTACGCACAGAACTTTCTCCCTGCGTCTGTAACGAGCCGCCCTCTGAAGGGAGACGCGCCAACTGTCGATCTGGTCCTCGGCTACAGAAAGTCGAACCGGTCTCCGATCCTCAAGCTTTTGCTTTCGAGATTGGACGAGTTGGTCGCTCGTGCGGCGAATAAGACCCGTAAACTCGAAATGTACCCTAGTAAATGACTATGGAGTTCTTGAGTCAGGGGCGACCCTGATGTCGAGCGCTGTCGACTAGAAGAGTACCGAGAAACGCCCTTGTGCAAATGCCCTTGTGCTGATTGAAATCTGAGCACTTCAATCCGGGGGCTTGACTCCGAAACTGAAGGCAAATGCAATCATCCGGCTGAATGCGGAGCGTTATGACATTCGGCTCTCCTGAGAAGACTGATTCGCTCTTGCATGGTTCGAGCGGTTCGACCCCGTCGCCTGCCAGTGATCAGGCCTCTGCGGGTGCGTTTGCAGGAGCAGACTTGTTGGCAAGCCCTTTACCAAGCAAGTCCGCCTCCATCTTCCGCGCAAGAAAAGCGGGCACGAGGGCGTTCAATATGCGGTTCAGCCGCCCTGGAACGATTCTGGAGCGGTTTTTGAGCAGACCGCTGAGGCCCTCAGATACGCACTGCTCGACGCTCAGCGGTTTCATCGGCATGGTCTTCGGATCGAGGCCGAACTTTTCGAGCACCGCTGTGTTCGTAAACCCGGCCGCCAGTACAGTGACGTAGACACCTAGAGGTTTGAACTCATAGTGAAGCGCCTCGCCAAGGCTGTGTACATACGCCTTCGCGGCGCCGTCATTCGCCATACAGGGAACGCCGTTTTCCGCACCCATTGCCCCCGCGAGGATCAAGCCGCCCCGCCTCCGCTTGGCCAGTTTCGCGCCGAAATGGTGGGTAATGTCCAGATGCGCCATCGTACTGAGCCGCAAAGTCGCCTGAAGCAACTGCCGATCAAGCTTCAAGAACTCGCCGGGATTTCCGGTGCCGGCATTGGAGATGACAAGGCCGATGTCGAGATCGTCAGTGGCGGAGGCGAGTTGCCCGATGAAATCCTCCCGAGAGACATCAAGCACGATGACTCGATGATCCACACCGTAACGCTTGCTAAATTCAACGCCTACTTCCCTAAGCAAGTCCTCCCGCCGCGCAACGAGAACAATGTTGATTCCTGAAGCTGCGATTTGCCGCGCAAATTCCTTGCCTATTCCGGACGAGGCACCCGTGACGAGTGCCCAGGGGCCGAACCTTTTTTTATCGAGTGCGACTCTCATCTTTTTGCTCCGTTCTGCCTGCTTAGGGCTTGTTGTGTTGGTTGTGTCATAAATTATTCGCCAGCCTATGGCCGTGGATTGAGTCAGTGAACTGACTGACTGGCTAATCCCAACAGGACGATTCTTTTGTCAACCCGGATTCTTGTGATGATGTTGCCGGGCGGTCTTCGAATAAACGCTGGGTAAGCTCAATCTACTTTGTAAACG
>Ga0206931_1093_pt1 | contig 29651 bp, 34 predicted proteins | sample Alteio_BWOrgHeat_17_FD_152946 | JGI IMG/M metagenome (GOLD analysis project Ga0206931, IMG submission 152946) | Enriched cells from forest soil in Barre Woods Harvard Forest LTER site, Petersham, Massachusetts, United States -... | ecosystem: Environmental > Terrestrial > Soil > Temperate forest >...
CGACCGTCTCAGTCCTGCTCAATCACCTGGGGTGAATGTAAGCCCCCGAATGGCAGTCCTAGACCAGGGGTTCATTTCGCTTATTGTGACTCCCTGGCGGCGCACCAGGGGAATCGGGACCCGCTCAATGGGGAAGGGCCAGCACGGTAGAAGACCTCCTGCATCGGATCGGGATTGAGCCAACGCCAGCGTAGAAATCTGTTAGCATGGGAGAGTCTCGCAGTCCGGACAGCCGTATAGCACAGGGCAGGAGCTAGAATATTTCACCATTACATAGAACTTGTTGGAAGGGCTAACTGCCATCACTGCAGGAGTTATCTCTAGAGGCCGCATCCGGCGCCACCCTGTTATCAAGAATGGCTGTCGATTCAGAAAAACAGACCCGAGAACGCAACAAACGACTCAGCCTATGGTCGTAGGTGCGTGGCGGTTTCCCGCATCGGCCGCTTATATCGCCTACGAATCGGTTCCCGATTTGATTGGGGAAAGGCCCTGAGCCCAGCATTCCAGGAATCATTCTGGCGTGCGTTCCTCTGATCGTCATGCGAATCCTTTCGAGTGCAAAGAAGACGTCTGTAAGAAACTCTGGAGCGTAGCCATGAACGCACGCGCCAAACAGAGCGACTTCTGTGTCTAGCTATCATGTGTGTTGCTAGTCTCCTTCTCAACGCGGTTTTGGGATGGTGGTGGGCAGACCTGTTGTCACTCTGATCATGGTTCCGATTGTTGGGAAAGAGGGAGTGCATGCCTAAAAGGGAAGGTGTGTGACGACTGCTACTGTGGCGTGAATCCCGTAAACTGCGGCTGGGGCTCACGGCTCCTGACAATTGGTTAAGATCACAGTTTGGTTTTACGAGAGGGTGAGCCTTATGAAACGAGATTCTGGCAGCATTCTTTTCCTGGTTTTCATTGCCGTACTAAGCAGCGCCACTCTCGGCCAAACGAAGGAACAGCAGCGAAACGTAACAGTCAATGGGCATGATGGAACAGCCCAAGTGGTTGACCAGAATGGCCGGTTGTTCGTGGACGTGTCGGCCCTCGCCCGCATCGGCCAGGGTTCGGTGAGTTTCAGCGGACCAGACATCGTTCTGATGTTTCCCGCGGTTGGCAGCCTTGGGGCGACAGCCAGCACCGTGGAGCCCCTTGCTGCCCCTTCGCAGCCGCGGAATAGTTCTGCTCTGTCACAGGAATTTATGAAGACGGGCATCGAGGAAATCGCGCGCCTGCGGGAGTGGGCCACAACGTTGGCTTCAGCCATTCGGGGTGGGTATGGTGTTACCGACGAGTGGGTCAGCGGCTATCGCGATCAGGCGTCGCAGAGCCTGCAGTTGGCGGACGCAGCCGCCTCGACCGATGGTGACCGCAAAGCTGCGCATTTGCTCCATCTCGCATTTGACCTGGTTCATCAGTGGAGTGACAAGCTAGTGGCCGCGAAGAAATCAATGGACACGGCCAAGTACACGACGTCTCCGAACGCTCTGCGGGAAGATCCACTGTCGCAGAAAATCATCACCTGCGGACGCTTTCTGACCCAGATGCTGGGGAGCGCCATGTTTCAGGATGACGCTTCGTGCCACTGAACGAGCAGAACGGCCACTGCGGATGCAAGATGGGTCCGTTCTTGAGACTTTGGCGGCCGCGTCCTTGCACAAATCCCCCCTAGCGCGCACAATAGCTCGCCAAGTGCATTTGACTCCCACAAGAAAGAGTCCTCCTCGGATATTCCGATCTCGCCGCGGGCTGTTCCCGTTCCCGACTCTTCTCGGCGTCCTCCTATTGATTCTCACTGCTGCCAGTGGCAAGTCCATCAAAATGGTCACCAGTTGGTTCAATCCCAAGTACGAAGGAGAGAAGTTCCACAAGATTCTCGTCATCGGCGTTGCTCAGGACCTGAAAGTACGCGCCGATTTCGAAGATGAGATGGCTGCCCAGATTGCTCGCTCGAGCATCATGACAATTCCGGGGAACCAGATACTGCTGCGACCAGACCCCAAGGCGAAACCTGATCTCGACTACCTCCGCGAACAGATCCGCAGCAATCAGATTGATGCTGTCGTCGTCTCGCGTCTTTTGAAGGTCGATAAGAAAGTGACCTCCATTCCCAGTTCGTCGTACGTGGCCCCGTTTCCGTACTACTACTCTTTCTACGGCTATCTGGCGGCCGTATATCCCGTTGTTTACGATCCGGGATACACGCGCGTGGACACGACGGTAAGTGTCGAGACCAACGTTTATGCGACTAGTAGGCCGGACGGTGACCTGGTGTGGACCGGTGTCAGCGATTCCTTCAATCCAAAATCGGCACAGAAAGTCGTTGATGGCCTGGTAAAAGAAGTTCCGAAGCAGATGGAGAAAGACGGTCTGCTCCCGAAAAACTCCGCCTCGAATTAAAGACCTTCATCCTCGAACAAGCCTATTCTCGAAAAATGGCCGCAACAACCCAAGGCAATTTGCATCACTTCTTCGGCATCTTCGGGAACAAGAGTGCGATTTGCAGGCGGATGCTCCACGCACGGTGGTGTGGCAGGGGGCGGCGGGTGACCGCCGCCCCTATGCCAATCTGGCCGATCACTTGGGAGTTGTATTTGGCTTGTGGATTGGTGCGTTTAAGATAGGACTCGGTGTCAGAGTGCGGTCAGTTGAGCTCGTATGTTGAGAACGGTGCTGAGCGTGTCTTCGGCACCATGCCTGGAAATCCCAGAGATCGGTGCAGCGCGATCAGCACCAGCCCCATTCTGCCACCGCACCGTCAGCGGCTCGCGGCAGTGTCAGTATGCTTTTGTGATTGGTTCTATTTTGGTTTGAAGATAGTTCGGAACACCGATTCATCTCCCACGTAGTTCCCATGGGCGCCAATTGGCCCCTTAAGGAATGGTGGAATTTTAAACCCTGAATTCCGTACAGAGATATTGATAACGCGTGCGCCGGCGATTTCGGGAAGGCTCCATGTGAGGAGGTCGCTTGCATCGTTGAAGGCGATGATTTGTGGACCAAAAGCCGATGGCGCTCGATGTTCCAGGTACGTATCTCTCATGGATACCCAATGCGAGATCTCGGACGAAGGATCTTCATCGGATTCCGGAGAAGGTGTTGAGCCGTCGGGAGTTGTAGGTGCAAGTGAGAGTCTGGCAAGTCCGAGGAGAGCCACCTGGTTTGCCAGGAAATAGAATCCAACTGTGTGTTCGGAGAAATAGTCGAGGCCAACCTTCTCCTTCGGAGTGATGCGGAAACTCTCGAGCGCAGCATGGTGCGTTCCGAATACCCCTGTATCGAGAGCGTCCAGAGCAAGATAACTTCCCAGGCTGTGGGTGATGAAGAAAATCGGAGAGCCATCGTCATCTGGCTTCGCCGATCCAAGATCGATTCCCGAAGACTCCAGAGACTTCACCATCATTTGCCGGATACCGGATACCAGGACGTCTCGCATGGGCCCTAAAGCCAAAACTGCGTCGCCAAAGCCCCAATCCATCAGTCCGTTCTTTAGATTGCGGTTCATTATCGCCGCATGTCGCGGTTTGTTTTTGATCTCGGCTACATACGATTTTGCGAGCCACTGGTATTTCAGGAAGTGCTCTGGACTCGCAGGGTCCGGCTGTGTCTGTTCCGGTTGGCATACATTGAGCAGTTCCTTGGAAGGCCCAGTCAACAACACGTCGCTCTTGATAAGAAACTTGCATTTTACTGAGTACACGAGAGGCCACCAATTGAGCTCGTCGAGAATAATCGTCACGTTCCCGTTGCCAGTGATCTCATAACGGTCAATGAATGGCGCCGACGCATTCCACTCGTCGTGTGACGTCCAGATGGGAGCATTCAGGTACAAGAGCTTGGGCCACGGCGCATCTGTAGCAAAGGCTCCGCTGTCGACGTAGAGACGGTGTACGTTGCTTACCGTGCATTTCTTGAGGTATTTGCAAATACTCTTTCGCAGGGGCAGTGAATCCCCTGGCCCGATCTGGTTGATGCCGTGCATGTAGAGGATATGGACCGGAGGGAATTCACTCGTCGTTAGCCTTTTTGCATTGTCTCGTGTAGCTGACGAAGCTGTGGCGGAGCTTTGCTCACTTTGGACTAGATCGCCAACTGACTCCGTGCCGGCGAGTTGTTGCTTTGTGGATTTGCTTTGGGATTGCACTGATGGCGACGAGAGTACAAGCCCTGTGAGGCACGTGAATATCCAAATCCTGCTAGTCATCATCATGCATTGAACTCCAGTGACCGGACCGATCTTTTGTACCAAGTGGAATGTCAGTGTAACGCCGGCTTGGTCACGCCGTTACATGACTACTTGCTCTCCAGCACCACTCGGCCGTCCAGGGGTTGAGTTGGCCAAATGAGCAGCCCCAAAACACGGAGAAAGCTCGGCGATGACCTGCGAAGCCATCGTGAACCGTGGAACCGTGCTCCGTTGCTTGCGCCATCCGGTGCACAGTGCCTCGCTCAGAGCGCTACGCCCCCGCCTTGCCTGAAAGGCGATGGCGGCGACGGAGAAACCCCCAGGATGATCCTCTCGGAGGCTGCAACCATCGACAACTGGGAAAAGTGATAGGCATTTCTAATCGTGCGCGTCAGCGTCGGCAACATGTTCGAATAGCCATGGTGGACACCGAAACCGGCGAGTTCACCGAGAAGACACTTGGCCACGCAGGGGATGCAGTACGAGGGTTTTACGCAGCCCTGGAAGGTCCAGTGGTCGTGGGAATCGAAGCCATCGGCTGCACCAAGTCTTTAGCTGACGGTACCAACTATGTCGCCGACATGCTCCTGCGTGCCGATGCCAAACAAATCGTCGTAAAAACTCAAAATCTTGACTACAAGAAAGTCGGCAATTGAGCAGTTGCTAGGAATGTTCGGAGGACAGAAACATGGTGAGCGTCAGAGAACCTACACGGTTGACGAGCGTAGCGAAAGTTCGTGCGAAGCTCCTCAATCACGAACGCGCCGTCGATAAGTGCTAACGCGAGTAGAGTAGAGAACAGGCGCAGTGGCTTTAGCTGTGTGGTCAATAGACATTGTTTCCGGTAAGCTGCGCGAATGAAAAACGAAGTGCGGAGGCGACTGGGCTGGGTTGAGTTGTTTCTTCGTCTCGAAAATCACACTGTGGTTTGTCGCAAGTGCGGCATCTCGCGCCCTACTCTCCGGAAGTGGGTGCGGCGTTACCGTGAAAACGGAGTGAGCGGTCTCTCATCGCTGAGCCGCAGGCCTAGGTCGTCGCCCTTGGTGAAAGTTCTGGATCATCATCGCGAGTGGATTGGCGAGCTGCGAAAACGCCGTTTGGGCTCCCGAAGAATCCAGAGCGAACTCCAGCGCAACCACAACTTCGAACTATCCAGGACCACCATCGAGAAGGTCTTGCGGGGGCTGGACGTGAAGCCTCTGTCACGGTCGCGACGCCCGCGAAACGGCGGAACTCGCTATGCGCGGCATATTCCTGGCGAGCGCATTCAGATGGACACCTGCAAAATCGCGCCCGGCGTTTACCAATACACCGCCATCGATGACTGCACGCGCGTTCGCGTGTTGGCCGTCTACCCGCGCCGAACGGCCGCCAACTCGCTGTTGTTTCTGGAACGCGTAATCGAAGAAATGCCCTTTCCCACGCAGGCGATTCAAACCGATCGCGGACGCGAGTTCTTTGCCTATGGCTTCCAAGAGAAGTTGATGGAATACGGGATCAAGTTTCGGCCGATCCGCCCGAGATCGCCCCATCTGAACGGGAAGGTCGAGCGCTCCCAGCGCACAGATCTGGATGAGTTCTATCCGACGGTCGATGTGAAGAGTTCCGATCTGTCGCAACGGCTGCAAGAATGGCAGGACCACTACAACCAGTATCGCTCTCATGGAGCCCTAGAAGGTTGCACGCCCTGGCAGGCATGGCTGAAGAAGCTGGCCGTGACTCCCTTTCACGACGAAGTGGAGGCTAACTTCGATCCCTCTGCGGAGCGGTTGCGTCACCCGAACTATCGAATGGATATGCAGCTGGCACAGCAGAAATCCCGGACGCTGTCTTCTTAGTTCGGGGGCGCTGCCCCCGATCCCCCGAGATTTACCGCCTTCGGGCCAGAATGGCTGGCTTACACAGGGGCGAACTGGGAGTCCGCCCCCAGCCAATCCGGCACTGAGTCGGCGCTCGAGTTGCGTCTCCGCAGCGCTCTGTCCTCCGCTCAGATGGGAGTAGTTTAGTTCAAAACTTCCGCGAGGCAAATGTGGAAACGATGTGTGTGTGCCGCACACTTTAGCCTCCCGGTGGCAGTTGGGATGCTTTCGCATGGCCCGCCTCAATCCGGTTTGGCTTGACCCTGTTTCCTGTTGCCGAGTAGGCCCGGGGAATTTCGCCCCGAGCCTCTCACAGATCCGTGCTTGACCGTCTCCGGTCACACGGCTCGTACCACCCGTGGAAGGCTGGCCCCTTCCGCCGAGACCATCGGGTTCCTCCTGCTACCAGTTGACCCATGTCGACCCCGACTCGGTGACCCGCCCCCTTCGCTCGACGAGAATTACCCCGTCTCATCGCTACTAGGGAGCAGTCCGCCCCTGCTCGGCACATCGGTACTGTCAGCCTCGCGGGGCTTCCGCTTGGGCCTTCTCCCTTAGCATCACCGACCAGGTTCTCAAGTTCCGTACGAAAGCCCGGATGAGAGTCACGCCTCCTATACACCGGACATCGCATGGCCAGTAAGTAGGTCCCCTTCCATGCTGCTCCCGGAACAAGCGGGACATTCCGGTTTTGATGTCGTTTGAGTTCGATTTCGATGCGTTTTCAGAGGTTCGTTTGCACTCGTCTCTCTCATCCATACATGACGTGACCATCGTCACGCCTTGTAACCATAACGTTCGCCACCGCAGCTTTTGGCTGAAGCAGCTTATGGCAGTTTGAAGCCTCTCCCTACAGAGCGACTCCGAAGGGCCCTCCTTCATCTTTCGTACAGCATGACGATTTCTCGTCTTCTTGACACAACCCGCTCATCGAACCGGACAGGCAGATTTCCCGCATTCGGCTCTCGGAAAAGACACATGATGTTACGTGTGACGCCGTCTGCAACTTCTGAACACAACCCGGGGTGGCTAGACTCAATCGTCAATCCCCATGTCCTTCGTTGCTTCTTGCGTCCGTCTTTAACTGAGGCCCCTTCCCTCCGCCGGAGTTACCCAGCTCCCTCGGTACTACCCTCGCTTCCCTGCTCCCCTTCCTTCGTGGCTGTCTTCAAACTCGGGCTGCTCTGCACGCAGAGAACCTGGCACTCCGTCATCAGCTTCTTGTGCTGTAGCGCGTGCACCAAGACCGTCGTCTGCGATTGCGATCTTGCGACCGACTCGTTTGGGTCTGGCTCTCTAGAGTTTGGCCCAATTGGCGCTCGCCCTGCGCATTGTGAAACCGGAGACCGTCATCGCTTGGCACCGCCAAGGCTTTCGGCTGTATTGGAAATGGAAGAGCAGAGTTCGTCATGGTCGACCATCTGTGCCGACGGAAGTCCAGAACCTGATCCAAACAATGAGTTCAGCGAATCCACGTTGGGGCGAAATTCCAAGTCTCCGGGCCCGCGCCCGATCATCTGCGTTTGGATAGGAGATGTGAATCGAGCGGTGAAACTGGCTTCGCTCATTATGCCGATCGAGCAGGAAGCTACCTTCCGGCGTCTTGTGATCTCCCCGGCGGGTTTTTGCGCCAAGGGGATCGGTGCCCAGAGCAATGCGATAGGTTTTCAGCACCCGGTCGCTTTTCATCAGCATGAGCTTGCGCTCACTCTTCAACACGATCACCTTCTCGGCAACGGAGGAGGGAAGGGGGACATCGGCCGCTCGTACGAGGCGAGTTCCGGCCAACCCAAAGGATAGAACCAGCACCATCCCCTTCGGCATCATGCTGGATATTTTAACGAAAGGCCTGAACTAGCCAACGCTGTGAGAAAAGCAAACCTAGCCAACGCCGTCCTAGCAGATTTGCTAGTTGTAGCGAGTTTTTCCCAAGCTTAAGCTCACGCGTACAGTTTCATGCACTGCAACGACTGACTCGAGGTGCAGGTTCATTACTGTTACTGCTCGCCGTCGATCGCGTTCGGCTTCTCAAGCCGCGCGACCTCGAAAGTGTCGCGGCTTATCGGCAAGTTGTACGTGGCGGCCTTTCACGCTACAACCACCTTGTGATCTGGCCGCTCACTCCCCAAAACCCAACTCAAAAGGAGACACATCATGACTGGAACGGCACCGATCTAGCACGAAGACTACGAGATCGGCGTCGTGGCACATATCCGATCAGGATGTCTGAGGCCTTGCTGGACCTGGCATTGCCGCCAGATCTCTTGAGGTGGCATGAATGTGATCCAGGACTTCGCGCCTAACCACGAGGCCCTGGATCATCAGGAAACACAGGAGGGAGGGAACATGAAAGCGAGTGAGAACCCTGCAGTTACTTGTATCGACATCAAGGAGCGGAGAGGCGGGCGAGTAAATGATGCCTGCCAAGCCAATAGATTGATGTTGGCTCTTACCTTGTCGTTGTGTTGGATATGCATCGGACTCTCGATTGGCAGCGCGTCAGCTCAAGAGGATAAGGCAGCTCAAGCAGAGCAACAAGTGCCCCAGTCCGCCGTGATCACCAAATCCGCCACGGCTGTCGGTTATGAGGTCGGAGGGGGTAGCACGAAAGTCGATCTGAAGGGCACAGAGCTGATGCCAGAGGCAACTGGTCAGGCGAAGGTGGAGATTAAATCGAAGGCAGGAAGGACCAGTGTCGATGCCGAGGTGAAGGGTCTGAAGCCGCCCTCGACGTTAGGTTCGGAGTTTTTGACCTATGTGCTTTGGGCGGTGACGCCCGAAGGAAGAACCGAAAATATGGGAGAGATCCTCCTCAACAAAAATGGAGCTGGCAAACTCAGCGCCACCACGCCGGCGCAAACCTTCTCTTTAGTGGTTACTGCTGAACCTTATTTCGCCGTCCGTGTACCAAGCGAAGTGGTCGTCCTCCAAAGCGAGAGGCGGAAAGACACAAAGGGAAAGATTTTTCCCGTGAGCGAGTACAAGCTCATGAAGCGAAGCCAGTACGAAAAGATGGGAAACCCCTTGGCACTGACGCTCGATCCGAATGTTCCGCTGGAGATGTACGAAGCGCGCAATGCGGTGGAAATCGCGAAGTCGCGTGGTGCTGATAAATACGCACCGGAGATCTTTTCCAAGGCAGAAGGCAGCCTGAAAATGGCCGAGAACTCTCTCGCGGGCAAAGCAGACAAAAACGCGGTCATCTCAACGGCTCGACAGACTGCGCAATTCTCAGAGGACGCAAGGGCGCTGGCCGCACAGCGCCAGGAAGAGGAGCGTATTGCGAAGGAACGCGAGGACGCCGCTGCGAAAGCCCAGGCTGAAGCTGAAGCTAAGGCCGCCGCCGAAGCCGGTGAAGCCAAGCGTAAAGCGGATTCCGACGCCGCTGAAGCCAAGCGCAAAGCGGATGCCGAAATCGCTGCCCACGAAGAGGCTGCGCGGGCGGCACAGGCCCAGACCCAGGCTGCGGAGCGCGAGAAGCAGCAACTACGCGTCCGTTTGCTTGAGCAGTTCAATCGTGTTCTGCCCACTACTGACACGCCTCGTGGCTTGGTCGTCAACATGGGCGACGTGTTATTTGATACTGGCAAGGCGGACCTTCGGTCCGGAGCGCGGGAGGCCTTGTCTAAACTCACCGGGATCGTGCTCAACTATCCCTCCCTCCGGCTAGCCATCGAGGGTCACACCGACAGCACTGGCAGCGCGGAGTTCAACCAAGCTCTTTCCGAAAAGCGCGCAGATGCGGTCCGCGACTACCTAGCTAGCCAAGGTTTGGATGCCGGTACGTTGTCGGCACAGGGGTTAGGGATGAACGATCCCATCGCCGACAACAAAACCGCAGAGGGTCGACAGAAGAACCGCCGGGTCGAAATCATCGTTTCGGGAGAGGTAATTGGAACCCAGATCGGAGGCAAGACCTAGCCATCAGCTGGAGAATCTATTTCCCGGCCGAGCATGTGCAATCCACAGTGACAACCCGGTTGGGTTGGGTTTCTTGGGAGCCGCTGGCCGCGATGGACGGGAGATTATGCTGGAAACGCTGCTTACGAAAATCCAGAAGTTAACCGTTCTCGCGCTCTTTGGAATGCTCGCCGTCGTGGTGGTTCTCTCCACGTTGCACCTAGGCGTGCTAATCGCTCAAGAAATCTGGACGCCGCCTCGGTTTCTCATTCGGGTGCAAGGCCTGCTCGAAATTTTTGGATACTTCCTGCTGGTGCTGATCGGAGTGGAGTTGCTGGAGACCCTGAAAGCCTACCTGAAGAAGGACGTCATTCACGTGCGGGTTGTCCTGGAAGTTGCGCTGATTGCAATGGCGCGCAAGGTCATTATAGAAGAACCCAACTCGGTGCCAGGCCTGACCTTGCTCGGGATTGCGGCCCTTATCCTTGCATTAAGTATGGCGTATTACTTCGAGAGGCAGGCGCAAAGAGGATCAGTCCCCAACTCCGAGCAAAGTTGAAGCGAACTCCCACTGCCCTTTGTTGGCCCTTGGGAAGCTCGATGAGCGATACCCGAGACCCCGAATCAGTTGTTGACCCGAATCATCGACATGACCGTCACCATCGATCCGCTGAAGTGAATCCATGACCTCTGCCTTTGGCAGCGCTTCGCGTCACTCTCGTCCCTCGCCCACGGGCCGCACTCTTGTCAAGTTCCTCCAGGAAAAGGGACCAACCGAAGAGATAAGGGTCCCTGATACTAGTGTGAGGACTTATTTCCAGACCTCAAGGCAATTAGGTTGCGAAGCGAAGTGTGCCTAAATCATTTTTGAAACAGACCGATTAGAGGGCCTTTCCTGGGCATGCTCTCTCTTTTCGCGGGAGATCATTTGCCACGAAGTAGCCGGCAGGCGAGATTAGAAGTGGGACAAATTCCTAGCTTCCCGCGGGGGAGAGCGAAGCGATGCATCCCAGACCATTCCGCATCAGGCGTTAGGATTCGTTCGCCTGGTCCAGACGCTTGCGAAAATCCTTCGCCCATGAGCGCAATGCGGCCTCGATATCCCCCCACTTCTTGTAGGCGTTGAGCCCGCTGAACCATCTGCGTCCGCCCTTGCTGGTCACGAATGCCGCGATACGTTCTCCGGATAGTGAATCGAGCATTTCCCCTTCAATCTCCACCTTGCCAACGCTAAGCCTAGGCACAGCAAGGCTGGCCCCCGGGGCCACTGCCATTGAAGCGGCCGTTGCGCCCGCCTTCAAGGCGGCATTCTTCTTGCCACCCGTGGGCTCCACGTTAGTAATTGCAAGGCGCATGTACAAAACACCCGGCCCTGGCTCGGTTACCACCTCATAGCCTGAGCCCATGAGTTCGTCTGTAACGGCATCAGCGAAGTATCGAGCCAGGCGGTCCAGATCATCTGGATCGATCCCGCGATCTTCTGCCTCGGGGAGCAAGAACACAGTGACAGGCTCAAGGAGGAATTTGTGGTAGGGCTTCAGCGCCGTTTTATCTTTTTCGTAGAGCAGCAAATCGCCATTTTTCGGGTCGGGGTAGAGTCCGGAATAATCATCTAAAAAACCGGACACTCTCTTTGAGGATGGCTCTTGCTGTTTGGCCGAATCTTGAGCTTGTGTCAGGACACTAAGCAGCAGCAACGAACTGCCCAGAAGACTCAGCCAGACGAGGTGTGACACCGAAAGCCAGCAGGCGGCGTGCCGGACGCATGTTTTCGGAGCGATGCGCCCTTTCCCGAGCACTGCGACTGAAGGACTCTGGATAGGCATAGGTCGTTTCTCCCGCGATTACTCTCTGTCACTTTGCCTTTGGTTGTCGCCTAGCAAAACTCCTAGCTTGGGTGCAAGCGCCTTGCAAGGCTGGGTTGACCCAGTGATGGGAGCGCGCTTCCGGGGGAATCTAAAGAGACGCTGGTTCGCGATGCTGAAGGGCGACGCCGGCGGTTTTGGCGGCGGAACACAAGTCACCTGGCAGATATACTCCAGCGCAGAAACGGAATTCAAACAGCGATATTCGCTGTTTCTTGGCTATCGCAGCTTGAGTGTTGATTACAGAAATGGTGGCTTTATCCTCGACACGTGCATGAGTGGGGGGCTCCTCTAGGATTTAGTATAAGGTTGATTTAGTATAAGGTTCAGGTAGCTCAACGCCGCTGGGCCGGCCAGCGGTTCCTCGAAGTGCTCCGAAAGAGCGTCTGCCTGCCCACGATCAATCGGAAACACGTCGAAATACTGAAGACCCAAGCTTCAGAACTTCCAGCCCAAAGCCGTAGTGATTCCCACATCGTTCCGGGGAGCGTTGATCGGTGGACGACTGTCAAAATTCTCATAGAGGCTGAAGTCCCAAAAAAGGTGCCTCACTATCTCGATACGAAGGTTCGATTGCGTACTGAGGCGCACTCGCCCAGGATCGGTCAGGCTTGGGAAAACCAGTGCATTCGAACTAATGTCCATACTTCTGAAGCGGAAGGTAGAAAACGCCAGGCCCAGAAAGGACTCACCATTGCTGCGCACAGGCTCAATGCCGGGCTCAGCAAAATAGTCTTCATGGGTATAAACCAAGCCTCCGAGCGCCATCAGGGAGGTTGTATCCGTTCGCACCAGGCGTCTGCCTAGGCCGCCACCGTATGTGGTACGAAGATTCAGACGCTGCCGATCGCTCTTCAGCGCGTCGAAAAGGCCGGCATAAAGCCAGTTCTGTGTCAGCATCCTTGTGTATTTTGCGTCGAACGTGTAACGGGCAGTGTTCGGGCCTTTGGACTGGGCGGTAATCTGCGAACTTGTACTTAAATCAATCGCGTATGCGGGGGTGTTATACGCGACGTCACCGGAAAGAGATGAAGTTGCCTGGCTATTGTTGCCGGTAAAGCTGAAACCATAATCGATTGAACCAGTCAATTGCTTCCAGAAACTGGCTTCCCGCTGCTGGATCGTGATTATCTCGAACTGCGATACTTCAAAACTCGCTGTATCGGAGACAATTCGAAACTCGCTCTTCGTTGTCTTCTCTCCTTCGATTTTCTCAATGTTGCCTGCATAACGGCGCCCGTCAACCAGCGCCACGATGAATTGGTCTTGGCTCTCCAGTCGCTCGACGCGGTTCCAGTCCAGGCGGACCGACTGTGACATGTACTCGGACTTAAAGGAGAGTTCGCCGTGTTGCAACCCCCTGATCTCGCCCGTGAAGCGGTCCCCATTCTTCATCACGACCACGTCATCCTTGCGCTTTGCCAGTGAGGGCTGGACAGCAGCAACCAGCAGCAACGCTGTGTAGGCGAATCCTGCATTCTGAAAGAGGTGCAATGCAAATCTCCATTCTTCGGATCTGGGTAGAGTCCAGAATAGTTATCTAAAAAACCGAAAACTTTCCTTGAAGGTTTTCCGGATTCAGTGTCTTGAACTTCATTCGCAAGATGGGTTTCAACGTGATGTCGAAGTTCGGGCCAACCTGCCAGCGCTCCTGCTCCGAATCCTGATCGACGGCCTTTTGGGCCATAAAGAACAGTCGATATTTTGCGATAACGTTAAATAGGTATCGACCTCCCGCCAAAATTCATTCACGGTACCTTGCGAGCATGCGGAGTCACTGTGGAAGCCTAGCAGCACAATGAGTACTCCCGCCAGCCGAACAACTCGTCGCGCGGTCGATTTATCGTTCCACTGTTTGCTGAGCGACAAGGCCGCGTTTCGAGTTTTCCTAAAGAATCGATCTGCGCGCCCTGCTACTCCTTTCGAAACGGAGCGAGAGCATTTATTTCTGCTCCAATCCCTTTAGGGTTTCTTGCAGCGTTACTTTCTCCGGGCTCGAGGTCAATCGCCGGAGTGCCTTCGTGACCGCAAGGTACTCCCCGACCGAAACGAAACGCGGCGTGCCTTCATTATCCTTGAAAAACGATACCGTATTGGCCTGAGCCCGCGTATTCACCCCAGTCGGCAGGGACGTAAGTTCTGCACTTAGCTGTACCAGAGAGGTAATTCGTCCCGCTCTGTAGACGTCCAGCAAAGAACGCCATCAGGATTAGCGTAATCACACCCCATATAGTGTGCGCTTCGTACGGCCGCTTCCAACTTGTGGCTCACAACCGCCTCCAGCAACTGTCCCAACTCGCACGGCTACGGGCGAGGTCATCACCGCCCCGCCAGCCTGTAATGAGCATTTTCCCAGAGGCGAGCAAGCAATTTTTGAAATGTCATCGTACTCGCTACTTCACGGAATAGCCGCGAGCGTCCATACAGGCGGCAAATGCGCGCTGGAAAATGTCTAGGCCTTCTTTATGCGCCAGGATCTCCTGTTCGTGTTCCTTCTGCAGTTGCGCTTTAGCCTGCGCGGCAGCTTTTTGCTGTGACTGAGCATTTGCAGAGCGTTGCGCTGCCCCACCTCTCATCGTTCCTGCTACAGCGCCGGCCCCGGCGCCTTTACCGGCACTGCCCCCAATCGCGCCGATCGCCGCTCCTCCAGCAGCGCCTCGCGCTGCACCTGCGACCCTCGCCCCCTTCACCTGATCAGCGTTTTCGGCTGCCTGTTTTTGGGCTGCCTGTACCTGCTCGGCAGTTGGTCCGGTGGGAGCAGGCTTCTGAGGATCAAGTCCGGTGCGCTGCTTGGCCATCCCGTAGCACTCGCTCTCATCCTTGAGCTGTTGGTCCGCGTTTTGACCATTCTTTGCGAATGCAAACATGCCAATGCTCTGCGCGGGTGACCAGGCAGGGGCACCTTGTGCCGATGACGAAGCATCTTGCTGGGCTGAAGCCAGCGATCCGAGGCAAACTACAAAGATCAATGCGGCGACAGCACCACGAAAAGAGATCATATTTCCTCCGAATTGAAGCAATTCGTAACTGCTCCGGGCCGAATTCTTGCATTGGGCACCGACGGGCAGACTTTGGAACACCCGTCAGAGTCAGGATTACTGCACTACGTAAGTCGCCTGCGCCAGCGCTAGCAGGTAGAAACCGAGCCCGGAAGAATACTAGTGCCCAAACCGTCTTAGAAATTAGGAGCTCGGGCGGACGTTTACAGCTTTGATGTACTGATTCCCGTAGCTCTCGATTTCATAGTGGCCCTTCTTCTTGTCGAACCGAATCTTCGCCGCAACCATGATTTGGCCGCTTCCTTCACCCTTGTCGTTCACCTTTAATTGTAGGAATCCAAAGGGATAGTCTGTCGTTCGACCGCCACGATACAGCTCGGCAAATGGCATAATGCGAGCAGTCACAACTGTTATGATCGTGTCAGAACCAGCTTGACGCTTCCGTGCAACGGCAAGCTGATTTCCTACGCTGCCGGTTGGGTTGATTCGTCCTACGTCAAGTTTTTCCATGGCCCTCCGGAGTGCGTCAGGACCTTTCTCTTTCAACAGCGCCGCCAGTTGGTCCACTTCTTCAGCACTGGTGTAGCGATCAACGCGTAAGTTAAAGCCAATCGACTTGGCCGACGCTGGTCCCCCTGTTCCAATAGCTGTGCCGGTATATCCTTCCTGCTTCATTTGCTCTTCCTGGCACAAAAGGGGCAAGATAATGAAAGTCACTCCTAAGATCAGTATGGCAAGCTTTTTCATGTGTTAGCCTCCTGGTATTTGACTTCGCAAATCTCAGCCCTCAGTGCGAGCAAGATGAACCGCAGGCAATACTCCGTAAGCGTCACTTCGGCTTGTTGCCGCCAGACAGCTTCCTGTGGATCTCTGGCCAAAATTCGATGGCGAAGTTCCCCAGGGTCTGATAACTCAGGCTGATCGCCACTCGCGTGAGGGTTAGGTTTCCACCGCGATCCTCCGCTGGATAGTAGAGATTTGAAAGACCCGCGCTGGTAAATTTGCCGAAAACGTTCGACCAGTTCGGTTGTCTCTTGCCCGAGTCGGCGCGCGTAACAAAACTTCGAGTAAGGGAATACCCCACTCGTGACCAAGCACTTCCGTCGCCTTTCCTAAAGTAGCGTGGATCCTGATGCAGCAGTGATGGAAACGCGTAGGTGCCAAAAAAACGAGCTGATGTACCGTCAAGAAGAGCAGCCCCGAATCGTTTTCCATAGCCGCCAAGCCCTTGTCCGTATCCAGCATGCGTGTCCGTTGCTTGACTGACTCCCGCTTGCACGGCATAGGCCGCGACTGGAAACGGATCCAACGCAGCCTTGGCAAATAGCCCAAATTTTTGCTCCGCTGTCAACGGCGGAGCATTTCGAGCGTCGGTAATGTTGTAGGCGGGAACGATTCCGAAAATACGTTCTGAAGAGTTGCTTTTTGATTCCGCGGGCGCAGTGCTGCCTGCATTGGACGAACTTGGATGTCCCTGAAGCTGAGGCATGCAGGCGCGTTGATCAACGACTGCCCCCAGATCAATAGTGGAGCCGAACAGATTAGCAGAAGCAGCCATGCCGCAGGCAATCGGGAAACGCAGTTTTGAATTCTTTTGTTGCGCATTCTCGGACCCGGAGACCATGACTAGTGGCAGCTGTGCGCCATGCTCCATCGGAATCAAGCGGTTTCAAGCTAGTGTATGGAAGCAGAGCATGGCCACTGGGAAAAGTGCTAGTTCCTTTGACCTTTTGTCTTCTCTCCGGCCCGATGTACGTCGTTGGAGACGCGGCGTCAGCCTTCCAGGGATTCGCACTGGCCACGCGCAGGATGGCGGAAGATTCTCGTTACGACTTGTTGTCCAGACGTTCAGAAAATTCTCCCAATCTGAAAGAAGAATTTGGCGTGGCCGTAATCGCCTACAGCACCGCCGACTTCAATCGGCCCAAATATTGTGTTCACAACCAGCGCGCCGGCCACATCTCCTGGAAGTTTGTAGGGACCCCCATAAGTTTTGCCAATCTCAAACATACCGAGGGCGTCAATTGTGCTGCCCAAAAGCGGTGGCAGGTTCTTCAATTTTCTAAGGTATCCAGTTTGAAACAGGAAGTACTGGTCGGTCAGCAGTTCATTGGTGCCGAAAGCGACGAAGCGGGTTACGCCGCCAAGATTGAACAGGGGTACGCCCGTCTTGTAGCCATAGCTGGTTCCTCCATAAGCATTGAGAAACACCGAAGTCGCACTACTCAACCGGAAAAAGTTCTGAAGCTGCAGTTCCGATAGCGGGAAACCGTGCGGCGTTCCGGGATTTTCGTTGAAGTACTTCGTATAAAAGCGTACGCCTTCTCCGCTGCGCGGAACCACTGGCCGGTCCAAGGTATCCAGTGTGTATTGCAGCCTGACGTCACCAGTCGGCCCGGCAACCGTAGGCAATTCCGTGGTACTCCCAATCTGTGGTTTCAGCCGCTGATATCCACCTTCATACCCCAAGCGCAGCTCGCCGGTTTTTCCAAAGCCATAACCCACGTCCAGCCCACCCAGCGCCACGCGATTCCTGTACAGCGCAAGAAAGTCGTTACCCTTGAAGAGCGGGAATTGTGCGTTGTTATACATTGCCCGCGGAGCGACAAACCAGTCACTTGTCGAGGTAAAAGGCCGATAATACTCGGCGCCGAGTCCGTACTGGGAACCAAAGATCACGTCAGTGCGCAACTCGCGGCGATATCCCCCAAAGTTCAGGAACGTGATTCGAGCACCGATGCTGAAGAACACATTGTCATAGCTGGCGCCATCAATGCTTATCAGCGGTTGTACGATTGGCGGTGAGTAGCTTTTCTCTTCAGCATGTAGTTGTAAACTCGGCTCCCCATCTTTTTCGATCATCGAGTAGTTCACAACCGAAAACGCGCCCATCCCATTCAGCTGGCGAATATCGTCGTCCAACTTTGAGGTATCAATGGGCTTGCCTACCAGTCCCGAGAGATCTTCGGCGATGGGGTCCGCGACCTCTGGAGGTACGCCGGTCACGATGAGAGACCGCGGGACTTCCGCCTTCCTGCGCCGTCCATCGCGTTCCGCCAGATATTGCTGCCATGTGGCTTCGTCGACCGAGATCGACGAAAGCTTCGCTGCATTTGCGGCGGCGGCGGCATAGCCTGCCTTGATGATCTGCTCCCCAGCGTTGAAGTCCATCGAGGTATAGTTCCGCAAATTCACCGTCACCACCATATCGGCATCTTCCATGGCGCGCTGCTCGTTAGCGGCAACTACAGTGGAGATGGACTGCCCCAGAACCGCGAAGCTGGAGAGTGACGCATCGGGATCCAGCGGCATGGTTTCCAAGTGAATACCCAGCACATACTTCGCGCCCATCGCCTTGACGACGCTGACGGGAAAGTTATTCAGCAATCCACCATCGACGTAAATGTGCCCGCCTGAACGTACGGGCGTGAAAATCCCAGGCAGTGACATGGTCGATCGAAGTGCGAGGTCTAGGGGACCATCGCGAAACGTGTGCTCGCTATTGGTTACCAGGTCGGTGGCGACGCAGGCAAATGGTATCGGTAGATCGTCGAAGCTCCGGATACCAGCGTACGGAAGGGCAATGCGGTCCAAGATAAGTGAAACCTCCTGACCCGAATTAAACCCGGAAGGAAACCGCAATCCTTTTTTTAACCCGAGTTCGATCGTTGCAGGATATTCACGCGCGTCCTGTTTGCGTCGAAATGACAGGTTGTCGAACGGCGTCCGCCCGCCGATCACCTGGTTCCATTCAATGCCGTTCACTACATCATGAAGCTGTCCCGCATTTCGGCCGGTGGCATACACTCCACCTACTAGTCCGCCCATGCTGGTGCCGGCAATATAATTCACCGGGATACGATGTTCTTCCATCCACTGGATGACGCCGATATGTGCTAAGCCCAGGGCTCCGCCACCCTCCAATACCAGGCCCAGGGTAGGCCGTTTGGGCACCGCTGCATTGCTGCTAACTGTATCGGTGGGTTGCTGGCCCATCGCTGATGATCCTGACGCAAGCAGCCAACAACAGAAGACCGCTGGGAAAACCCCAGTTCGCAGGTGCATGAGATTCACCTCGGTTGCGAATACATCAATGCCGGTCGCGGAACCTGGGCTCCCAACGAGAAAAGCAGCGGCACAGGGCTGGGGCTGGAAGCCCATGCTCGCAACTCCCGCCCCCTCATCTGGGATTCTCTTCCCCTGGCTAAGCGGGCATGAAACTCACTGTTGATTCACCTCTGGATCGCCTGTTGCTCGATTTCGAATCCAGGCCGCCCTTCACGGATAAGGCGGGAAAAATCGAGAGAGTTGTCAGCCTTGCGGGCTGCAGCGTTGATGTGTGCACTCTGCTTGAGCTCGGCAAATGGTAAGTTTCCGGCCAGATCCCCACGCTCGTACATCATCTCGTCGCCTTTCCCATTCAGCAGGATGCGCCAGTCCCAGCGTACTGCCCTTCCACCTCTACTTTGGGCCACATGGGGAGCGATGTTGGTGGTGCAATTGTTAGTAAGGGCGTTGTACCATTCCGGGTGGTCACGCATACGGTTGGCTCGGGCCAAATAATCCAGAAATATGCTCCGCGCCTGCTCCGGGGTGGCCCGCGTATGGTAGAGATATACTTCTTCGCCCTTGCGATAGTTCGTCCGCAGGCGGACCATGTCACGCTCGTCGCCAATGGTATAGACCAACTCGTAATAGCGAAAAAAACCGCGAATCGCCGAGTAGTCTTCTCCAACCTCTTTCCGCGTTTCGATCGACATGGCGACATAGCCCTCGTCGCCAAAGTCAAAGCTCACGATGGGATGTGCGATCCAGGGCGAGCCCCAGTACGTGATGAATATGTCAACGCCGCGCAGTTGTGAAACATCGACGGTCTTCGTTTCCCAATGGGATCTGTAGTCGGTTTCAGTTCGGTAATCGCAGTTACGAAAATTGTGGATTGTAACCTGATTCCCATCGATCTTCGCCCAGGCTGTCTGTGCCACGTCGGGCTGCCACGCACGATCGTTGGATGGCCGCAGCGATAACCACCAAGCGAGCACAGAGACGAACGCCACCATGGCAGTGAGTAGGCCACGCCAATGGAGGCGAGAAATCGCCAGCACCAGGAGCACGAGGAGTACGTACATCAGTGCCGCTGGGAGCCTCCAGGATGCAACCGGCCAGTCGAAATACAGTGCTGCAGTCGCCCACGAGGTGGAGAGTAGAACAACGAGCCATACCAGTCCCCTTCCGAGGATCATGCGTATCCTCCTCCAACGGTCTGCTTGCGCGGACATCAATTCTCCGATGCCATCGTCTTCGGTCCTCCACAGGCGCTGCTAAAGCGATAAGTCGCCTTTCGATATTCAAGCGCCTGGGCCAACAATTTTAGGAACAGGCCGCACGGCCTCGGAACTGGGAAAAGTGCTAGGAATGGATGAAAGGAGAAGTGGCTCACAGATCGAGACAGCAAGTAATCTGGGATCACCGCGAAACGGGAGGAGAGATAAAGCGGCGTCCTGCCAATGCCTCGCGGATTGCCGGGAGAAGGTCCACTGCGAGGCGCGATTTTACTACGTAACCGAGTGCCCCCTCGGCGAGGCATGCGCGCACGAACTCAACCCGTTCATGGACTGTTAGGAAAATCAACTTTGCCGTGGACTTAGCTGCACGGAGTTCTTGGGCGGCCTCGATGCCGGTTAGGCCTGGCATCGATATATCCAGAACAATCAAATCGGGCTGGAGTCTCGCCGCTTCTGAGACTAAGTCCTTTCCATTGTTTACACTTCCGATCACGTCAAAACCTGACTGCAAGAGCGACCTTACTCGCTCGATGATCGGGCCATGATCGTCGGCTAGCAAAACACGAGGCTGTATTGACCGGCTCTCGTCCGCGGTATCAACCGCCTTTGTGTGCAAACTCACAACGGAAACCTCTTTCCGAAGTTCCATCGAACTTGGAAGGACAGTCTCAAAGTCTGAACCTTAGACCCCACAAGGTTTTCGGGCTACTAGGAAAACTCTTAGGTACATTGCGTCATTCCTCCGAGTCTCAGGAGCGTTTATCGGGCGTTCCAAGTGTCAACAAAGGCAGGTAAAGTTCGGTTCAACTTTGTCGGGAGGTGGAGTCTGATCCTCTTGGCCCCTGCCGCTCGAAGTAATATGCAATGCCTAATGCAAGAATGAGGGCGGCAATGCCGAGCAAGGTCAAGCCTGGCACAGAGTTGGGTTCTTCGATAATGACCTTGCGCGCGACTGCGATGAGTGCCACTTCCAGGACGACGCGCACGTGAATGACATCCTTCTTTAGATAAGCTTTTAGGGTTTCCAGCAACTCCACTCCGATTAGCACCAGCAGAAAGTACCCAAAAATCTCAAGCAGGCCTTGTACGCGAATGAGAAACCGCGGCGGCGTCCAGATTTCTTGAGCAATGAGCACCCCCAGGTGCAGCGTCGAGAGCAATACCACAACGGCGAGCATGGCAAAGAGCAAGAAAACCGTTAACTTCTGGATTTTCGTAAGCAGCATTTCCAACATAATCTCGCGTCCTTACGGGCAGGCATGCGATTGAAAACTGCAGACGTTATCACGCCGAAGTTTTTCTCATAACACTGTCTTTGCTCGTGAACACTCTACGACACACTCCCAGCGACGATCTAGCTAGGAGAATTGCTAGTGCCACCGGCTCTCAATGGTTTTTACACTTGTCTCAGTCCACCATGCACGCCTCGGATCCTCCACACTGGGCTTCGTTTTGGTATTTGCGGGTGAACGGGGGGGTACTGAGAACGAGTCGTGTGGGCGGCGTTGTCCAGGAGAACACCATGCTGAGAGTAGTGTTCATTGTTTTCTGTCTATCGTTCGTGAGCTTGTTCTTCGCCTGTTCGCGCAAACCGAACGATGATGTTATTGGGAGGGACATTGAAACTAGAGTCTCGGCTGACCCTCAAACACAAGATTCGCAGATCGCGGTCGAATCGAAGCAGGGCAAGGTCAAACTGACTGGCAAGGTGAAAACCCCAGCCGCTCGGCAACAAGTGGAGAAGATCGCGAAAGCGGAACCAGGGGTCACTACGGTAGACGATGAAACCACAATCGCATCGTCTGCAGCTCAGGCGGCGCTGCCACCTCCACCCACATTTTCTGCGGCACAAAAGATCAACATGTTCGTTTATCCCAAAAACAATCAGAACCGCGATCAGCAACTCAGGGATGAGCTCGACTGCTACAACGTGTCCCAGCGGCAAAGCGGAGTCAATCCTGAAGCTCCGCCGCCCGCAGCCCCCACCTCAGCCGATGTGGCGGCTGCCCAACAAGAGGCGGCCAGCGGGGCACAGCAGGCGCAGGGTGGGCGCGTCCGCGGTGCTGCGAGAGGCGCTGCGGGAGGGGCCATGATCGGCGCGATTGCCGGCAACGCTGGGAAGGGAGCAGGCATCGGAGCGGTCGCCGGCACTATGCGCGGGGGCATGCAACAGCGGCAGACGAACGCTGCGACGAAGCAGCAGGCTGCGCAACAGGGGGGCTCGCAAGTTCAGCAAGACTATGCGCAAGCCAAGGCGAACTACGACCAGGGAATGAATACGTTCAAAAGGGCGTTCTCAGCCTGCATGGATGCGCGCGCATATTCGGTGAAGTGATCGACGTTGCCAGGGAATTTATTTTTCCACGGCGCAATGATAAGGAAACGGAAAAATTCGCAAACGCACACGGCATCTCCAAAGGAAGTGGGGACTTATGACAAGTTCTTTGCGGCACATTCTCGGCGTGTTCACTGCTCTCGCCCTGGCTGGAGGCCTCGCCCTGGCACAAGGGGATGCTTCTCCAGACAAGAAAGAACTGCTTCAGCAAAAGGTCGCGGCCATCAAGGAATCCATAGCGCAGAATCAAGCTTCTCTCCGTCAGTACAGCTGGACAGCACACACCGAGATCAGTGTGAAGGGTGAGGTGAAGAACGAAAAAGACGAGTCCTGCAAATATGGTCCGGACGGCAAGGTCGTGAAGACGCTGACCAGCGCACCGCCTCCAGAAAAGCAAATGGGCCGCGCCAAGAAGAGAATCGTCGAGAAGAAAGTCGGCGAGATGAAGGAGTACATGGAGCGGGCCGGAGCGCTGATCCAACATTACGTTCCCCCTTCCCCGGAAAACCTGACCGCGGCATTGAAGGCGGGCAAGGCTGACCTGAGCAGGAACGAAGCCCAGGCCGTTCAGCTTCAATTCAAGGACTACTACAAGACTGGCGATGTTATGACGCTCGAGTTCGACCCGGGCACGAAGAAACTGCGCAAACTGAGCGTGGATAGTTTTCTTGACGAAGAGAAGGACAAAGTTTCGCTTGACGTAGAATTCCAGTCTCTACCGGACGGTACCAACCATGTCGCCGATACGTTGCTGCGGGCCGACGCCAAACAAATCACCGTGAAAGTTCAGAATCTCGACTACAAGAAGGCCGGAAGCTAAGAACTGGGCCGACATGTTTGGAGGAGAGAACCATGAAATATTCATTGATTGCATGCTTGATGTTGATATTGGTCTTCCCTTTCGGGAGCGCACAGCAAAGCGAGTATCCGATGATGGAAAAGGTCGCTCAAAAAGTAATCGAGAAATACCAAAAGTCCAGTTGCGAGGAGTTGAAAGCCCAGAAGGAGGAACCGCCAGATCCCCAGCAAGCTGCGATGAAGCAAAAAGCTATCGCAGCTCTGAAGAGCGATGCGAAAATGCGCGAGCAGTTCCTGAACAAGGTAGCCGGGCCAATTGCCAACAAATTGTTCGAATGTGGCATGGTTCCCTGATCACTGCGGTGAATCGTTCTGGCGGATCGGTGCGGCGCAACCTCATGAGCGCTGGCGCAGACTTCGAAAGGTCCAACTGCCCTGTTTAACCAGCGCAAATACCGCCGGCCAATACTGAGCCTTCGGGTGATACAGAATCGCTACGATGGTGCGGACGCTTGCAGGAGGGCCGAGTCTCACTTCTGCTGCATTGCCTTCAACTTTTCCTTCATGGCCGGAGGTAACTTTGGAAACAAGAACGCAATCTGTAACCGCATGCCCCACGGAGAACCGCCTGACGGGTGCGCAGCATTCCCATAGAACTGTGCAGAGATATTGACGGGTTGGAGTCCTAAACGGAGGATTCGGCCCACTCCTCCGCCCACAGGAACTGTCCATACATTTCCACTTGAGGCCTTCCAGTTCGCCGAGATGACAGGCGAAGATGATAGATACCAGCCTTTCTTCAGGTTGTAGTTGACGAAATACTGAAATGTCATCTGGCTCACATCGCTGCGATCCGACGGGCCAGCTACAGACCAGGCGTTGTTCACCAAGATTCCGAAGGTCCATTTCCCGGGCTGGACCAATGCGACAAGCGAGGGGCCCATGCTGAGTTTTCCCTGTCCCAAAACTTTACTGGTGGCGGTCGGCAAAACGAATACGGGGCCCGCACCCCAAATCAGCTTGCCCGGTTTGGCCGGGGAGAAGAAAAAGGAGGGTGTTATGTCTCCAAAGCCAAACACGCCTGCGCTTTTTTGGACATTCTGAGCCGCCAAATATGCCGGCGTGTTCTCTTCAATGCCGAACACTTCTAAGTTTGCAGTTCCAGGGGCAGGCTGCCAGATGACAGGGATGATCCCGCGAATGATAAGGTTCCAATTTTCGCTGGCGCGAATCGGAACGACCGGCTGGATATTCAGAACATTTGCGTCCGATCGAACGGGCCGATGCCGAAATTGCTGTTGTTCTGAACCGGAACACTGATCAGGCTGGCCACCGGGTTCTGAACTGCTTTCTGCAAATCTCCTGCGCCTCCCCCCGATGGTTTCTCCTGCGTCGAAGGTCCCTGCTGCGCACTGGAATCAACAGGGGTGTCATTACCCTTTGTTTCAGTCTGTGCTGAGGTGAAGGAGCAACACATTGACAGCATCACGAGTAGCAGCGTGAAACGCGAGACTGCTTCCATCCGGAATCTCCCTTTCGGCTTCGAAAACGACAAGTAAAAGCGCTTCTGCCAGGGCCGCGGTTGGCTATTTCATTTGGATGTGAGCAACTCGCGGCCGTTAAGCGGTTGTACCGGACGCGCATTCATTGGATAAACTTTGGCAAAGGCCGCTACCTGTTCTGAGGACAGTTCTGCAGGTGTCTTGAGGACATACCAGGTCACCCCTTCGGAGCACGGAGGCGTAGTCAGAGAACCGAGGAAGGTGTAATACGCGTGATCGCTCGGAAGAAGATCCGCCGCGTTCACTGACACGGACGCATTCTCAATCGACTTTTCTTTCTCCGCAGGGAAATTCTTCCAGATGGAAGCGAGGAACGCATTGCTGGCACCGCTCTTCAGAAGCACAGCCACGACCGCGAGATGACCGTTGTCATCGGCATGCACCAGGTGCGCCTCCATGTCGTAGCCTTTGCCGTTGACCTGCTCTTCGCTGGGATGATGGAAATGAAACTGTTTCAAGGTATACGTCTTGTCCCCGACTTGCAGAGTGCTGCCAGCCGCGTAATTCACCTGGATGGTATGCCCGTCGTCGATGATGTTGAGCGGAACCGCGCTGTAGTGGAACTGGAGCACAGGCAAGTCAGCAGTCTTCGGCTTCGCAATATTGATGGGAGACTGCCGTTTGCCAATAGAGCATGTAGCGTACGCGGTATCTAGGTTCCCCCATTTCGCGGGGTTACTTTCTCCTGTATAGGACCATTCCGCTTTGGGCTGTTGGGCGTTCGAAGCCGTTGCGAGCACTGACAGAACCACTGCGCCGATAACGAAGTGGCGGAACGATATCTTGCGATATGAATAGAAGAACATGACGTGCTCCTCGGCTATGGGGTTAGCCAGAATTTGGGATTTGGGCTACCGCCTCGCCACTGATATTCGCAACTCGAGGTTTCAGAGTCACCTAGGACTTCTGCCAGTAGCCGCAACCGGGCAAGGAGTGTGATATCTGGAGATCGAAGTTTCGCGCGCTTACTCCAGTGTGTGCGTCAAGGAATGAGGTGTCGATGAGCGAAGCTGCGATCCCGTCAAAACAGAGTCCTACTGCCACCGAGTTGGCCGTTCAACGCACAGACCTGGCCCTGGATCGCAATCGAATGGCCGCCGAGCGCACCCTGATGGCGTGGATCCGCACCTCGCTGTCGCTGATCAGCTTCGGATTTACCATCTACAAATTTCTGCAGGAGTTGGCTAAAGGGGAGAAGCTCCCCATTCAGGACAACGGCCCGCGGAACTTCGGACTGGCTCTGATTTCCTTGGGTACGGTTGCGCTGATCGTGGCCTCAATCCAGCATGTGAGTCTGATGAAAGAGTGGCGCAAGAATGCCAACAGTCCGCCCAAGACTTCGCTCGCGCTCATGATCGCATTGGCGATTTCCGTTCTGGGTGGGTTGGCATTCTTGGGCATTCTGATCCGAGTGGGTCCTTTTTAGGAGGCCCACTTGTCCACCACTCAGCTTCAGACGCAGCTCGCAGTCCTGATCCTGGCTTCTGTTTTCCTATTCGGAAAGTGGCTGAGGCTCCGAAGTGAAAGCAGATCAAGGCAGTGGATTACAGCCAGTGCTGGTGCATCGGTAGCGTACGTCTGGCTCCACATCATCCCCGAGCTAAGTGAAGCTCAGGGCACTTTCACGAGCATGACCCGGGACATGAGACTGCCGCTGCCCGAGTTTCGCATCTATCTGTCCGCGTTATTGGGATTCGTGCTCTTTTACGGCTTGGAGCATATGAGTTGGCCCAGGGTTCATCTTGTCGGAGGAGGGACCGAGCAAGCTGGCCGAGAGAACCTCATTTATAAAGTGCGCCTCGGGGGATTTGTCGCTTATGGCGGACTGGTTAGTTACCTGATGGTGCGCGATTCGAGCCGGGGCCTGCTTTCGCTGCTGACTTTCCTCTTGGCGATGGGCCTTCACTTTATTGTGGTGAATCACTCATTCAGTGAGGAATTCGGAGACAAATACGATCGCAACGGAAGGTGGCTTCTTGCTCTCGCCGTGTTAGGAGGAGGGCTCATCGGAACATTTGCTCTCCTCCCAGAGCACGCAATTTTGACTCTGTTGGGATTCGTTGCCGGCGCCGTTATCGAGAACAACACGATGATGGAATTGGCGAAGGGGAAAGGCGGCCGATTCTGGGCCTTCTTCGCCGGGGCAATGGGTTATTCGCTGCTGCTGGTGGCGATTTGAATGGCTGCCGGACATCTTGGGTGTGTTGGCGAGGAGGATTCAAATGGAGTCGTTATTAAGAGGTGCATCGAAGGCGCTCATCATCGTGTTTCTTTTGAGTTCGATGATTTCGATCGGGTTGGAAGTCACGCTCAAGGAGATCCTGTTAGCTGGGAGCAACAATCGCCTGTTCATGAAAGCATTGTTTGCGAACTTCATTCTGGTGCCGCTCCTGGGCTTGGGCGTCGCTAGGATCCTGCCAATGCCGGCGAACATCGAGACGGGGTTCCTACTGCTCGCCGCAGCTCCGGGTGCGATTTTTGCGATCAACTTCACGCGTAGAACCCAAGACAGCGTACCGTTTGCTGCCGCGCTCCTGTTCGCACTAACAGTGCTGTCCGTTGTCGTCACGCCCTTTCTCGCCCAGCTAATGCTGAATATTGACCAGCCCGTAACGCTGCACTACGACAGAGCGATACAGGCGTTGTTCCTTTATGTGCTCCTGCCTCTTCTGGCCGGTCTTGCCTTGAACCGGTGGGCGAGCACGGTGGCGTTAGGGCTACGGAAACCTGTGAGCGCCTGCGCCGGCATTTCTTTTGTGCTGGTTACGGTTATTACGATGGGGTTGAAATCGGCAGCGACGAAACAGATCGGAATCAATGGGCTACTGGCCATGCTGCTCCTGATCGTAGCGAGCATGGTCATTGGTTGGATGCTGGGCGGACCCGATAGAGGTACAAGACGTGTCCTGACGGTGAATACCAGCATGCGCAATGTCGCGCTCGCCCTCGCGATCGCGTCACGTAGCTTTCCAGGAGCGAACGTCGACGTCGGCATTCTGGCATTTAGTGCGTTGATGTTGCCACCGAATGTGCTTTTCACGATTTACCATAGCCGAAAGACGAAAAAGCTCGTGGCCCAGGCTCAATCCGCGACGGCAAGATGAGCTGAAGAAGACAACTCTTATCGCCCGCTGCACCTCATACACAGACGGACATTCCGTAGAGCTAAGTACGAGTTCGCAAATTCATTACTCGGCAATATGCAGACAATATTTGGGCCATTATCGAAATCTTTGGCGATCGCGTTTCTGGTGTGCATGACCATGTCGTTGGGGGCGGAAGTCACTTGGCGACAGCTCCTGGCCTTGCTCCGCGATAAAGGACTGCTCTGTCGAGTTCTCACCGCCAATCTCATTCTCGTACCTCTGCTCGGGCTGGCATTGGCCAGAATTTTTCCCATGCCACTGGACTTCGCCGTCGCCTTCTTACTTCTTGCTGCGGCACCGGGCGCCCCAATGTCACTAAGGTATACGAGAAACCGAGATGACGATGCTCCTTTTGCCGCCGCTCTGCTGTTCATTCTCATCCTTGCCGCGATTTGTTTTACCCCTTTAATAGCTGAACTGATTCTTCCGGCACAGACCAGATTTAGTGTGCCCTACGATCGGGTGGCAACGATCGCATTGTTATATATGGTCTTTCCTGGGTTGATTGGGATCGCGCTTCAGCGTTGGAGCGAAGAGGCTGTCATAGTTCGAAGGGTAACCTTCCTATCAGCAAGAGTGTTTTTTCTGGCCTGGGTGATCCTTGTGACCGCGGAGCAATCGCGGGCGGTAAGACAGCTGGGGTTCCCTACGCTAGCTGCTATGGTGTTGCTGATCATCGGATCGATGATTATTGGTTGGTTCCTCGCCGGACCGCAGCGCGAGAACCGCAGAATCCTCGCAACCGCTACCAGCATGCGCAACGTCGGATTGTGTGCCGTGATTGCGATCGAGAGTTTTCCAGGTACGAAAGTTGATATTGGGATTGTGGCATTCAGTGCTCTGATGGTTACCCCAAATTCGTTCCTGGCACTCTACGAAAACTATCGAGAAAAGCGGAGAAAAGCGCTGAGCCTCGTATCCTGACTGAAGCTCGTTCCAGTGGCGTGCACAACAAACCGGATGTAATGACCAGGATGCCTTAGGCGTGTTGAGTTTTCCTGCTCACGATCTCATGAGCAGCCACCCACGCCTCTTGGAACGAGCCTCCGACGGTTGCGCTGGCCGCAAAAACCCTCTCTTCACCGATCACCTGCATCAGTCCCGTACGTTCAAGTTCGCGCCTCATTGGTGGTTCGACTCCGAACAGCATGAGCCTGTTCCCTCTTGCCTGAAGCCGGCGTACGTACCGCTCCAGCATTGCAATAGCACTGCTCGTTATAGATTCCCGTCCGCGTAGACCGAAGATGACAACGGAATTGTCGGCACTTTCAGGAGCAGGTAGCGCGGCTTCGAGCGTGTAAACTGCGGCAAAGAAGGCGTTCCCATAGGCGTGCAGCGCTACCACCGAATGACTCGGCAACTGGGCAGGAGCTGCGACTTCCTGAAAATCACCTTCTTCCGAGCGCACGATTTGGACCAGGCGGACCTTGGTCGAGGATGAATAAATGTAGACTAACAGGGTTAACCCTACGCCCGCGAAAATCGCCCAGTGCAATGGGATCACCAGAGTAAGAACAAACGTGGTCATCATCGCCAACCGCTCAGCTGCATGCGTATTCCAGACCCTGGCGATTCGGTCAGGACGTAGAACCCCGATGCCGATGGAGATCAGTAATGCGGCTAGGCCTGCCATCGGTACAAGTTCTGCAAAACCAGCGAATAGCAGCAGAACAATTCCGAGAACCACGCCAGCGAAAATGTTCGCCCACCTGCTCTTGGCGCCCG
>Ga0206931_1038_pt3 | contig 29384 bp, 34 predicted proteins | sample Alteio_BWOrgHeat_17_FD_152946 | JGI IMG/M metagenome (GOLD analysis project Ga0206931, IMG submission 152946) | Enriched cells from forest soil in Barre Woods Harvard Forest LTER site, Petersham, Massachusetts, United States -... | ecosystem: Environmental > Terrestrial > Soil > Temperate forest >...
AAATAGGTGCAACTTTCGCGAGTGACGCAGACGTTACACTGTTACCTTGCAGCCGCAACTTGAAAGTTTCGTCGCCAACCGTTTGTGCGCAGGACCGCACAGTTCCTCCGATCACTGCTTTCTATCCTTCTTATTACAGCCGGCGAAGGCGTTCAGTTTCTGTGGCTGGCAGTCTCGTCGCGGGCGGAATTGAGTGCCGAGGTGCTGTTCCTGGGCAAACAGTTGGCGTTCTACCGGGAACACCAGGTTCCGCCACGCAGGCTCACCGACGCAGCGCGCTTCTCCTTGGTGCTATGGTCTCAACTGTTCCACTGGAGAGCGGCACTGATGATTGTTAAGCCGGAGACCCTCATCGGCTGGCATCGCAAGGGGTTCAAGCTGTTTTGGCGGCGGAAGTCGCGGTTGGGAAGACCGCGGATTCCGGAAAATCTTCGCCAGCTGATTGTGCGCATGGTGCAGGAGAACCCGACCTGGGGCGAGGAGCGCATCGCAGCCGAACTTTCGGTGAAGCTCGGGCTCTTGGTTTCGCCCCGAACGGTGCGGGCGTACTGGCCGCAAGAGAGGGATCCGCGAGGCGGTAGGAGAACAGCTTCGCAGCACTGGCGGACGTTTGTCCGCAATCACGCCCAGGCCATCGTGGCTGCTGACTTCTTGGTAGCCATCACGGCTGGCTTGCGAGTGCTGTACGTGTTCGTGGTGATGGAAGTGGGAAGTCGCCGCATTCTGCACTGCAATGTCACGGCCCATCCGACTGCAGCCTGGGCCTTGCAGCAGTTTCGAGAAGCCATCCCGAGTGATCACACCTACCGATTCCTGATTCATGATCGAGATTCGATCTTTTCGGCAGAAGTTGACGATGAGTTGGGGGCCTTCGGGCTGAGAGTTCTACGAACCCCCGTACAGGCGCCGAAGGCCAATGCTTACTGCGAACGGCTAGTGGGAACGATTCGCCATGAATGCCTGGATTACGTGATCCAGCTGAGCGAGAAGCATCTTCGAACGATCATGAGGGAGTGGGTTGCCCACTACAATCAGGGACGACCTCATGCGAGCTTGGGGCCAGGCATTCCGGATTCCGACAGCAGGCCGCGGCCGCGCCCAAGCATCCATCGGCATGAGTTGCCAGCCAATTGCCGGATACGAGCGCGAGATATTCTCGGCGGGCTGCACCATGCATATTGGCTCGAAGAAATTGCTGCGTGAGGTCGCATCGACTTTTTGCGGAGCACAGGCGCTTGATTCACACACTCTTAACATTCATCTAGACACACGCAAGATGCGCCCACGTGGCGATCGCTAGGTCACCGAGTTCCGGATGGGCCGTTCTCGTCAGACCTCTGGGACCGACACTGTTATTTTTGCTTACCTGGCAGGATCGACGGTCCCCGATCCCGAATCGCATCCATGATTGCCTCGCGGACCAGGGCTTGACGAGTCAGCGTGCCATCTTTCGTTCCGGATTTAACCTCAATGTCGAAGTAGCCGTTATCGTCACAGTGACGGTCACAGCCGGGTACAGGGCATTCGTAACCGCTCGTGGAGCACCGGATCATCTGTAGGTTCGGGTGCCTGTAGCAGGCTGGACGTGACGCCATCGACTGCCTCCCGGCAAGAGATTGTTCTGGAGACTTCCAGGGCAACGGTATTGGTTATCCACCGTCCCTCGGGCAAAGCCCGCGCAGCAGAGGGGTATTAGGGGCTGCGATTCGGCAGCCACCCCTCAAGTGGAAGACGCTAGAGGCAGATCATACGCCTTTTCCCTGGGGAATGAAGAACTAAAAGTCAGATTGCTTCTGGTACTGCGTGATGTAAAATTTCGCAATCGCTCGGGCTACTTGGAACCGGTAGTGTACGGGAAAACGGCGGACCTGACCCGATCTCTCAGTCGCCGCAGGTGAAGCTATGCGAAAAATGAGTATCGCGCTTCTGTTGGCATGCTTCTTGCTGACTGGCGTGGCATGGACTCAGACAGAGTCTGCACCACCAGCGACGGAGGTCAAGATCGGCGACATCGCTCCTGATTTCACATTGGTGGACCAGAACGGAAAGCCGCGCTCGCTGCATGATTACAAAGGTAAAGAGAACGTGGTTTTGGCCTTCTATGTCTGGGCTTTCTCGTCCGATTGAACGCAGGAGATGCGGAACTTCCAGCAGACCCTCGCCAAGCTGGAAGCAGCAGACACCCAAGTCTTGGGTGTGAGCATGGACAACCCGTTTGCCAACAAAGTGTTTGCCGACCAGAACGGTGTGACCTTTCCCTTGCTCAGTGACATCGGCGGAAAGGTCATCCGGCAGTACGGCATCTACAAGGAATACGACCAATTCCATACCAAGATTCCCGCTGCGCGCCGCGCCACCTACCTGATTGACACGAACGGGAAAGTCGTCGAGATGCAGGTGGACGCAGACGCCGTTGACCCTACGAAGACCGTCAGGGCATGTGAGCGGCGGAAACTCACGAGATAAGACTGCACTGCCCCAAGAAAATGACGTTGGGCGTGATCTCCAGACCTGTCCTTACCGAAAATTCGATCGCGCTGAAAAAGGGTGAGCGGCACCTCGAGAGGGAACGATTTCCTCGGTCTCAGAAAACACTTGTCGAATCGCCGCGTTGTGAACGAGCCGCCGTATCGGCGTCCGGAGCAGAGGATCACCGCCGTGGGGGTCTGTGTATATATTAACGAGGAAGCGATGGCTCAAGCTGCCCGTCGTTCGTATCGGTGGTGAAGTCCTCCCGCCTGCGGCAGTTCAATGACTCGGCCCATTTCCGGAGGGTGGACGGCCCGCGTTTAGGGGATCTTTGTCCAGCGACAAATGAGTTCGCGATCGTTCGTAATATTCGAAATAGGACTTTAGTGTGCGGTGCAGGCCACGCTCGTTGAAGACGATGAAATGGTCCAGACATTCCCTTCGGATCGAGCCAATGAGGAAAACGGTCTCTGATTTGCTCGATGTGCTCGACCGAATGGTCGTTTGGCAGAATTTTGTGTCCCGCGTGTGGTGAAGAAACGGTTGAGAAGCTCGCGATCTACACGGCGAACCAATTCGATCACGTTCGCGTCGAGGCTTGCGAGACCTGCCACTATTAAATCAAGACAGTGGACCTCACCAAGAATGGCCTCGCTGTACCCGTCGTCGACGAACTGGCCACGATCCCACTCAACCTCTGGGCTCAAGAGCACCAATACGTAAAGTTGCAGGCAAACTTGCTCGGACTTTAGCTCTGCTACGCCACCAAGCTAGATTGCCAGAATCGCTGGCTGAAACCCCACAGTTTGGGGCACGAAGCCACGCGATCGGACCAACTTTCACCGTCCGTATCTCTTCAGCGCGGCCTGGCGCAGTCGTCCAACGTTTCACCGCACGGGAGCCGATGGCGTTCTACCCTTAATGAACTGGCTCTTGCCGAAGAGGTCCGCGATTCCGTCCATCAGATCGATGTCTCTCACCAACATTAAAATGAAAGAGTCCTTTTAGGGCGAATCCCGAATTCGCCAGTCTAAGTATCGCGTTCGGGCGGAGCGAGGCACTCCTCGGTGGAGCGTCGGCTTTCCTACCCGGAGGGCGTTGGGCCGAAAGTTGCCACACTATCAGCCAACTCTGCGCGAACGGCGATCCAAGGAGCGCACTTTGCCGACGTCAGCCTGCGCCGCTGGTTCCGCGTCCGGCTAGGGGTGCGAGGGCATCCTCATCAGAAGTGCTGGCACGCATCGTTGAACGAACGAGTTGCTGTGCCTCTAACCCGGCAGCTTCCGACGTCATGTGCGATCGCATTTCCGCTTCTAGTGCAGCCAACTGCGCTTCGATTTCCTCGGCTGCCTTGCGCTTGCGAATGATCTCGTCGCGGTAGCGGCGCAGGAAGTAGTCGATGGTCTCGACGCGAATCCTGATTGAGCCGGAGGGCTTGTTCTCGTCGAGATCCTTGAAACAGAAATATGGCGTACCCGACTGCTCGATAATGCCTTCGATCACGCCGTAGATGGGCGCATCGTGGCCGCACTTGAAGCTGGAGATTTCAAGCGCGACCAGGTTCGGATGCCGGGCAGTAAACTTTGCAGCCCAAACCTTGTGATTCGTGCTGCAGGAGTAGGAATTCTTCCAGGCATCTGTAATGTCGAGGGGATGACTGACGACTCCGGCGCGGACTTCTTCTCCGAAAAGACGTTCGAGCAAGTCCTCATCGAGCGGCAGAGTGTTCTGCGAAAAGATGGGATAGCCGAGCTTCTGGAACTCTTCGAGGATCTCGTGATTCAGTCCGGGATCGTGGTGGTACGGACGACCAAGCATTACGATTCCGATGCGGTCTTCGCGTTCCAACTGGTCCATCACTTGACGAGCGCGCTTGCGGATGCTGGTTTCGTAGTCAGCTAGCGCTTGGAAACCGACTTCGACGGCGCGGTCGTTCTCCTCAATGGAAAGCCCCAGGATGGGTTGCCAGGCTTGCAGCATCTGGAAGGCGAATAGCTTGCGATCGGCGAAGTTCAGAACCGGATCGACGTACTTCACGTTGTGCTCGGCAAAGACGTCGTTTTCCTTGGTGAATGCGGCTTTGACGGTCTCGGGCGTGGCGGTCACGGTCGGACACGCGTTGGCGCCCACAATCTTTACGAGCGGCGAAGTCAGCACGTCATACATCGGGAAAAAGATGACGTTCAGCGGCTTCTTGCGATGCTTCTCCTGAATAAGGTTGTAGACGTGGGAAATGCCGATCTTCGCCGGGAAGCAGGGATCGATGGCGCCGCGGCTGGCGCCGGCGCGGTAGAGGTCCGAACTGGTGTAGTCGGAGTAGATGATGTTTTCCGGCTGGACGCCGAGGCTCTCGAAATATCCGTTGAAGAGCGGCGCGTAGGTGTAAATGTTCAGCACGCGAGGGATGCCGACGCGCAGCTTCTTGCGGGCTTCCATCAGCGGAATGCGTTCTTTGGCGGCCTTGTTCCAGAACTTCGCTGCCGGGATGGGATCAGCGACGGTCTTAGGATTGACGGGACGGAAGACCTCGTGGGCGGCCATGTCCACGAAGTTCGGATGCTTTTCTTTGATCCCGTCGAGGCCGGCTTTGATGTCCTTCATGTCGTTGATGTCTTCGACCAAACCTTTTTCGCAGGTGGCGATGATCAGGCGTTGCTCGCCGTGCATCAACGGAACCTTGGTGACTTTCTGGACGGGGACGAAGGCCATGTCATCTTTGGGAACGGTGCGGATGTCGATGAAGGTGCGCAGGCAATTGTTTTTGCAGAAATTGCAGCGGGTGGATTCGTTGCGGGTGGTGCGGTATTCGATTTTGCGGACCGCTTCCAGACCGACGAACGTGGTCTGCTGGCCCTTGCGCCACAGGCGAAGGGATTCGACCGCCGCACCGATGGCTCCGGACTCGCCGCAGAACTCGTGGACTATGATCTCGGGCTTCTTTCCGGCGGCGCGGAAGCTGTTGTGGATGAAGTCCACTTCGGCCTTCACCACGGCCATATTGTTCTGTGTTCCACCCTGCAGGACGAAACGCGTGCCCAGCGCGGCCAGGTTGGGGATGCTTGCGACGTACAGGAACACGTTTTTGGGAAGGACGGCGGCTAGACCGGCGAGGATTTCCTCGGCCCGCCAGCCCTGGCGCTGGAAATTCACGATGTCGGATTGCATGAAGACTGCGCAGCCATAGCCGAAGACCGGCATCGATTGTGCGGAAAAGGCCAAGTCGGCGTATTGCTCGACGCTCAGGCCGAAGCCTTCGGCGGTGGACTGCAGGAAGTACCCGTTGCCGGCAGAACACTGCGTGTTGAGCTTGAAGTCTTTGACGCGGCCGTTATGGAGGATGATGATCTTGATGTCCTGGCCGCCTACGTCGACGATGACATGGGGATCTTCGTAGAACTTTAGCGCCGATTCGGTGTGGGCGACGGTTTCGACCAGGGCGACGTCGGCGTGCAGGACATCTTTGAGAATGTCCTTCGCGTAGCCGGTGGTGGCGACTCCCAGCACTTCCAGTCTTGCCTTCTGCGCTTCGACCTGGGTGCGCAGGTTCTCGAACATTTCGATCGTGTCTTGAATCGGGTTGCCGTTCGAGAGCTGGTACGACTTGCAAAGGATGTCGCCGTTCTCGTCGAGGAGAACCGCTTTGGTGGAGGTGGAACCGCCGTCGATGCCGATGAAACCGCCGACAACCTGATTCGTGTTGAACACTGCGGGAACGAATCTCTTGCGGCGATAGGAGACTTTGAAGTCGTCGAGGTCCTGATCGCTGGTGGTAAGGCCCTTCGCGCCCGACTTGGCCTTTTCTTCCTGGCGGCCGTAGTCGATGTAGTGCACCAGCTTGTCGTATCCCTGGTAGCAGCCAACGCAATCGTCTTCGCTTTTGCCAAATTCAATGGCGCCGATGGCGGCGAAGTATTGCGCGTTTTGCGGGACCTTGATGAGGTCTTCGGGTTTGGCACCGTCGGGGATCGTGACCTTGCGCTCCTGCCACATGCGGGGAATGTTCGCCTGCCAGGCTTCGCGCATGCCTTTGATGAAGCTATTCGGGCCGCCCAGCAGCAACACGTGCGGGCGAAGGGTGTGGCCGCGCGTGAGCACACTCAGGTTTTGCAGGACGATAGCTTCAAAGAGCGAGGCCATTAATTCATCGGACGGGGTACCGACTTTCTGCAGGCTGTTGATGTCGGTCTCGGCGAAGACGCCGCACTTGCCTGCAACTTTGTGGAGTTTGATTCCGCGATAGCCCTGGAGCGCGAGCTCGGCGGTCGGGATTTTCAGCTTGGCATTGATTTTGTCGATCACCGCGCCGGTACCCCCGGCGCACTTGTCGTTCATCGAGGGAATTTTCTTCTTGCGGCCGGTTTCGTCGTCGTCTTTGAAGACGATGATCTTGGCGTCCTGACCGCCGAGTTCGATGACGGAATACACCTCGGGGTGCATCTTCTCGACAGCCAGGGAAACGGCAGTCACTTCCTGCACGAACTTGGCGCCGATCTGTTCGGCGATCGATCCTCCGCCGGAGCCGGTCATGAACATCCGGGTGTTGTGGCGGTTGATGCCGACTTCTTTCTCGATGCGGCGGAGGAATTCCAGCGACTTCTCGGGCTGCTTGGTTTCGTGGCGCTGGTAGTCCTGCCAGAGAACCTGGTCGGAGGCGGCGTCGACCACGATGGCTTTCACCGTGGTGGAGCCGACGTCGAGGCCCACCATGAATTCAGTGTGATGATCGTGCGCCTTGAGCATGGGGGCGGGAGCAATCTGCAGTAGCGGTGGCTTCGGCGCGGTTCCCAAATGATCGTGCATGGTCTCTCCCGTACGCTAGCAGGAACGTTGTAGATTGCAGTGACCGCCAACTCGTCCAGAGAACGAACGCAGACAAGATGGCGGTGGCGGCGACTCTTACCGGCCACTCCTATGGCCACCCACCCTTACGCTGCGTTCGGCAGCGCAATCCCCGGAACGCGCGCGCGCTTCCAAGAACGAGTGCTCTTATCCATGCGATCGCTCACGTGCAAGATGAATTGGGCGGCGGTGCCGGCAATTCCCTCGCGATGAGGCACGTGGTAGAACGGCCGGCGCAGTTCGGGATGTTCGCCAATGTAATCCCGAATGTGATCGAGGCCCTTTCCGGTGGACTTCAGACACTGTTCAAACTCGGTCTTGGCTTTGACTTTGGCCTCGCCCAGGGCCATCTGAACGCGGCTATGAGCGTTCACTTCGCCTTCGCCGGAGGTTTCGATCGGCAGGAATATCATGTCCTTAAACTTGTTGATGACGGCCGATTGGACTCCGTCGGACTGCGAAGAGGGCATGCAACCGAAGGGCTTCAAGGCAAGCACCATGTGGCAGAGGTGATGGACGGTGTAGTAAACGTTCTTGCCGACTTCGAGGTGGCCTTCTCCGCCGCGGGCGAACTGGTTGTAGAAGGGGTGAGCCATTTCGGCCAGCTCTGTCTGCGGTACGAGGTGGTGCGTGATCCCGCCCAGATGCTTGATGGTGCGGTGATAGAAGAAATTCCACATCTTCTCGCCGACCGCAATTCCCATCAGTTTCTTACGGAGACCGATGTCATTGGCAATGTGCTTCTTGACTTCCCACCACTGCGGGTCGCGATAGGGGCGCTTGGCGGGCCACTTGGCTTGGGCGTGGGCCTTGGCCTGGTACATGAGGTAGGCAACCCAGGTGGCGATGGGCTCGACTACGACCTGCGCGCCTTCACGCTCCAGGAAGTCGAACATGTGGAAGTTGCCGTCGCCTTCGGTGATCTGCGCCCAGAATTCGCCGGTGATTTTCACCACCGGCTTCACTTTAGTGCGATCGACTTCAATGCGGTCCATACGCTCACGCGCTGCGTCGAGGGCGCTGAGGTAGTCCTTGCCCCACATGTGCTCGTGCCACTTGCCGAAGACGTTGGCGGTGTTGCGCAGGATCTTGTTGCTCTTGAATTTGGGCTTGGCCCAGTTGGGAGCACGCTCCTCGATCTCGAAGGAATCGCGGTTCCTGAGGTCTTCGCACAATTCGTCGACGGTTTCGTGAAAGACGCGATCGGTCTCGCCTTTGTTCACTTCGAAGGGACGGATCTGGTAGATGAGGTCATTCATCACGTCGCCGAGGTGCATGGCGTTCAACATGCCGAAACCGAAGTCGATGGTGAACTTCAGTCCGGGCTCTCCCGAGGCGGCCTTGACGCCGTCACTGTCTTTGAAGAGCAGCACGCGGAAGCCGTCGAAGCCGGCGTTCTTCAGCGCGAAGCGGTACTCGGCTTCGTACATGCCGAAGCGACACGGGCCACACGATCCAGCCGTGAAGAAGACGTAGTTGTCGAGAATGTCCTTGCGGGGGATGCCTTCCTTCTCAAGGAACTGGAGATATTGCACCAGATTGCCCACCGTGAAGTAGGTGGGATTGCACTGCCCGTTGTTGCCGTATTCCTTGCCGATCTGAAAGGCAGGGACATCGGGCACGGGCAGTTTCTCGCAGCGGTAGCCGCAGCCCTGGAACACCGCGCGAATCAGGTCTTCATGCTTCCACGTAAAACCGCCGAACAGAATGGTTACTTGGTTGCGCTCTTCAGCCGTGAAGGCGCGTTCCACCGGGCGGTGGAAGTGAGAGGGCCGGTCGAGGCCAGCGATTTTGCGCAGGCGGGCGCGCTCGGCGTCGAGGCGCTGTTTGATTTCTTGATCATTCTCGATTTGCACAAAATTGGTCGCCATCATCTTCCTCCGGCGTAAGCAGTGAGTACAGATCGTGATCTGAGAAAACAGAAGGCCGGACGGCCATCTGCAGGAGCTACTAGTCGGAACGGCGCAGGAACAATGCAGGCGCTACGCTCGAGTGAGTACTCGAGGCCATTCATCGCGCAATTGAAGCTCATCAGAACTCCTTACAACTTACTCCAAGGAGGTTTGATGTTTACACCAGCGAGAATCGTTGAGCAACGAAACCCGGGGCGCCGTGCAAGCGACGAGTCATTAAGCTGGCCCGGTTATGGAAACCGGGAGATGCACCAAGTTGAACGAGCCCGTTAAAGACGACCTGGTTAAGCGAAGCTGCCACTCACCCCTTGAAAACCACGGGCAGTCTGCTTGAGGACCCACTTAATGGCCCTCGTATCGTTGTAGCAGAAACCAAGGTGATGATTCAAGGTGGAGAAGCAATGTGTCTGGCATGACTTCTTCATCTCGTTCAGTTGGGGGACTTCGAACTTGTGATTTTCGATGACACCCCAGTCGTGCGTCGCGGAGTACATGGGGAAGCAGGGAGCCAAGGTGCCGTCAACTCGCATAATGATCGAGTTCTGCCCGGCTCGACAATTCCAAGGTTCCACTTTGCCCCGCATAAAGTCCTTCATATCCTGCAGCCGCTTGACCGAGTTCACCATCTTGTAGCCCGACTTGTTTTTCTCGATTAGCCAATCAACCAGTTCGTCCACTCTCGGCCAGTCCTCCGGGTGAATGAATGTGTCATTGGTGTCGTAGTGCTTGAAGTGACTCTGTTCGATCATGGGAGATTCGTTGAGGTGATAGTCTGTTGCAATGCCGTGCTCGCGCGCGATTTCGGTCAACTGCTTTACATCATCCATGTTGTTCCGGCAGATGTTGATGTTGAAAAACACGGCGTAGCCGTACTTGTATTGCTTGCGCACCAGGTAATCAAAATACTTGCGTACCGGGCTTAGCGCCTTCGGGAGCCCCGGTTTTTCATCCACTGCGTCCACGGCAAAATTGAAGATGGCCACACCGGCATCGGCCAACCGGTCAATCAGGTCAGGGCGCAGCAGGCGCGCATTGGTCGGCATGTAGATCCAGAAGCCCTTCTTGGCCGCGTAGTAACAGGCTTTGTGCACCAACTGCGGACGCAACAGGGGCTCGCCTCCCATGAACGCCAGTACTCGGCAGGTAGTCGAGTGAAGCCAATCAATCGACCTGTGCTCCGCAAGAAGTCCATACGCACATAAATAGGTGCAACTTTCGCGAGTGACGCAGACGTTACACTGTTACCTTGCAGCCGCAACTTGAAAGTTTCGTCGCCAACCGTTTGTGCGCAGGACCGCACAGTTCCTCCGATCACTGCTTTCTATCCTTCTTATTACAGCCGGCGAAGGCGTTCAGTTTCTGTGGCTGGCAGTCTCGTCGCGGGCGGAATTGAGTGCCGAGGTGCTGTTCCTGGGCAAACAGTTGGCGTTCTACCGGGAACACCAGGTTCCGCCACGCAGGCTCACCGACGCAGCGCGCTTCTCCTTGGTGCTATGGTCTCAACTGTTCCACTGGAGAGCGGCACTGATGATTGTTAAGCCGGAGACCCTCATCGGCTGGCATCGCAAGGGGTTCAAGCTGTTTTGGCGGCGGAAGTCGCGGTTGGGAAGACCGCGGATTCCGGAAAATCTTCGCCAGCTGATTGTGCGCATGGTGCAGGAGAACCCGACCTGGGGCGAGGAGCGCATCGCAGCCGAACTTTCGGTGAAGCTCGGGCTCTTGGTTTCGCCCCGAACGGTGCGGGCGTACTGGCCGCAAGAGAGGGATCCGCGAGGCGGTAGGAGAACAGCTTCGCAGCACTGGCGGACGTTTGTCCGCAATCACGCCCAGGCCATCGTGGCTGCTGACTTCTTGGTAGCCATCACGGCTGGCTTGCGAGTGCTGTACGTGTTCGTGGTGATGGAAGTGGGAAGTCGCCGCATTCTGCACTGCAATGTCACGGCCCATCCGACTGCAGCCTGGGCCTTGCAGCAGTTTCGAGAAGCCATCCCGAGTGATCACACCTACCGATTCCTGATTCATGATCGAGATTCGATCTTTTCGGCAGAAGTTGACGATGAGTTGGGGGCCTTCGGGCTGAGAGTTCTACGAACCCCCGTACAGGCGCCGAAGGCCAATGCTTACTGCGAACGGCTAGTGGGAACGATTCGCCATGAATGCCTGGATTACGTGATCCAGCTGAGCGAGAAGCATCTTCGAACGATCATGAGGGAGTGGGTTGCCCACTACAATCAGGGACGACCTCATGCGAGCTTGGGGCCAGGCATTCCGGATTCCGACAGCAGGCCGCGGCCGCGCCCAAGCATCCATCGGCATGAGTTGCCAGCCAATTGCCGGATACGAGCGCGAGATATTCTCGGCGGGCTGCACCATGCATATTGGCTCGAAGAAATTGCTGCGTGAGGTCGCATCGACTTTTTGCGGAGCACAGGTGCTGCGTCGCAGCAGAATCCTTTCAATCACTGGCCACAGCTCGCCTTCGAGTTGCGCGATGCGAGAATCAAAGTGAATTCTGCCGATCCGGGGTTTACCGCAACTGATCTGAACCAACACCGCGGCTACCAAACTTTTGAACAGGGCGCTAGCGAGGCAGTTCGTCTCGCGCTTCTTCCAGCGGATGGGGCCGACTGGAGGGTTCTTCTCCAGTGCCGGCCGCGACCCTTGGTAGGCACCCAGACTTGTCGTTCAGCCACCTCGTGGCTTGAGAGAGGAGACAGACTCAGCATGACGACCGAGTTTTCTTAGCAGTGTCTGCAGTTGAGCCTGGTCGTCGGCGGACAAAACGGAGAAGAGACTCTCGATTTGAGCAGCGTGCCTCCGGAACGCGGCGGAGATGACCTTTTTGCCCTCAGCAGTCAATGAGACCACGCGGACACGCCGGTCGTTTGGGCTCTCCTCCCGGTTGACGAGGCCGCGTTCATACAGGCGATCCACCGCAACGCTGATCGAACCGGGATTGAGATCGACCTTTGGGCCGATTACGCTAACCGGCTGCGGCCCCTTGTGTAGCAGCACTTCAAGGATACCGAAGTCAGAAAGGATCAGCTCGGAATCCTTCTGGTACTGCGCGATCAGCGGTCGGAGAATTGCTCGATAAGCCTTCCCCAGAATCAACCATGTGTGGACGCTGTCAGGTCCTGTTTTTCTCATAGGTTCAACCCAAGTCCGTGAATCCTTGACAGACATACTAGCAGCGATTATATAAATCGCTAGTCTCTCGATATCGAGAGAATGCTTGTCGAGGGGAATGAAAGGAACGAAGGAGCGAAAAAATGGCGGATTCTGGCAAGCGTAGGAAGGTTGGCTTGTGGGTATTGCGCGTATTGCTTGGTGCGGCGTTTCTTGCGGCAGGCGGCGCGAAGCTCGCTGGCGTGCAGGCGATGGTGGAAATCTTCGATAAGGTAGGAATCGGGCAGTGGTTTCGGATCGTGACGGGGCTGCTTGAGGTGAGCGGCGGCATCCTGTTGCTGATTCCGCGCCTGACCTTCTATGGAGCTGCCCTGCTTCTGACGGTTTGTCTTGGCGCGCTTACAGCACACCTGACTGTTCTCGGTGGCAATCCTGCTCCCGCCATTATTCTCCTCGGTTTGAACGCGGTGACGGCGTGGCTGACTGACACCTGGAAGAAAAGCCTGACGAATCAGGATTATGTATCCACACGGGGGCAATGAAACACATGACGAACATCTCAGTAATTGTTGGTAGCACACGCCAGGGCCGATTCTCTGAAAAGCCTGCCCAATGGATCTTCGAGCACCTTGGTAAGCGGAAGGAGATCGAAACGCGACTTCTCGATCTGCGTGACTTCCCGATGCCTTTCTTCGATCAGGCGGTGCCACCATCTATGCCAGGTCGTCCGCCTTACCCGAATGAGGTGGTTCAGAAATGGACCGCCCAGATAGGGGCGTCGGACGGTTTTGTGTTCGTCACGCCGGAATACAACTATGGCACCTCCGCCGTACTGAAAAACGCAATTGACTGGGTTTACCCGGAGTGGAACCGCAAAGCTGCCGCGTTTGTGAGCTATGGGAGCGCCATGGGTGCGCGAGCCGTACAGCAGCTTCGCGAGACGGCGATCGAGGTTCAAATGGCGCCGATTCGATCATCCGTTCCCCTACCAGTGGCCACCCTTTGGGCGCATTTCCAGGGCGGGGACGTGAACAAGGGTCTCGCTGAAATGGACCAGCAAGCAGCCGCCATGATTGATGACTTGCTGTGGTGGACGTCGGCCCTGAAGACGGCTCGACAGTCTTGATTGCAGCGAGGTTGCACTCATGACGGCAGGAAAACTGGAAGGAGGCGAATCGAGAGGAGCCGGTGTTATGAAGCTCCTTAGCCTTTTAACGCCCCTCAAGACGCCAGAACTAAATTTCAAGAATCGAGTCTTCATGGCTCCGATGACCCGGACGCGGGCGCCGGAGCGAGCACCAACCGAACTCATGACAGAGTACTATGCTCAACGAGCATCTGCCGGCCTCATTTTTTCCGAAGCGACTCAAATCAATCTCGAAGGAGTAGGTTATATCTCCACTCCCGGAATTCACACCGAGGAGCAAATTCATGGGTGGCGGAAAGTGACCGACGCGGTTCACCAACGCGGCGGTCTCATTTTTTGCCAGCTCTGGCACGTTGGGAGAGCTTCTCACCCCGACTTTCACGAGGGCAAACTTCCCGTTGCGCCTTCCGCAATTCCATTCAATGGCCAAGTTTTCACTCCTCACGGGCTGAAAGATACGGTTACACCCCGAGCTTTAAGTCTCGAAGAGGTCAAGAGGACAATTCAGGACTTCAGAAAGGCAGCCCAAGCAGCAAAGGGAGCTGGATTTCACGGCGTTGAGTTCCACGGGGCTAGCGGTTACTTACCCGCACAATTCCTGGAAGATGGCACAAACCAACGGACAGATATCTACGGCGGATCACTTGAGAACCGCGCTCGGTTTCTGCTCGAAGCGACAGACGCAGCCATCAGTGTTTGGGGAGCCGCTCGGGTTTCCGTGAGGCTCTGGCCCAGATTCACCTACAACGGGATGAGTGATTCAGATCCTGAGAAAACCTATCTGTATGCCGTCGAGCAACTTGAAAAGAGAAAGCTGGGCATTCTGCATTTTGTGGAGATGGCCCAACAGCCGGAGGGCGTGAAGCCTCTTGCTCCTGCGGTCAGAAAAACATTTTCTCGGGTTTTGGTCCTCAATTTTCGCTACAACAAAGAGACAGCCGAAACCGCAATTTCAGAGGGTCGCGCCGATGCTGTGTCGTTTGGCTCTCTCTTCCTGGCAAATCCCGACTTACCAAAAAGATTTGAACTCGGCGCGGGCTTCAATGCGCCAGACCAGACAACTTTCTATGGCGGGACTGAAAAAGGATACACGGACTACCCGAGTTTAAACAGGGAGTAATTCGTATGCCTAAAAGAGACAAGAATTTCGTTTGGCCTCGCGTCGATGCTCGGAGCCTCGACCTCAAGGGAATGAAGGTCGCGATCGTGGGCGGAACCGGCGGCATTGGGCGTGCCTTGAGTCGTTTTTTGGTGTCGCGCGGCGCGGCTGTTGTGGTCATCGGCCAGACCTTTCGCGATTCCGACGTGCCTGGGATCGAGTTCATCAAAGCGGACCTGAGCCTGATGCGCGAGGCTCTCCTCATTCGGTAGCGTCATGTTGCTACGCAGTCCATTTCGAAGGAGACACACATGTTGGATGATCGCTTGATCCTTCGTGGGGCCGACGGATACAACGAGGCGCGCTTCGCGCGCGTTTTCAACGCTCGTCGCCCTGAGCGGTACCCGGCTGCGGTGTTGGTTACCGAATCAGCGGACGATGTCGTCGAGGGTGTTCGACTGGCGCGGGATCGCGGTTGGAAGGTGGCGATCCGCGCGGGCGCTCACAGCTTTCCGGCCTGGAGCCTGCGAGAAGACGGGCTGCTGATGGATCTCGGCGGCTTTAAGGAGACCGCTTTCGACGAGAGCACCAGCATCGTCAGCGTCACACCCTCCGTTACGTGCGGCGAACTCAATGCCTACCTATCTGGCTATGGCCGCTTCGTCAGCACCGCCGACTGTCCCACCGTCGGCCTTGGTGGTTTTCTGCTCCAAGGCGGGGTGGGCATGGGCTTCCGTGGCTGGGGTTACGCAGCCGAGCAGATCGCCTCGATTGACGTCGTGACTGCAGACGGCGAACTGGTAAGGGCTGATGAGCAGAAAAACTCCGATCTATTCTGGGCGGCACGCGGCGCGGGCCCAGGATTTTGCGGAGCAATTACGCGATTCCACCTCAAGACCCGCCCCGTTCCAGCGGGGCTGGCCGCAACGACGCATATCTATCCCCTGGCGCGGTATGCCGAGGTCGTCGAGTGGGTGTGGAAGATCCACCACAGCCTCTCGCCGAACGTCGCCCTGGTAGCCGTCTCGGTCATCCCCCCGTTTCCAGTTCCGGGCACCGATGAGGGCTTCATGTTCATTGTTGCCGGGGTGGCCCTCTCGGCGTCACGAGACGATGCCCTTGAGGTGCTCGCACCGCTCGCGGAGTCTCCCTTCGTCGGCGATGCGTTGTTCGTCCAGCACGCTCAGCCTACAACGATCGCTGAACGATTCGAATTCGCTGGCGCCATTCACCCACCAGGCAGGCGCTATCTCGTGGATTCGGCGTGGGTCGACGGCCCCCCACGCGACATCATCGCCGCGGCCAAACAACTCGTGGCCGAGCGGCCGAGCGGCACACGGGGCCATGCCTTTTTTGACTTCTCCCTTCCACGTAGTGACGCACCCGACATGGCGATGTCGCTACGCACCGACGTCATGCTCGGCTCCTACATCATCTACGAAGGCGCGCAGAACGATGAAGCCTACAGTGCGTGGCATCTCGATGCCATGAAGCCATTAGAGAGGTTCACCGTCGGCCAGTACTGGGGCGATTCCGACCAGACCCGGCGCGAGGTAAAGACTCTGACCGACGATGCATGGGCGCGTCTGCAGCAGATCCGTGCCAAGCGCGATCCGAACGGCCTATTCGCCGACTACCTCGCCGGCCCAGGTGGTTTCCGTAACCGGAATAGCTGGGAGACGAACCACTGAATGCCCAGTAAGACAGGAGGATTCACGATGCCCAATAACGCGAAGCACGAGAAGCCGCCCAAAGCCGACGCCAGCGGAAAAAATGTCGATAAACAGACAGGCCGACGCAGGTCGGGTTCTGCCGTTGAGTCAGATCCGGCCGACCAGACCGGTCGAACGGCTCCGGGATCGGCCGAGATGACAGCGATGGTGCTCAGGAGCGATCGCAGCATGGGCCTCGAGCACCGACCGGTGCCGACACCCCGCGACGATCAGGTCCTTGTCGACATAGACCTGTGCGGCATCTGCGGAAGTGACCTGCACGCCCCGCAGACCCCAGAGGTCTACCTTGGCGGATTCATCATGGGGCACGAGCCGGTTGGCCGGATCGCTCGCGTTGGGCGTGACGTGACTGGTTGGCATGTCGGCCAGCGCGTCTGCATCAACCCGAACGGCAACACGTGCGGCGTTTGCGAGGCATGTCGCTCGGGGCGTCTGAACCACTGCATCCCCGCGACGCTCGAACGCGCGGTCGGCCTCCAGGCTGACGGCCACTGGCGGCGCAGGTGGCGGTCTCACCGAAAACATTGCACGCCGTGCCGGACGAGATGGGGCGCATCGAGTCAGCCTGGGTCGAGCCAGCCGCCACGGCACTGCGCGCGGTCACGCTCGCCGGCGACCTGACTGGGCGATCCGTACTCGTCGTTGGCGGTGGTCCGATCGGTCAGCTGTGTTGCCGGCTCGCACGCCACTTCGGGGCGGGGCGTGTCTGGCTGAGCGAGCCATCCGCCGAGCGCCGCAGCTATGCCGAAGCCTCAAAGGTTGACCGCGCATTCGATCCGAGCGTCGACGCCGCTGAGCTCGAGGGTCTGAAGGCCGACGCGGTCCTCGAGTGCTCCGGCAGTGAGCCGGGCTTCCGCACCGCTCTGGCGGCGGCGAGGCCCGAAGGCACCATCGTCGTGGTCGGCGGCGGGCGTGCAGGGCTCGATCCCCTGACGATCCTGGTCAAGGAGCTACGCGTGCTGGGCTGCTTCACGTACGTCGACGAGTTCACCGAGGTGATCTCCCTACTGACCGATGGAGCGCTCCAAGTCGCCGATCTGACTTCCGAGATCGCCGGCATCGACGACGCCCCCGCCGCTTTCGAGCGACTTCGGGACGCGAGCACGATGAAGATCTTCATCGCACCGAATGGTTCGTGATCCAGCCCCAAGAACAAGGAATTTCGACGAATTCTATTTTTCGAAGGAGACACATATGGGATCGAAAACAAAGACAAAAGACCCCGAAGAGAACAAGGCCGTCGCGCTCCGACTAGCCGAAGTTTTCAACGGTCGCCGGCTCGATCTGCTTGAAGATGAGCTTCATCCCGAGTTTCACGCGCGAGGGATCTCAGCCTTCCCGCCGAGCAGCCCCGATGTCGGACCCGGTGCTCGGCGAAAGCTCTACGAGATGTTCTATCAAGCAATCCCCGACGCGCGAGCCGAGGTGCTCGAAGTTGTCGCGGAAGGCGACAAGGTCGTAATCCTCGATCGCTTCGGTGGCACGCATCGCGGGGAGTTCTTCGGACGTCCCGGTACGGGCAAGCGTATCGAGTGGATGGCGCTCCACATCTATACCATTCGTGAAGGCAAAGTCCTCGAAGACGCCACCATGACCGACGCGCTTGCCATCATGCAGCAGCTCGGTCTCGTGCAAAAACCCTGAACAATCGCAAGAAGGCAAAGGAGTATTTCCATGTTCAAAGTCGAAGTCAATCAAACAGCGTTTTCTATCCTCGACGAAGCCGCTGCCGCAATTGGAGGCTGGCCTGCACTTCAGTCCATCAGGTGCGTCCATTGGGATTCCGAGGGGCAGGATTGGGAACCGTGGCAAGCGTATGACGTCGGCGGGACAGTTGACGTTTCCACTTTCCGCAGTACGACTGATCTGGACCTGGGCTCGGGCGCGGGCCGTGTCGAAATGGACGCTGCGGTGGTCTATCCGTGGCCGCATCGCGTTGCTTACATCGAGATCACCGACGCTGAGGCGGGTATGCAGGCTGACCTGAGCCTGGGAGCAGTCGCTATCGAGCGGCTTCACCCAAGCCTTTATGCCACGGCGCGTCGCGATTTTGCAGCGTTTCCTCCGGAAGCGCTACGTCTTGCGCGCGCCGATGCTGGCGCCGTGCTAGAGACATCGAAGTCTGTCCGCTTCCGACACCATGATGCTGACAGGTGGGCAACGATCGCGTTCGCTGACGATGGTGCGCCAGCCAGCCTGACCTATACCGACCACGATCCGGCGCAGGGTGATATCGCGTACCGCTTCGAATGGTCTGATTGGCGGAAGGTGGGTGACGTTCGTCTCCCTTACAGATTGCGTCGTCTCATCGACGGCCGTCCGATCCGAGAAGAACTGTTGAGACAAATGGCGTTGAATAAGCCCGTTTCGGATGACAAGCTCACGGTCCCGGCAATTATTCGCGCTCAGGATGAAGCCGGCCGGCGCATTGTCACCGGTTGGACACAGCGCCGCCGCGCCGCGGGGCTGCCTTACGAAGAATATACGCGCATCCAGCGCGTAGACATGGCGCCGCTTGCACCTGGAGTCTGGCTCGCGCGCGGTGGAACCCACAACTCTTTGATCATCGAGATGGCGGATCACCTTGTCATCTTCGAGCCGCCTCTCTTCGAGGAGCGCTCGGAGGCGGTGATCGCCGCGGCCAAGGAGTCAATCCCCGGCAAGCCCATTCGCCACATCGTGCTCAGCCATTTTCACGATGACCATATGGGCGGAGTGCGAACCTACGCCGCCGAGGGGGCTACTGTTGTCGTCCACTCAAGTGCCGGCGATTACATTCGCGCCGTGCTAGATCAGCGGCGCAAGGTTGTACCAGATCGACTGGAAATGGTGGGCCGCGACGGCCGCGAGGGCCAGCCTGCCGTTATGCTCGTCGAAGACGCAGTTACACTGACTGACGGGACACGCGAGGTCAAACTCTACCATGTGCCAAATCTTCACGTATCGGGAATGCTGGTGCGCTATGTGCCCGACGCCCGCGTTCTTTTCACGGCCGACCTAGTCAGCGATACCTTTCCCCTAATTCCATCCTTCGCCTCATCCGTGTATGAGCTAATCCAACAAAATGGGCTTTCGGTCGAGATGATCGCGTGTGCGCACGGCAACGCTATGCCTTATGCGCAGCTTGCGTACGCGCTCGGGAAGTCGTCCAAGCGCACCGATACCGCAGAAATACAGGCACTCGAACAGCGGCTCATCGACGGGATCAAGGCGAAAGACGTCAAGCAGATCATGAGCTGCTACTCGGATGACCTGTTCGCCTATGATGTCGTGTCGCCGCGCCAGTACGTCGGGGCGGCGGCGTTTCAGAAGCCCTGGCAGGGTTTCCTCGGCATGTTCGAGGGACCAATTAACGTTGACGTGAACGACCTGATGATTAACTCTGACGGCGAGATCGCGTACTCGTGCGGCGTCCAGCACGTGACGGGAACCACAAACGAGGGCACGCCGTTCGACTCGACGTTTCGGATCACGGATGTGTATCGCAAGAGACACGGCAAGTGGGTGATCGTGTAGGAGCACATCTCATTGCCACCAGACGTTGCCCGGTGGTGAGCTCTAGATAAAGAGTGAAGCAAGCGAAATGGTGCTGGACACTGAGGAGATTGGCAAATCGTCGTGGAACAAGCAAATGGTCGCGTGGCTCTAGTGACTGGAGCGAACAAAAGCATTGGGTTTGAGGTGGCCCGCCAGCTTGGAAAAGCGGGCCGCAGGGTGGTGATCGGAGCGCGGAATCCAGAGCTTGGCCGCACCGCAGCGGCCAAGTTACTCGACCAGCAGATTGACGCTAGGTTCGTTGCACTCGATGTGAACCAAGAACGAACAGTAGAGACCGCCGCAGCCACCTTGGCGAGTGAATTTGAATGTCTCGATATTCTTGTAAATAACGCTGGCATCATCGCGACTCACGACGGTGATGGGCCTCCCAGCACGGCCAAAGTAGACGCTGTAGAGAGCACATTGCGTACGAATTTCTTGGGTCCGTTACGTCCCCATCGTCGCTACACGACTACGTCTTGAGGAGCGTGCCGAGCACCTCTGGCCAGTGAGTTTCGAAGTCGCTGTCTCGTTGGAGTCCGCGTTGTAACACATTCTGGATTCGCTGCTGCGCCTCAGGCCACGTCAGCGCGGTCTCAAAAGAAGTGATGGCGGCGAGGAGTCGGTCAGCAGACGGCAACGAGACCTGGTTGACGAGATTCTTCGCGGCGGCGATTGCACGCCGGTCGAAGGAGGCAATTCGGCGGGCAAGCGCGTCAACAAAGCCGTCCAGCTCGGCGTCGGGAAGCGCCCGGTTGACGTATCCGTATCGCTCGGCGGTTTCACCGTCGAAATCGTTTGCGCTGAGAATGATTTCAAGCGCGCGCCCGCGGCCAACGAGATTGGGGAGTCGTTCCGCACCGCCGCCGCCGGGATGCAGTCCCACCCCAACTTCGGGTTGGCCGAGTCGCGTGTTCTCGCGCGACGCGAAGCGCATGTCGCAGGCGAGGACGAACTCGCTGCTCACACCGCGGACGCAGCCCCGGATCTTCGCGATGCTGACCACCGGGGATTTGGTGAGACGCACGAACGTATCCATCAGGATGGGGAGGCCCGAAGCCCCGACAGCAGTCATGATGTTCCCTAACTTACCGGTCAAATCAAAGTGGGCAAGGTAAAACTCGGGGATCGCGCTTTCGAATACGGCGACCCGCAGGCTAGGGCTGGCGTCCATTCGCGCGAGCAGGTCCTGTAGGGCTTCGAATATGCTACCGTCTACGATGTTGAAAGGAGGGTAATCGAACACAACCCTCCAATACGCAGGCGTTTCCTCGATGACTCGCACGTGCGCCGGTGATTCAGTCATGATTCACGCTCCTAACCCCGACTTCGATAGGGCGGCGTGAAAGGCAGTGAGATTTTTGGCTGTCATTCATGACGTTCTCCCTTCTCGAACAAATCTCGCCCTGCGAGGGGGCCACCTGCTTGCTGGATTAGCCCTCCATCGCGAAGATTTCCAAGATCAATGACTGAATAGCCGAAACCATCAAGTAGGGTTTGAACTCGCTTTTTCGCGTTGTCATCATCTGCCGAAATGAATGCAACCCGTCTCGCCCCGTTGACGACGGGATCCGCTTCTAAGTTAGGAACGATCATGTTGTTCAGCGCCTTAACCACTCGCGCTCTTGGGGGCAAGCGCTGCAACAAGCTGGCTGGTGGAGAGATTTCCCACATTCGCTAGCGTGAAATTTCCGGCCTTACCGTGAAAAGGATTGGTCCCGTCGATGAGAATCTGATTCTTCCAATTGGGAAGACTTGCGAGTGTCTCGGGCACGTTATCCCAGGGCACAGCAAGAAGCACCATTTCGCAAGCGGCCGCCTCTTCTTTGGTGACAGCCATTGCTCCTGGACCAAGTTGATTGACGATCTCTCGCAGGCTCTCGGGACCTCGGTTATTGCTAAGCTTTACCTTGTGGCCGATCTTCAAGGCCCGTTTTGCAAACGCTTGTGCGAAATCTCCTGCTCCAATGGTTCCAATTTCCATAAGCACTGCTTTCTGCTTAAGCTGCTGCTTGCTTCAAAAGATCCTCTACTTTGTTGTCCAGATCCTGCGCAACCTGAAGCGCATCAGGGCTCCCGTACGGAGCTAATAAACTTGACATTCGGTCACAAGACAAATGCACGCCATCTGGTCGTTCATCTACCAAGACAGTGACAGGTGCATATGAGCCAGCGTCTGGAACATGTCTCGCCATTTCCTTCATGATGAGCGGATTGCCAATGACAAAGCGGATGATCCTAGGTATGTCGCGACCTGTCTCTTTGCGCACAACTGCACCGTGATCCAGTTGCATAAACAGCATCAGTCCGGTTTTGCCCAAGCCTTTTTCGACTGCGCTTTTCAACTCGGCAAAAGAGCGCGCTTCGTGAGTTGATCTCCCGAATTCAGCCATATCCGGATGACCGATAGCGGTGTTTACACCAGCCACTACTTCATCAAACGGCTTGGAAGTGGTCAGGCTGAACCGCTCCATCTCGATTTTTCTTATCATCTCGAATCTCCTCACCGCAGTTGTTGATGTAGAAATTCGCTTGTCCGCCCGTTGGCGAGCGCTGCCGCGGCGGCATTGTAGTGTGCGCCATTATGCCGAGTGAACGCATGATTCTGACCCGGATAGCTGTAGACCGTGGCGTTTGGTTTCTTGGCAAGTGCCGCTTTAATCTCAGCTTGCGCAGGCTTGGAAATGAACTCGTCCTCTTCGGCCAGATGCATGAGAAGGGGCGCACTCAGCCCACCGACCTCTCCCAGATATTTCTCAGTATCGCCGCCGTGATAAGCGACCGCGGCGTGGACGCCGTGGTAGCGCACGGCTGTCAGGAAGACCATCAGCCCGCCGAGGCAATAGCCGAGGACGGCAACTCTGCCGTTGCACTCCGGGAGGTTGCGTACTGTATTGACGGTGTCCTTGACGTCCTTTGCGCCCGCGTCTCGGTCATAAGCTCCGTACAGACGAAGACCGCGTTGCCAGTCGGCCTCGGAGGTAACACTGAGGTCGACGCCCGGCTCCTGCCGCCAGAACAGGTCGGGTGCGACCGCAAGGAAGCCTTGTTCTGCCAGTTCGTCGCAGTGCCTGCGGATGTCGGCGTTCACCCCGAACACCTCCTGCAGAACGACAACGGCGGGAGCCGGCGAGGTCTTCGGTCTCGCTATATAGGCGGCGAACGCGCCGTCATGTCCTTCTATGGTGATGTGATCTTTCATTGGGTTCTCCTCAGACGACCACGTTCCTCCGGGCCTCCGCTGATGCCGTCAGGATCGGCGGAGGCCTGCTCTCGAGCTGTAACTGTTCAGTCTAGTCGGACGCCCTCAAGTCACGCCAAGTCATTCACACGCGACTGAGCGGGCACCGACAACTAGCACGGTGTTGCCGAAGGATCCGACCATCGACGCAACTTCACGCTACTGCCGTGGCTGCCGCGGAGGCAGCCGCCTCTTCGATGAGCTTGGCTGTTTCCTTCGGACGCGACATGTAGGCCACATGGCTCGCCTTCACTTCGACCGTCTTGGCTTTGGCGCGCTTCGCCATCATGCGCTCCTGATCCGGATTGATCGAGCGGTCTTCGGTGGCTACCATGTACCAGGTCGGCTTGTTCTTCCACGCGGGATTCGTAACTTTATGGGTGAACGAGTCGGTGGAGATCGGCACCTGCGATATAGCCATGAATGCTGCCTTCTCCGGTGCAATGTCCGCTGCGAAGTCGGCCGCGAAATGCGCCTCGTCGATCCACCAGTTGTTATTGCTGTCCGGCTTGAACGCTTTGGACGCTTGCGGCAGGGCCTGTTCGATTGAGGCACAGCTCTCACCTTCATCGAGAGCAAATGCAGCAATATAGACAAGCGCTACAACGTTTGGATGATTGCCGGCTTCGGTAATAATGGAGCCGCCATAACTGTGGCCCACGAGAACTACCGGCCCGCCCGTGGCGTCGATGGCGGCCTTCGTGTACTTTTGGTCATCGGCGTACGAGGTCTCGGGGGGCTGCGCCACCGACACCTTGTATCCATCATTCTTGAGGATGTTAGCGACGGCTTCCCAGCCGGAGCCGTCGGCGAATGCTCCATGCACCAAAACCACGTTCTTAATATGCTGATTCATGATAATTCTCCTTTTTTCCTTTCATTTCTTTTCGCGTACATCAGCTTTTGTTAGCCGAAGTCGTTCGTCCGACATAAGGCCCGCTACAACGGTTCTGGATGCTCGTTCGGCCGGCCTCGCTCCTGCAACATCCATTCCCGAATGTAAGGCGAACAGTGCAAGATCGACATCCCCTTCGCCTCACACGCATTGAGAAAACGAACTCCTTCGAGATCTATAAGGTCCAATTCCTCCAAATCGAAAACGACTGGCGATTCGCAGCGCTCGATTTCGGTTTGCACTTGAACCAAATCCCCGAATCGCAGTTCACCGCAGAGCCGAATCCTTTCTTTGAGCCTGTCCTTCGCCAAAATGCTATCCGTCGCGAATGCCTTTTAAATCAGTAATATTCAAGAAAGATGAAACTGAGGGCGCCCTGCCGCGCTGACCAGGCGAATAGAACGTAACAATGTTACATTGGGTTGAAAACCGCCGAATGGAATTTTCGGTAGGGACAGCTGGTTGCTAGGGTGGTCGAAAAGTTCGGTAAGCTGAACATTTTGGTCAACAACGCGGCAGTCTTCGTTTTGGCTCCCGTCGGTGGAGATGTAAACGACGCTGCCATCGAACGCCAGAACAAGATCAATGTGGATGGCGTGTTTGCAACGACTCGGGCTGCGGCGAAGGTTCTCCCCGATCATGGACGAATCATTACCATTGGTTCTACTGCAGGAACGCGTACAGGCTTCAACGGGGCAGCCGACTATTCCGCAACGAAGGCTGCCGTGGGTGCCTTCAATCGTGTCGCCGCCAGAGACTTGGCTGCACGCAACATCACGGTAAATACTCTGCAGGCGGGTTTTGTGGATACGGATATGAATCCCGAGAACAGTGATTGGGCTCCGCCCTGGATTGCGACAGTGCCGCTCGGGCGATATGGTCGTCCCGAGGAAATCGCTGCGGGAGTGGTGTTCCTTGCGAGCCCTGAAGCTTCTTACGTCACTGGTACGCTCCTTAACATCGATGGCGGCCTTTTGGCCTAAAGAGGCCGAATTGAGACCGTGATCTTTCGCGTTCTGGGCGAAGCTACTAAGATGTTTATGCGAGTTGCACCTGTGACGATTGCACTGCCCAATTCGGTTCTTATGGAAGCAGTTGGCTCCTCCGCCTCTAAAGTTTATTGGCGGTTTATTAGCGGTTTGAGCCCGATTGGAAGCAGTCTGGGTCACGCAAAGCAAACTGTGCAATTTATGCAATTCGTGCAAAGCCGCATAAACACTGGCGATTGCGCATCTCGTTGATTTGGCGAGTGGGGGACGTAGTTCAGTTGGTTAGAACGCTGCCCTAGCATCCCATCTAAGTAATATCTTCATTTTCTTCAGTCAGTTACGCGGATTGCGCTTCCGTCGCACTGTCACCAAGCCGATCTTGCAAGACCACCTTGACATCGCGGGCTAAGCAGCGCCGAGCGTGACGAATCCGCTACGGGAGGCTTTACCCCGTTCATTGATGGCCTTAAAAACATCCATAGAAAAGGACGGTTGGCGGGCTTGCTTCACCGCGTTCCGTAATATCCTCAGCTTTAGACTGCGCGGCGAATTGTGCCTTGGGAAACTCGACTAGCTTTCCGCGCTCCTCGATTGGTACTGGCTTAACCTTCTTCGGGAGAGGACCACGAAGATAGAATTCGATCACCTTCGCCATATACTTCACTCCAATTGCTTGCCTCGCAAGGTTGCTCACCCCATAGTGACCGTCTGCTTTCAATTTATGTTCTACGTTTGCACCCTCTCCGAGAGCCTTGCCTGGCCCAAGTGATAGGCGATGTGTGCCGTTCTGCCGAGTACAACGGTGAACCGATTGCGATGCGGCTCCCGCAAGAAATCCTCTTCAGATACAGCACCATGCTTCTGCAGCCAGTCGGCGACCGACAGCTTCGAGAATCCTGTCCACAGAATCTGATTGGTCTCTTGCCAAATAATTTTCAAATCCTCGCCTAGCAAGATGGCTGGAACAGTCCGATCTGGGTTCGACACGAACATTAGGTCAAGCTCCGGATGATTCCTGGGTCCGAAGCCGAGCAGCGGAATGAGAGCGTCATTAAACGCTGTGAGGTGACCCCACAGGTAAATCAGCCGGTTTTTTCCAGGAGCAACTTCTTGCAGCAGTTGCTCTTGGGACAAATTTCCAAAGAGTTTCCCCACGCGATCAACGTTCGACCGCCAATTCCTAAGTGCTAAATCTATGAGCGATGTTTCAAGAGTCATATTTCACCTTTCGTGATCTGAAGTTGCGATTAGTGTCACCTTGATACTGACGCTGCAAGGTCCGGTAGCAGTCATCGCACTTTGACCTGGGGTTCGACCGATATACCGGGCCGTAACAGATGCTGAGGATCCTGGTCGGGATTGAAACGAATCCGCACTGGGAGCCTTTGAACGACTCTGACAAAGTTGCCGTTGACGACTCGCCTTATCCCTGCCCCCTTTGAAGCCCGGCCACAGGCCCGATCATGTCGAAGCCCAGGTCGTCGAACGTCAACGGCTCGCCAGTTCGCTGTAGGTCATAGTGATGCTCGTACACCACGCGCGACCCGTTCCATTTCCGGAGAGCGCGCCAGTTCAGCGTGCAAGTTTTACCGGACACACCGACAATGTTCAGTGTCCAGGCAGAATGTATCTCGTTTGCGGCATCGCCAGAAATCGTGGTCTCTTTAATGGATATCGCTAGGCCCCCAACTTCGGCCATAACATGAAGCGGGACTAGGAAGTTTAGGAGAAGTGAGCCCACCCTCGGCTTTCCACGAATCGGTTCGTGCTGAGTTTCACTGCTTACCTGAACGTCATCGGCATAGAATTTGTCGAAGATCTCAAGGTATTCTTCGAAGCTTTCGCCAATCTTCGCTTGGGTGATAGCGGTGTTTAGCATATGTTCCGCAGCCTGGCTCCGGGAGTAGGAATCCACTGACAACAAACTGTGTTGATCGCTCATTGAAGTCCTCGTAATCCAGGTCGCCGCTTTGCATCTCGGATTTGGCCGAGCAGGCACGCGAGAGATACGATGGCAGCGCCGGACCTTCCTTCCTGCGACCTTCGATGACATAAGAGACCGCGGTCGCATAGTTGTCTGTTCGCCCCCATCGCACCTGTCATTTCTCAAATTTAGTCTTCGGCTTTGCATCCGCCTGCGGGGCGGAATCGACTTCTGGTTGTTGCGCCATTTTCGACCTTCCCTTCGTTTGTTCCCTTGCGTCTATCTGTACCTATCCGCTTCAGAACAAGTGTTCCAATAGTGCGCACAAAGTCAGCCGGCAAGTGATTATCGATACTTTATTGTTGGGGAAATGATTCCCACCCTCCTCCGAGTGCTTTGTACAAAGCGATCAGATTCGTCGTCACCGCAGTCAGGCTCTGTGCCAAAAGATCTTCATTCCCGTAGAGTTGCCGCTGGGCATCGAGCACCGCCAGAAAGTCCCCGAGGCCGGACGTGTAAAGCTCCCGGGAAAGCTCAAGCGCCGTCTGGTTCTGCGACACGGCTGCCTGTAGCCGATCGCGGCGCTCCTGCTCCTGCGAGTAATTCACGAGTGCGTTCTCGGTCTCTTCCAGAGAGTTCAGAACCGTCGATTGATAGAGGATCTGGGTCTGTCTCCAGCGCGCGTTTTGCACTGCGACGTTCGAGCGTATACGACCGCCCGTGAATATCGGCAAGCTGATCGCCGGTCCCACAGCAAAGAAATTTCCCAGTGACAGCGAGAGATCATGGAGTTGCGTCGCTTGCCTTCCCGCTGACCCCAACAAAGTGAACCTCGGAAAATAGTCCGCCCTTGCGGCTTTGACGTTGGCGGCGGCACCGGCGATTTCATCATCTGCCCGGCGAACATCCGGCCGTCGCTTTAACAGGTCCGATGGCAATCCGACCGGAACCTCGGGCGGAACCACTGGCACTGGGGCGGACGTTCCCAATTCGTTTTCCAAGGCTTTGGGCTCCTGACCGAGAAGCACGCTAATCCGGTGAATCGAAGCCGCAATAGCGCTTCGCAGCGACGGGACCACAGCGTTCGTAGTCTCGAGTTCTGCAACTGCGCGCGAGACATCGAGCTGAGTCGCTAACCCAGCCGCCGCTCTCGTTTGCGTAAGGTGGACGGTATCTTCCTGTGTCCGAATATTTTTCTCGGCTATATCGAGCCGCAGTTGAAAGCCCCGGAGATCCGCATAGCTCCGTGCGACCTCGCCAAGCAGCACGACAAGAACATCGCGCCTGTTCTCTTCCACAGAGCGTACGTTGGCGCTCGCAGCTTTCACCTCATTGCGGATCCGACCGAAGACGTCGATCTCCCAAGCGGAGTCGAATCCCACCTGGAAATTGTTGAGTTCGACCGGGTGGAAAGTGGGAGCGTTTACCCCAGGATTGAAAGCAGCAACCCTCTCGCGCAGACGCTCTGCGCTGGTTGTCACACCCACGGACGGGTAGAAACCGGACTTCGCGACTCCTCGTGCGGCGCGCGCTTCGTCGACACGAGCTGCGGCCAGACGTAAGTCCAAGTTGTTGGCCACGGCGCGGTGGATCAGTCGTGTCAGCTCTTCGTCATGGAAGGAGTTCCACCAGTCCGCGTTGGGCGGCTCCTTCGTGGACACGCCGCGAAACGACGTGGCCGCCCAGGTTTTGGTGGATTCCTCCGTCTGCGCCCTGACGTTCGGTCCGAAGACCAAGATCAACCCGCATAGAAATAGAACCGATCGAACCGCTAGAGCTTTTCGCTGCGCGTTCACCGGGTTGCTCCTGAGTTTGCCGAGTTCTTGGAACTCAAGCGACTCGCCGATCCATCGATATAGACATCCATTTGCTGACCGACATAGACCGAAGGCTCAGCATCCCGAATGCGATAGATCACCTGTAGAACGCGAGTGTCTACGCGCTCCGTGCTGTCACCTGTCAGAGATTTCTTGGGGATCACATAAGGCTCGAAGCGGACAAAATCCAAGGGAATTCTTGTAGAACCGTTTCCACGGGGAGACGCCACCGCCGGCGCTCCGCCCCGCACGCGCCAGGCATCGTGCTCATCTACGTCAACACGGACATGCAAAGGAGTGACACTTCCCAGAATCATGAGTGGCTCGCTGAGCGGGCCACATTGCGCATATTGGCCCAACCGCACTTTGTTCTGCAGAATGACGCCCGCAATCGGGGCCCGCATGGTCAGACGATCAATATTGGTCTCAGCCATCTTGACCTCAGCTTCCGCCTGAGCAACTTCCGATTTCGCAACGGCAATATCGGGAGCCCATGCGCCCGCTTTTAGTAACCCCAATTGGGCTTCCACCTCGGCCAACCGCGCCTGCGCCGCTTTGTAGGCAATTCTCCTGCGCTGAACGTCCTCGTCACGAACCGCCCGTTTGTCGGTAACGCTTTCGATCAACCGCACTTGCACCTCGGCATCCGCCA
>Ga0206931_1072_pt2 | contig 29383 bp, 24 predicted proteins | sample Alteio_BWOrgHeat_17_FD_152946 | JGI IMG/M metagenome (GOLD analysis project Ga0206931, IMG submission 152946) | Enriched cells from forest soil in Barre Woods Harvard Forest LTER site, Petersham, Massachusetts, United States -... | ecosystem: Environmental > Terrestrial > Soil > Temperate forest >...
GTCGCGTAATCGGTTGGCGCGACACGACAAAAGGTGTCAAGGCCGTGTTCGCGAGCGGCCATCGTCACGATTTCGAGTTCCTGAGAGCTGAATCCGACATGTTCCATGTCGAACCAAAGTCCATGAAACCCGCCGCTCATGCCGATAATATGAATCAGATTGTGGTGGGGCATTCGTCCGACACCACAAATTCGAACGAATTCACCGGAAGCAAGTCGTTGTTTCAAAGTTGGCATGGTCGTGATTCCAAATCCAGGAATGGTTGTTATTTCTCACATATACAAATGAGGCATTGATCGAACGTCCGTTTTCCACAAATCAATACAGAACCTCGACGACGGCATCGCAATTTGAGGGAGATCCAACGTCAAATCCCCTCGCCGCGTGGTGTTCAGGTGTATCTTTTGGTCTAGGCAGGTCGGATACAATAGCCGATTGTCCACAATAGTCGATTGTGGTTCAGACTTCACGCGGATGGATGTTGACCGTATCCTCTGGGCCACATTCGCAATTGGTCAGCATCGGGCCGCGGGATCTTTCGACCCACTCATAAAGACGCAACGATGATTCGAAGCCTTCCGTTAAATAGCGAGAGCTTAAGATGACGACCATACTCGTGGTCGACGATTCCGCCGTTGACAGAACGTTGGCGGCCGGATTGTTGGCGAAAGAGGCTGACTGGGATGTGATCCAGGCCGCGGATGGAAAAATGGCACTCGCCGCAATCAAGATCTCGGCACCTGATGTGATCATTACCGATCTGCAAATGCCCGAGATGAACGGTCTGGAGCTGATCGCCGCGGTAAGAAAAAGTCACTCCCACGTTCCGGTCATCATGATGACCTCGAAGGGAAGTGAAGAAATCGCGGTGGAAGCTCTACAAACCGGAGCGTCGAGTTATGTGCCCAAGCGATCAATCTCCACCATGCTGGTCGACACCGTGCAGAGGGTGTTGTCCGCAATGCAGGAGCATCGCAAGCACTCCGAATTGATGAACCGGCTGAACGAGCGGATCGAAACCTTTGTCCTTGAAAACGACGTCAATTTGCTGATGGCGATGTCGAGACACTTGCAGTCGATGCTCACCGATTCCTGGGGATTGGATCGAACCGACAGGTTACGGACCGGTACGGCCCTTGAAGAAGCCTTGCTGAATGCCATGTATCACGGCAATCTCGAAGTCAGTTCTGAATTGAAAGAACAGGATCATCAAGCCTTCTATGCGCTGGCCGAAGAGCGCCGATTCGCCCTGCCGTGGATCAATCGGCGGATTCACGTTCGAAGCTGGCTGACACCGCACGAAGTCAAGTTTGTCATTCGCGATGATGGAAAGGGATTCGACCCTTCAACACTGCCAGATCCCACCGATCCGGAAAACCTGGCACGCCCGTTTGGACGTGGCGTCATGTTGATGCGGGCCTTCATGGACGACGTCGCTTACAACGACATTGGCAATGAGGTGACGCTGCAGCGAAATCGATTCCGCATCTGATTTCGAGAATGATGGCCATTCGCCATGTAGGACCATTCTCGGAAGCCCTTTTTGAAATTGTGTACTCGCAACAGGATTTGCTATGACCGATGCACCCAACGCACCTGATGAAGCGACAGAAGCGGGCTCCAAAATTGAATGTCAGGTCTCGGAGGCATTCACGTCCTGGCTGGCTCAACTTGCCGGGACGCTGGCGGTGACGACGTACCAGGCGGGCAAACTGGCGTTGATTGGCTGGCGAAATCAGCAGCCGACTTTGCTGATGCGAGAATTTGAAAAGCCGATGGGATTGGCCGTTGGTCCCGGTCAACTCGCACTGGCAACCCGGAATGAGATTACGTTTCTCGCGAACGCTCCGCTACTGGCTCCCGATTTGCTGATCGATCAGCCGAATCGTTACGACGCGCTCTACTTGCCACGTGCCAGCTATTACACGGGCGATCTAAATGTCCACGACGTCTCGTTTGCCGGTGATGACTTCTGGTTCGTCGCCTCGCGGTTCTCGTGCCTTGCAGGACTCAGCCGCCAGCACTGCTTTGTTCCCCGCTGGAAGCCTCCCTTTGTCTCGGAAATCGTGCCGGAAGACCGTTGCCACCTCAACGGTCTTGCCGTCGTCGATGGTCGACCAAAATATGTCACGGCACTGGGTGAATCCGATGTCGTCGGCGGCTGGCGAGAAAATAAAGCCACGGGCGGCGTGATGATGGAGGTTGACAGCGGCGAAGTGCTGCTTCGAGGGCTTTCGATGCCCCATTCACCGCGATGGTCCCAAGGACGCCTGTGGCTGTTGAATTCGGGCGCCGGAGAGTTGTTGTGCTACGATCCTGCGCAAAAGGAAGCCCGCGTTGTCGCAGTTTTACCAGCCTATCTCCGAGGACTCTGTGTGATCGGCCGCTATGCCGTCGTGGGGATGTGCCAGATTCGCGAGAAACATATCTTCGGCGGGCTTCCCGTACAGAATCGGTTTCAGAAGCTGCTGTCGGGTATCGCCGTCATCGACCTGCAAAGCGGTCGCTCCGTCGGCATGTTCGAGTTTACAGCGGGTTGTACCGAAATCTATGACGTGCAGTTTTTGCCTGGCGTCCGACAACCCACCGTCCTCAATCGTCTCGATGATGCCACGCGACAAGCATTTCCGGCCCCGGAATTTTCGTACTGGCTCCGACCCAGCAATATGATTCCTTCTGAGTGATTACCCGGATATGTCCAAAGGACTATTCGAAGCATTCAGTGATGGTGTGATCGCCAACATCATTACGATCGTGGTCTTAACATCTCACATTTTGAAATGGAACGTCCGGCGGACATATCTCCACAACCAGCCGAATGCCGATCGGTTTGCGGCCATGAATCGGGCGGTTCCGCGCAAGTTCGACTTGAGAAGTTCCGGTGATTCGTCGAGCAGCACGGTGGCCTGATAGGCCGATTCCTGCAATTGCTCGCGCCCTTCCTTATCAGATGTGGTCGCGAGCAACCCGCCGTTCTTCACCGCCATCGTTTCAGGTGCAAAGTCCGAATGTGCGGTGGCAATCTGCGAGATCGTACCGCGAAATACTCGGTCTGGCAGATGATCGAATTTCAGTCCCACTTTCATGCCGACAGAGACGTCATGCCGATCGGACTGATCGAGGTACAGCAGCGCCTGCATCTGCGTCGTCGGAGCGATGCTCAACAGTTTTGTACGGTCTTCCAGAAACGCTCCCTGGTTCTTCTTGTCCAACGGCGTTCCCGTCCAACCAACGAGACGAGTTTTCAATTGCTCCATTTTCGGTGCCGGCTGGCGCGGCGGTGCGATCACCGTTCCGGAAATAGGAGCCGAAATGACAAGGTGCTTCATCTGTTCGTCGAGTTCCGCAATTTGTTCTTCGACCGATTTCAATCCCTCTTCCGCCAGGACTTTCTCGCCGGGACTATCGATCGCCCAGGCGTAGTGCAACGCCTTGAGCTTCAGTTCTCGCCGCATCGTCAATTCACGCTTCATGTCGTCCAACTTGGGATCATGCAGGATGGCTAACCGCTGTCCCGCCTCGACATGATCGCCGGCTTTGACGTCCAACTCGACCAGTTCGCCCGTCACTTTCGTGACGATGTGTTGCACATCGCGCGGTTCAATCACGAATGCCGCCCACTGGATGAACGGAATCTCGATCATTCCCAGACAGGTGATGATGATTCCCAGAACAACCGCGGTCACCGCAAGCCGCCATTTTTGAATCGGGTGTTCGCGGGGAGCCGAAAGGACTTGATAGGCGTTCATGACGAATTGCACCAGAATTCCGACGACGGAGAAAACGGCCATCGATTGGCCAATGCTTTGCAAACCATACGGTTTCAAGACCGTATAGAGAAACATCAAAATACTGAACAGGATAAACCAGCTATAAAGCTTGGACGCGATTGCGTAAATGATAAACCAATGTTGGTTTGTTTGCGGCATGAAGGGGTCGTGTCGCGGCTCGATGCCAAGACACAAGTGCGAGATCGATTCCCGCGTCAGTTTATCGGCTTTCGGACGCAGATTGGGAATCTCGAGAAAATCGCTCAGCATGTAATAGCCGTCGAGTCGCATCAATGGGTTGGCATTGAAAATGACCGTGGTGACCGTCGTCACGAAGAACAGATTCAGGCACAAATAATGGAACAGGCCCGGTTCCGTCAGCCACCACAGAAAAATCGCAATTGCGGAGAGCACGACCTCGATCATCATCCCGGCCGCCCCAATAATGATGCGCGGCCACTTGTTCTTCAGCATCCACGAATCCGAGACGTCGCAATACAGGCACGGACTGCCGACAAGCAGCATGACGCCCATTTCGTGGCATTCGCTGCCGAACATCTTGCACGACAGACCATGACCGAATTCATGAATGATCTTCGAACAGGCCAGGGTCATCCAGAGAAATATCAGGTTTGGCCAGCCAAAGAACTGATGAAATGCCGGAAGACCTGCCTGAAACGCACGAAACTGGATCGCCAGCATCAGCCATGACGACGCGACGAAGAGAGTTGCAATGACGGCCGTCACAGGGTGATAGATCCAGCGCGTCCACGGAACCATCGCGCCAAGAACCTGGTCCGGATCCCAGCCGGGAAGCCGTAACGACAAAATGTTCGTCATTCCGCTGAAAATCTTTTGACGTCGCTTCTTTCGCTTCTGTTCAATGCGTGCGGCGGCCTGACCTGGTCGAATGCTGTAGGCCAATCCTTTTTGATGTAGATCTGCCACGAGCAATTGAGTATCCGTAAGAGTCGGACTGATCGCGGGAAATTCGCGGACCAGATCGTCTCGGATCGTTTCCAAGTTCTTCCGTCCGTCGAGCATTGTCAACACGCGATATTGGTCGGCGCGAAGTCGGTGATACGTCAATCCCACAGGATCTTTGATCACGAAGTGCGAAACACCCTGAAACTCGATTTGCTTCACGACGAGATCATGTCGTCCTCGTAGCGGCACAGGCCGCTGAGAGGAACGCAACTGATCGGTTGGCATCGCAATGGACATGCGGAATCGTTCTCAATGGTCAAAGGCGCGAGCGTCAGACCCTTTTTTGGGGAAAGTCGCCTCAAGGATTCGCCGCAGTTTTTGGGGCTTTCTTTTGAATGTCACCGCCATTAAGGGCGCGATCGCTGTTGATTCTTGTCTCGTCGTCGATTTCGATTTCCATCTCGGCCACCAGTCCTGCTCGAAGGATATTATCGCGATTTTGAACTTCGGCGTAGACTCGAGTACTTCCAGAGACCGGATCGGATACGAGATCGACGAACGTAATCTTGCCTTCAAAAACTTCCTTTTCTTCGGGGAGATCGAGTCCTTCGACATTCAACCGAACGAGCGTTTTGGCGCCCACGCGGACATAGCGAAGATCGGCCAATTCCACACGCCCTTCGACGCGGACCTTGTCAGTGTTCACGATTTCGACAACCGGATCACCTTGACGGACAGCTTCACCCTTTTTCTTGAAGACGCGGGTCACCACGCCATCGAACTCTGCCAACACGGAATAAGTCTTGAGTTCCGCGGCTTTCACGTTGCGATCGAGTTTGTTGACCGCCAGTTCGTGTTCGGCCTGCCCGATTGTGAGACCCGCCTTATCGGCAGCCAGTCGCGCCTTGTCGATTTCCAGAAGCGAGACTGATTTAATCCCGTCCCCGGATTTCTTGTTCGCTTCGATCAGCCGTCCGTGCTCCGTTTCGGCGGCCTCCTTCGCCACTTTCGCGAAATTGACTTCCACTTCGTTTGTCGCTTTCTTTTCGGCGACGGCCAATGTGGCCTTGGCAACTTCATCTGCAATCAAGGCTACCTGGGTTCCGTGAGTAACGGTCGCTCCTTCCTTGAATTCCACAGACTTCAGAATTCCGGTCCGATCCGAGGCCAGCGTCACATGATCGATCAAGGTAATTCGGCATTTCTCGATCCGGACGCGTCGCGGAGTTGTCGTGCGAACCGTCTTGTCGTCCCCACCCGAAGTCGCGGCGAGTAGCATCAAAAGACCAAGACACGATGCGGTTGTTCTTTTCATCGACAAACCCTTTTCTCGCAGCAAAACTCCGATCTCCACCCACGTTTTACGGGCAATTCCAAAACGTGGCAAGGAGGTTTTCGTCCTTTGATCATCAGACCCGCCAGGATCGTCGGCCAACGCCGTACATCCTAACACGATTCCACAACGCGACTTCGAGTCGAATGGCAACGGAATCGTTGTCAGTCCATCACCAAATGGCGAAATCCATCGTCGCCACGATGGCTACAAAACCGCGGATCTTCCCGATCGATTTGGTCGCATTATTCGCAAGGAGCGCGGACAAGACAACGTCCGGTTGATTTTGTATGACATGGGCGCAAAACCGATTGAGAACCAACTTCTCGTTTCGCCACGTCACACGTGAAAAAAGTTACATGAGGATCAACAGATGACCACTCCCACCAATACGGCTTCCGAGTTTCACACGTCAGACGTTTCGCACGTGCGTCCCGAACCCGAAACGGCGAGTGTGATCATCTTCGGAGCGTCCGGCGATCTGACCGCTCGAAAGCTGCTGCCGGCATTGTTCGATCTTTGGAACGACGGCTATTTGTCCGATCAGGCGCCAATCATCGGAGTGGCTCGACGAGAAAAAACCGACGAAAGCTTTCGCGCCGAGATTTATGAAGCGGTCAAAAGCGGCGTTCGCGATGGTGTGGTCTCGCCCGAGCAATGGAATCGGTTCGCTCAGCGACTGTATTACCGACAACTCGACATTGCCGACGCAGGGCATTACCCCGAGTTCAAACAACAGTTGGAAGCTCTCGAAGACCAGAACGCGACGGGTCGTAATCGCATCGTCTATATGGCCACTTCGCCCGATCTGTTCCTGCCCGCGATCGAACATCTGGGCTTTGCCAGCATGATTCCCGGGCGTGATGCCTCGCGGTGGTTGCGGGTGGTTTTCGAAAAGCCATTCGGGCACGACTTGCAGTCGGCGCAGGAATTGAGCGGCAATTTGCGGCGGCTTTTGCGAGAGGATCAGATTTACCGCATCGATCATTATCTGGGCAAAGAAACCGTCCAGAACATCCTGCTCTTTCGCTTTGGCAACTCGATTTTTGAACCACTTCTCAATCGAAACCACGTCGATCACGTCCAGATCACCGTCTCTGAATCGCAGGGACTCGAACGAGGCCGTGGCGGATATTACGACAGTTCGGGTGCGATGCGTGATGTGCTTCAGAATCACGTGCTGCAATTGCTCTGCCTGATTGCGATGGAACCGCCGGCTCTCTTTCATGCGGGCGATCTGCATGACGAAAAGCTGAAAGTGCTCAAAGCGCTCAGCGGTGGAAACAAGGGAGACGCGACGAAGTGGGTTGTATCGGGACAATACTCGGCCGGTGTCGTCGATGGGAAACCGGCGGCCAGTTACTTGAGCGAAGAACGAATTCCGCCGGACTCAAGAACCGAGACCTACGTCGCGATGAAGGTTCAGGTCGATAACTGGCGTTGGGCGGGCGTTCCCTTCTATCTACGAACCGGCAAGCGACTGCCCTCACGCGTTTCCGAGATCGCGATTCAATTCAAGTTGCCGCCGCTGAATCTCTTCAATACCGTCGAATGCGACGGCGACATGTGCGCGCTCGTCGGTGCCCAGCCGAACCAATTGGTCTTTCGGATCCAGCCGAGCGAATCGATCAAACTGTCATTCTCGACGAAACGGCCCGGGATGCAGTACCAGATCCACCCCGTGACCATGGACTTCAACTACAAGACATTTACCCAACCTCTGCCGGAGGCTTACGAACGCCTTCTGCTGGATGTGCTGCGCGGCGATTCAACGCTGTTCATGCGCAGCGACGAACTGGAAGCAGCGTGGCAGTTCGTGACACCGGTACTCGATTTCTGGAAGCGAGAAAAAACGATTCCCGAACCGTATCGCTGCGGCACCTGGGGACCTCGCACGGCGGACGAACTTCTCCATAACGACGGTCGAAACTGGAGATCGCCGGCGCAATAATTCCAATACTTCGCCAGCCCTTGAATTGAGATGTCCCTGACTTCTGGCGTTGATGAAGCACTCGAGCAAAGGTGTTGCTTGAATCGGCGGAACCGAATAATCTCATTTGAATCTTTGTTCTTAAACCCGGGAAGCCCGCCATGATCGCTCGACCGTTCGTTCGTCTGCATTCGGATGACAATATTGCTGTTGCCGCACGGTATGTCCCGTTAGGAACCGGATTTCAATTTGAAGGAATCGGCGATCTGTTCGCGCGTGAAGCCGTTGACATGGGTCACAAGATCTCGCTCAGAACAATCGAAGCGGGTCAGCCGATCAAGAAATTTGGCCAGACCATTGGATTTGCCACGCAGCCGATTCCACAAGGTACGTGGGTCCACGTTCACAATGTTTCCGCCGGTGAGTTGAGTCTCGACTATGCGTTTTGTTCAGAGATTCCACCCGAACCAACGCCGATCGAGGGCCGAACTTTTCAAGGGTACCGTCGGCAGAATGGGAAGTTTGGAACGAGAAACTACATTGGCATCGTTTCGACCGTGAATTGTTCCGCGACGACGTCTAAGTATGCGGCCCAGAAGTTTGATCCGTCAGTCCTGGCCGAGTTTTCAAACGTCGACGGCGTCGTTCCTCTCGTTCACAAGGGCGGCTGTGCGATCCAATACGGCGGAGAAGATCACCAACAGTTGACGCGGACGCTGTCCGGTGTCGCACGGCATCCGAATATTGGAGCTTACATCGTCATCGGACTCGGTTGCGAGACCGCACAAGCATCGTTCCTGATGGAGAACGGCGGACTGCTTCAACTCGGCAATTCGCCGTCACCAAAACAACCGCTGGTGATGAACATCCAGGATCAGGGCGGAGTTGCAAAGACAGTCGCCCGCGCCGTGGCCCAGATTCGTGAAATGCTGCCCGAAATCAACAAGGCACAACGGGAATCGATCCCGATTTCGGAATTAATGCTCGGCCTGGAATGTGGCGGCAGCGACGGTAACAGCGGCACGACCGCCAACCCCGCATTGGGCTATTGCAGCGACATGCTGGTTGCAGCAGGCGGAACTTCAGTTCTCAGCGAGACACCGGAAATCTACGGCGGCGAGCATCTTCTGACTCGTCGGTCGGTAACCCGGGACGTGGGTGAAGCGCTGCTCGAACGGATTCAATGGTGGATCGAATACACGGCAAAGTTCGGTCAACGCATCGATATCAATCCGTCCGTCGGCAACAAGAAAGGCGGGCTGACGACGATTTACGAAAAATCGCTGGGAGCCATCGCCAAGGGCGGCACGTCCGCCTTGCGCGGCGTCTTCAAATACGGAGAAGCGATCACCAAGAAGGGATTCGTGATCATGGATACCCCCGGTTACGACCCGGCTTCGGTCACGGGTCTGGTTGCGGGTGGTACTCATGTCGTCTGCTTCACGACCGGCCGCGGCAGCTGTTTCGGCTGCAAGCCGGTCCCTACAATCAAGATCGCGACAAACACTCCCATGTACGATCGGATGATCGATGACATGGATATCAACGCGGGCAAGATCCTCGACGGAGTCTCGCTGGAAGACGTCGGCCGCGAAATCTTCGAAGAAGTGATCGCCGTCGCCGGCGGCAAGAAAACAAAAAGCGAAGCCCAGGGGATCGGCGACGAAGAATTCCACCCCTGGACGTTCGGTCCGACGACGTAACTTGAGCCGCAATCTCGCCGACCCTCCACCTTCCCTGCGAAGGTGGTTTATGGGCCTTTGCCTTGGCTCATTGTAAATCCGAGCGTGAATGAATGACCTCACGGACAGGTGCAAAGCCCTGAACCACCGGCACTTCGGGCAGTCCCGGCGGGAAGTATCGCAGCCTTCACTTCGTGCCCGAAAAAAGGGGTCTGCCCCCGACGCTGGTAGGCGTTGAGAGTCGGCAACGAAACAAACTTTTGCATGACGAATATGCCGCTAGTTTCCAAACGTTTGGAAAGTACCACTGGAAGCAAACCGCAAGGCGAACCCGGCCGGAGTTTTTTTTGACGATTTGTCGAATTCCGGTCCGGCCGTTCGACTAGATAGGCTGGGAACTCGGCCTGCCCGAAGAAGATCGGCAGTTGAAGCGTAATCCATGGTCGCTTAATATCGCCATAATCCTATTAGATAATCACAAGTTAGGCGACTCAGAACGCGCTTTCCAGAACACTGCAACCGAAGGAACAACCAAATGACTAAACTCCGCGTTGAAAGCTACACCATTTCGATTGACGGCTTTGGCGCAGGCACGGATCAGAGCCTGAAGAACCCGCTTGGAGTCGGCGGAACGGCCCTTCATGGATGGGCGTTCGCGACTCGCACGTTTCAGGCGCACCTGTTCGGAACCAAAGACGGAGAGTCCGGGATTGACGACGACTTTGCCGCGCGGGGCTTCCACAATGTGGGTGCCTGGATCATGGGCAGAAATATGTTTGGACCTGTTCGCGGTTCCTGGCCAGATGAGAGCTGGCGAGGATGGTGGGGTGAGAACCCGGTTTACCATGCGCAAGTTTTCGTGCTCACTCATCATCCCCGTGCGTCACTCGTCATGGAGGGAGGCACGACCTTTCATTTCGTAACTGACGGGATTCGCGTCGCGCTTGCACGAGCTCGCGATGCCGCCAACGGAAAGGATGTCCGAATCGGAGGCGGAGCGGCGACAATCAGGCAATACCTTCAGGAGCGATTGATCGATGAACTCCATATCGCCATCGCACCAGTCGTGCTTGGCGCGGGTGAGCGGCTATTTGACGGTATCAACCTCGCAGATTTGGGATACACATGCACCCAGCATGTCCCATCGCAGCGAGCAACTCACATCGTGCTAACCCGGACATGAACCCAACGTCGCCTAACCATGCGCTGCAGCGAACCCGGCCATCGCGATGTGGTTGCAATCCACGCGTCCCGTGCACCGGATCGCTGAGCTTGGGTTGTTGGTCGGATCCAAGGCGGAACTTCTGAGAGCGACCGGGAGGATGCAGCAACAGTGAAACCCGATTTCAGAAAACTTACACCGGCGGCCCAGCTCCGTTCCTTCATCGACAGGTTTGATCCGAAGGATCAGAAGCTCATTCGATCGGTCCGGGCTGCTGTACGTAAGCGATTCCCTACCGCCAACGAGCTGGCGTACGACTACAACAACTCCATCGTCATCAGCTATTCGCCGACGGACCACGGGATCGACGGCATCGTGGCGATCTCCGCACGTGCCACCGGTTTGGCTCTGTACTTCAATCAGGGACATCGTCTGCCCGACCCGAAGAAACTTCTGCTGGGATCGGGAAAGCAGACTCGCTTCGTCCCGGTGGACGCGGCCGACCAGTTGGCGCATCCAGACGTGGAGGCGATGATTGCCGCTGCGATTAATCTGGCAAGGGTTCCGTTGCCCTCCAAAGGGAGGGGCAGGCTCATCATTCGAGGGGCTGCCGCGAAGCAGCGGCCAAGAAAGAGGCCGACGAAGTGACGGCGGGCGCTGATCAGGCAACGTGCCGGGTTGCCAGCGCCGTGCATAACTTGACGAGTTCAAATCCTGTTGGCTGTGCAGGCAAAGCGAATCTGGCCGGTATTTTTTGGACGGTTTGTCGAATCCTGGCCCGGCCGCTCGACTAGACAGTGAAGGCAAGGCAATCGACCCGTCCGAAGACCGTCAAGGAGAAGTCATGGCTCAGTATTTGGTTGCGATTCACCACCCCGACGACTACGACCCGTCCGTCGAGGACGAAGCGATGGGTCGCGATATCGACGTGCTCAACGAAGAGATGATCGCTGCGGGCATCAGGGTTTTCGTCGGCGGTCTGCACCCGGTAAAAAGCGCGAAGTCGCTGCGGGCGCAGCCGGGAGGTAAGGTACTCATCACCGACGGGCCGTACCTGGAGACCAAGGAGCACATCGGTGGTTTTTGGGTGCTGGAAGCCACTGACATGAACGAGGCACTGGAGTGGGGGCGAAAGGCCGTCGTCGCCTGTCGCGCGCCGGTCGAGGTGCGCCCATTTCACTCGCTTTGATACAACAGAACCCGCTGCCTCGTTCCTTGCAATACCACCCGGAATGGGTTTTGGCCAACGTCAAGTTTCGGAAAAGAATTCTCCCCTTGTCGATTTCGCTGCCCCTCATTCGACAAATCGAGGGGCCGCGGGGTTTCGCCGGTCGGGGCCGACCGACGGTCTCGGTCACATACCAAAAACCATAAGGAGTCAAAACCATGCGTTTCATGATGATCGTCAAGTCCGCAGAGAAGTCGGGCTTTCCGCCCAAGCCGCTCATGGACGCCATTGGAAAGCTGTCCGAGGAGGCAATCAAAGCTGGCACGATGGTCGGCAGCGGTGGCCTCGGGCCAACCGCGCTGGGTGCCAGCGTCCGCATTTCGCGCGGGGAAATCAGCGTGATCGATGGACCTTTCACCGAGGCCAATGAGGTCATTGGCGGGTATGCGCAGTTTGATCTGCCATCAAAGGAAGAAGCGATCAAGTCGGCCATCCAGTTCATGGAACTCCACAAGCAACTCTGGCCGGGCTGGGAGGGGGAAACGGAAGTTCGCCAGATGTTCGGGCCGGAAGACTTCCCTTGTAACGGCTGAAACTCGATGTTTCAATTCCGTTTGACATCCCACACGATCGCGGAACTGCGATAGAAACCCGTAAGCAGTTTCGTCCCGTCCGGTGAGAACTCAAGGACACCCGCTCGATTGTCTTGAGGATCCAATGCCATCAACTGTTGCCCGGACTGAATATCAAAGATGCGGATCGTGTCTTCCCCATAGTCTCCAGAATACTGCAGGTCTGAGGTGGCCAACGTCGTCCCGTCCGGTGAGACGGCAATCCGACAACCGTGGGCATGAGGATGCTCAAATGAACCGATCAACGTTCCCGTTTCAACGTTCCACGCGGTGATGATATCGAACGACGACGTCACCATGATCTTGCCATTGGCATCGAAAGCGGAGTTCCACAATTGAAGTTGTTCCTTGCGGGGCTGCTGCGGATTTCTCGCCGTGCGGAAGTCCGCGATGAATCGCCGTTTCTCCGTCCCCGTTTGTCCATCAAGTTCAATGATGTCGCCGTTGCCATCGGACAGCAGCAGATCTGTCGACCCTGATCGAAATCTCATCGCATTCAGCTTCCAGAAACCAACCCGAATGTCCTTCGCAGGTGTGGTGTATAACGTCTGTCCTGTGTCAAACTCGATTCCGATGATTCGGGTATCTCCGATCCCGCCGTTCGAGGTCGCAACCGCGATGATCTTGCGATCTGCCGAAAGCGCCGCATGCCGGATCTGTTTTAGTTCGACGCTTCGGACAAGGAATCCTTTTCTAGCGTCATAAATCGAAACGATTCCGTTGAGATAGTTCACCGGATCATCACGACGACCTGCCACGACAATTCGATGGCCATCGCTGGAGAATCCTACAAAATCGGGATGGGCCATCCAGCCCGTTCGACTGATCACGGGTGCCAAAAGCTTGTGCCAGACGAGATTGCCGTTCGACGAATCCCAAACGCGAACGACACCATCACCCGTGCCGATTATTAGTCGATCGCCTGCAGGAGACCACGCTCCCGATAGCACACCACCCTCCGGCGTTCGATCGGACCAATGCATGCGTTTTCCCGAAGCCACGTCGAATAATGCGATGGAACTATTGATGGACATTGCGATCAGACTGCCATCCGGTGAAAACGCGATCGGACCACCCCATGAACCGGGGAGTTCTATGGCGTGTTCGGGCTGACCGGCATCAGTGTTGATGATCCGCAAAAGACTGCAATCGCTCACTGCGACCCGTTTCCCATCGGGAGAAAGAGCGGCATTACCAAATCCGTGGTCATCGGCACCGCTTAATTCCTTCAGCAGTTCTCCGCTCTCGATATCCCAAATACAGACTTCGGACATGTTGACGGTTTTCGCACCATACTTGAGCGTCGTTTCCGCGATCGGGACAAATCGCTGACCGGAAGTGATGATTCGACGGCCATCGGGCGTGACGGCGACGTATCTCAGTGCTCCTTTCTGAGTTGAATCCGAACTTGGGCGGGCCTTCTCGATCCGACGAATGAGTACCCCGTCCTGCACTTGCCATACGGAAATCGTCGACGTTGGTTCTGATGCGGCAACGAGTCGTGTTCCATCCGGCGAAAACGCGATCGATACAATTCCGGTCCCGCCGACAACCCGGAATCCGCCTTGCGGATTGTTTTGGTCCGGTTGAATTCCCGGTTCGAGCGTTCGAACGCGTTCCGAAGGATCGTTGACGCTTCGCAAATGCAGAGCCCCATCTTCGCTGCAACTTGCCAACAGTCTTCCATCCGAAGAGATCTTAATATCGGAAACTCGACTGGCGTGTAACTTTTCTCGCCAGATCAGGCGTTCCGTGTTGAGATCCCACGCGGCGACGAAGCCGGTGTTTTCGCCCCACAACAGATACGATTGGTTTGGAGAAAAGGCGAGACACTCGATCGAACCCTTTAAATTATCCGTCAAGGCGATCCGATTCTGGACTTTTCCGCTTTGGACGTCGAAGAGCATGACGGTCGGCGTGGGCGAGTTTGCTCCGGAAGCAGCGATCAGTTTTCCATCGGGTGAAAACGAGACTGCCGTTACGAAATCACGCGTTTGCAGTTTGTCACTCCCGACTTGCAAGAGTGCCTTTTCTAATGGGATCGATGCGACATGATTGGGAGCCTGATTCCTGACAATACCTTGGGGCGCACTTTGGAGTGCCGGTGGCTCGACCGCCTCCAACTGCACCGAATGATAGACAAAAATCACGATCACCAGCGGTGTGAGGCAGGCGTATTTCCAATGGGAAACTCGCGAGCCAACAACGGCAACGGTTCGCTCGCGCGGAAAGTGAAAGACTTTAATCATGCAAACCCCAGGGAATTGTCACGCAACTTTGTTGAGACTCGCGGTGAGATCGAAATACTACCGAATTGCATCGATCCAAGGGTCGCGTTTGATCGCTGCTGTCATAACTCGACGACTGTTGAACTCTCCAACAGCGTCGGCGTCATATATTTATATTTGATGGACAAATTATAAATAAACCATGAATACACACCGATGGCGACGATGCGAATGCTCTTCATCTTTATAACTCATCTCGGGACATTCATTGGTTATGCTACCTCAGCAATCGTGTTTTCATCGGTTTTCTGGGGAGTCGATTTTCGGGGTTTGGTCAGCAGAAGGCAGGCCGAGAGCAGCGTCAACGGAAGAGTAATTGACCAGTATGGGATGATCCACGCTGTGATGCCCGTGATTGCCTCGGCTCTCGATGATGATTCTCCCCAAATCGGAATCCGCAAGAATCGATTCTCCACTTCATTTTTGCTCCCGACAAGTAGTCTGTACCGGGTGCCAGATTCCAAGTTCGAGTTGCGAAAGTTATCGATTTTGTTTGTTCTGTGAAGTCCTGGCTGGTGATCATGTACATCAATCCCATCCGGGTGGAGGATAGGTCATGCAAAGCCTGTCGATCACTGCTGAAAAATGAAATGAAGTCACAGGTCGTGCGGCTCCTGACCCATCCGGCCATAAAGACGCATGCCATCAGCAGCGTCACCATACCAGTCTTCCGTCGCCATCCACGAAAGAACTCTCTCATCATTCAAACGCCTTCGTTCGGAAGGGGGTCAACAGCGTAATTGACCGCTAATCGCAACGCCGAGCCATACGTCTCTAGGGCAAAGTCTCATGCGAGAGGATTAAGAGCGTCAAGTGGAGTAGGCATGTAAGCCTCGCCATCACCGCGGCTGGCAGGCGGGCCAATGATCGCCGAAATCTCGTCGATATCGAGTGATTCTTTTTCGACGAGTGCCTTTGTGAGGGCATCGAGTTTTCCGCGATGCTCGGTCAGGACTTCGATCGCACGTCGATCCGCTTGCGATAGAAACCGATGGACTTCCGAGTCGATGACACGTGCGGTGTCATCGCTGTATTCGCGTTGGTCGGTGGCCATTTCCTTGCCGAGGAACGGATGTTCTTCGCCGTCCCGAAATGCAACGGGCCCGATCGCGTTGCTCATGCCCCACCGAGTGACCATACGGCGCGCGATCTGGGTTGCTCGCTTTAAGTCGTCCTCCGCTCCGGCAGAGTACTCGTTGAAAACCATTTTTTCCGCGGCACGACCACCCAGCATGAACGCGAGCTGTGAATGAAGCCGCCGTTCGCCGATGTTGTATCGATCTTCATCGGGCATCAATTGCGTAACACCCAGCGCTCGTCCGCGAGGGATCACGGTCACTTTGTGGACCGAGTCGACTTCCGACAACAACCACGCGAGCAGGGCATGCCCCGCTTCATGGTACGCGGTCATTTCGCGTTCTTTCGGTCCCAGAACTTCTTCGCGTTTTGGTCCCATCAGGATTTTGTCACGAGCCTGATCGAAGTCATCGGATGTCACGGAATCTCGATTGGCACGGGCGGCGTTTAAAGCGGCCTCGTTCACAAGATTCTTGAGTTCCGCACCGGAAAACCCGATTGATCCGGCGGCGACATTGTCCAAATTGACGTCATCGTTGAGTGGTACTTTGCGACTGTGAACCCTCAAAATCGCCGCGCGTCCGGTCTTCGTCGGACGGTCAACCGTCACGTGACGATCGAATCGGCCGGGACGCAGCAGTGCCGGGTCCAAGACGTCCGGGCGGTTCGTGGCCGCAATCACGATCACGGCTTCGGTTTGTTGAAACCCGTCCATTTCACTGAGGATCTGGTTCAGCGTTTGTTCACGTTCGTCATGCCCGCCACCAAGTCCGGCCCCACGAACGCGACCCACGGCGTCGATCTCGTCGATAAACAGAATGCAAGGAGCACTTTCCTTGGCTGTCTTAAACATGTCTCGAACGCGGCTGGCACCCACACCGACGAACATCTGGATGAACTCAGAGCCATTGATCGCAAAAAACGGGACACCGGCTTCGCCAGCAGTGGCCCGGGCCAGCAGAGTTTTTCCGGTTCCGGGCGGACCCATCAGCAACACGCCCTTGGGAATTTGGGCTCCGAGTCGCTGGAATTTGGCCGGCGTCTTCAAGAACTCGACCACTTCCTGCAAGTCTTGTTTCGCGTGTTCCATGGCCGCGACATCGTCAAATGTGGTCTGCTGTTCGCTGGGTTTGAAACGCTTCGCAGGACTGCGAATGAAACTGCCCAAAGGTCCCGATCCGAACGGATCGCTGCTCCGACGAATCGTGCTCCACAAGATCCAGAACAGGAAGACGAACGGGATAATCTGCAGCAAGATCAAGATGAGATCACGGGACGTGAAAGAGCCATCGGCCATTTTCGCCTTGATGATGACCCCGTTCTTGTCAAAGAGATCCAATAACTCGTGATCGTTTTCTAAGGGCAGAACGCATTCGAAATCTTCCGTCAATTTGGGAATCTTGGTGTCGGGAGATTCGGGGATGTCTTTCCAATGTCCCTTGATGGTGTCTTTACCCTTTTGATATTCCACCCACTTGATGTTTTTCTCTTTCGCTTGCTTCACGACAAAGATGTAGTCCACGACCGAGTTCTTATTCGAAGGCATGCTGAAAAGAATCGCGGCGACAATCGAGACGACAAACAGAAGCATCAGCCACGACGGTGAAAACATCGAGCCGCCATTGTCGCGACGCGGGTCACGCCGCGGAGATGAAGGGTCCGAGCCACGATCAGGTGATTCATCAGTCATTCGTAAATCCGGGTAATATTGCTTGAGTCAATCAATCCGTGACTGAGCTGGTCAGTGCAGTCAATTCTTGATTTGGATCATTGATGCGAATTCGCTGGTGTTAAATAAAGCCTGACAAATCAGCGACCAAAATGAAGAAATCGGGCCAATTTCCGATAAAATGTCAATCGCTCCACCAGTACCGCAGGATGCACCAAAGGGCCTGAAATCCATCTTTCATTCCGATGTGTTTACCCTCCTGATAAGTGCGACCATGATAACTGATGGACATTTCATAAACGCGGAGACGGCGGCGAGCCACCTTGGCGGTCAGTTCAGGCTCGATACCAAATCGGTTCTGCTTGAGCGTCTTCCAGATGCTGGCCAGTGCGTCTCGCGTGAAGACCTTATAGCAAGTCTCCATGTCGGTCAGGTTCAAGTTGGTGAACCCGTTGGAGAGCATGGTCAGGACCTTGTTGCCGACCGAATGCCAGAAGTAGAGCACGCGGTGTTCCTGATCGCCCAGGAACCGGCTGCCATAAACAACATCTGCGGAACCGTCGATGATCGGCCGCAGCAGCCGCGAGTACTCGGTCGGATTGTATTCGAGGTCGGCATCCTGAATGACGATTGCGTCCCCTTTGGCCAGCGAAAAGCCGGTTCGAACCGCAGCACCCTTGCCCTTATTCACATCGTGATAAGTGACTGTGATCTGATTCATCGGATCTGGATTCGCCGCCGCTTCGGCTTCTAATTGCTGGAGGATTTCTCGCGTGTTGTCTTTGCTGCAATCTTCGACCAACACCAGTTCTTTCCGGATCGAGACCGAACGAACACGGTCGATCAGGATTCGCAAAGTCCTTTCTTCATTGTAGATGGGAATGACCACCGACAAGAGGAAATCGTCTGGGATGGCGTAGATTCCCAATTGACGGCAGGCCGCCTCGCCGAGGGTCGACTTCAGCGTTTCGTACCATGCTTCAGAATAAGGGCGGACTTTGACGTCAAATTCCTCGGGGGCCATGCGGACTCCATGTGTCAAACTGCAAACGACTGTTTCCGCAAATACTCCCGGCGCCGTCGCGATTCGGGCCCCCACGCGGGTGATTGGAAAGCCAGAGCCATCCTCAACGAGGCGATCGATCGCGAAATGTCTTACCATCGGTCACGCTTGCTTGAGACCTCAACTCAATTGTCGCGAAGACCGAACCATTGTTGTACATTCTTGTCGCGTTTCTGTCATCCGACTCTTGGCGACGCTTCGGGGCAATCGCTTTTTTACTGTAGTTGGACTACTACGAGAATTCCCACGACGAGAATCATTTCCATCGAGGCTGCAATGACTGTTCAAACGCTGGTGCTGACGGATGCCGATTCGGGCATTCAACTTGATCATGGTGAACTTCGTGCCAATGGGCTGCTTGATCTGAATGGATCGCCCAATTGGTCGATCCGCTGGCGAACATTGCGGGGTGGAGTCTCTGAGGGAATCGACGTCGTCGAACTCGACAACGGACATTTGTCGCTTTCGATCCTTCCGACAAGGGGAATGGGGATCTGGAAAGGCCGGTTTCACGATTTGCCGCTGGAATGGAAGTCGCCGGTTGAACGACCTGTTCATCCCGCCTTCGTCAATCAACTCGATCGCGGCGGGATCGGCTGGTTGCATGGATTTAACGAACTGCTTTGCCGCTGTGGACTGGCGTTTCTTGGTCCACCAGGACTCGACCAGGGCGAGCAATTGACGCTTCACGGCCGCATTGCGAATCTTCCCGCTCATCGCGTCGAAGTTCGAGTCGACACATCGGGTGTGGGGTCACTCGAACTGATAGGGATCGTCGACGAGTGCTCGATGTTCGGACCACGATGGCGGATGACTTCGACGTATCGGATCGAGGGTGGCTCAAACAGGTGCTCAATTACCGACGAAATCGCCAATCTTGGTGGACAGCCTGCCGAACTGTCGCTGCTGTACCACATCAACGTCGGTCGACCATTTCTCGAACCGTATGCATCGTATTCCGTACCGAGCATCGAAGTCGCCCCGCGTGACGCACGGGCGGCCGAGGGGATCGATAATTACTCGATTTACGGTGCCCCTGTGGCCGGGTTTGCCGAACAAGCTTATTTTCATACGCCTCTTGCGGGAGCCGACGGCTGGTCGACGGCACTTCTGTCGAACTCGGGCGGCCATGCCGGTTTCGCCGTCCATTTTCAAACCCGCCAGTTGCCGACGTTTACCGTTTGGAAAAACACCGTCGCGGAAGCCGATGGCTACGTGACGGGATTGGAACCCGGAATCATCTTTCCGAATTTCCGCAGCCACGAACGACAACAGGGTCGCCTGCCGTGCGTGCAACCGGGACACACTTACCGCAGCGAGTTGGCACTCGAAGTCGCCGACACACGCGAATCAGTCCGGCAAATTCAGGACAGGATTCATCTGCTCCAGGGAACAACGTCGCCAATGATCCATCGACAGCCGGTGGCCCGTCTTTCTCCAACGGGAAAATAACCGTTACTCGACGTTGATTGCCGCATCTGCGATACTCTGGTCCCCTCGCCCCGGCTTTGCGGGGAGAGGGTGAGGGGATTTTTACGCGCGACCATGACGGGTTCAGAATAGCAATGTCACGCGCGCGTTGTGATCGATTGTCCCATCGCTTGGATGATTAAGCGACTGACTCTCAAGACAACGAATTCCATTGACCCGTATCTCGAAAAACCAACTCGCCCTTTTCAAGACGGATTCATGACCGGACACGAAATCCATCAAACGACGCTCGGCAACGGGTTGACGGTACTCGTCGAAACGATGCCAGCGGTTCAATCGGCTGCATTTTCCTTATTGATTCCTGCAGGAAGCGTTTTCGACCCGGCAGGACAAAACGGCACCGCCAGTGCTCTTGCCGATTGGATCACGCGTGGTGCCGGAAAGATGTCGAGCCGCGAGTTACTGTCGGCCTTCGACCGGTTGGGGATTCAATCTCATGAATCGTCGTCACTGCATCATTTGGCCATCAGCGGTTCCTGTATGGCCGGAAACCTGCCTGCGGCATTGCGGCTCTATGGCGAAGTCATTCAACATCCCCAGTTCAACGAAGACGATTTCGAAGCCGTCATGGCGGGTGTCGCCCAGACGTTGCTCGCGATTGAGGACGAGCCGCGACAAAAGGTCATGTTTGAATTGATCCGACGTTGTTTTCCTTCACCCTGGGGTCGACCGTCCGAAGGAACGCTTGAGGATTTGGAGCGAATCACACCAACGTCGGTCCGCGAACAATTTAGCCGTTGTGTCAGGCCGCAAGGCGCGATCCTTGGGATTGCCGGCAATGTCACGCTCGATGAACTTTTGCCAGTTCTCAACGAGACGTTCGGCAATTGGCAAGGAGCCAACGACATCGTTTTGAAAACCGGCGATCGCGGAGTCTATCGGGATCACATTTCGCACGAAGCCACGCAAACGCATATCGGCATTGCGTATCCCGCCGTCGCTTATGGATCGGAAAACTACTATCAGGCGTGGGCCGTCGTGAACGTCTTGAGCGGCGGCATGAGCAGCCGCCTGTTCACAGAAGTACGGGAAAAACGCGGACTCTGCTACTCGGTGTATGCGACGTTGAATTCGCTGAAGGACCAGGGCCAGATCCTGTGCTATGCCGGAACGACTGCGGAACGGGCTCAAGAGACTCTCGACGTCCTGCTCGGAGAACTGATTCGAGTCGGCGAAGGCATTGAAGAAGCGGAATTGACGCGTTGCAAAGCCAGGGCCAAAAGTTCGCTGATCATGGCCCAGGAATCGACGGGCGGGCGAGCTGGTTCGTTGGCCCGCAACTGGTTCTACCTCGGTCGGGTGGTGACGCTCGATGAAGTCCGCGCCAAGATCGAAGCCCTGACAACCGAAAGCGTTCTCGATTACGCGCGATCGCATCCGGCAGCCGACTTTACGATCCTGACGATTGGCTCACAGCCACTGGTGGGCTGAGTAGGGGGGGACAACTCTTCGAAGTCCCACCACAAATTCGCAAGATGTAATGTCGTCGATTTCAAAAGTGGGACGGCACGCGAAGCGTGCTTGACCTACCCTACTCTTCTTGACCTACCCTACTCTTAAAGTACGAGGCTTTCTTCTTGATGTTCAGTAGATAGACGTGGACTCAAACCTAACCCATTCGATTACCCAGGAGCCACTTTCGCTTGTTTTATGGTCATTTGTCATGTGCAACACGTCATCCGATATGAACTCGACGCGCTCCGAAAAAAGCGAGACCGGCGACAAAAGGTATTCGAATACTCCAATGGTATCGGAGACTCCCCTTAAGACCCCTTTTGAATACGTCCATCTGCCCATCATGCCTTTTTCTCCTCGCAAGTATTTGTCTTTCTCGGTTATACCCAATCTTCCGTCCTCACTCAAAACGATGAGCAGCCCCTTCTGTCCGGATCTGCATTCCCACACACCGCAAAGTAAGTTGCGTTTTGGATCCGTATGCGTCGAAACAAAGTAGGCCAGCAATGCAAACATAATGCAGCTCGCATACAAAAACGGTTTAAAAAGACGCCCGCTTCGCCACGGTTGAGTGACACGGCTCGCTACAAACATCGCCCACTCCTAGTGTTCAATCAAGCCGTCGTCGACTTCAATGGTGGGGCTGCGCTCGAAGCGAGCTTGTCCCACCCGAGTTTCAAGGTGCCGACTGCCCGGGGCTGACGAGTTCCCTGGAAAGCCTCAATTGGCCGCAAGCGGCATCGATGTCCGCACCTTTACGTTTGCGGACTGTCGCCGGAATCCCAAACGACTCGAGAACCTGAACGAACTCTTCGGTGCGAGGAGCCGTCGGAGCGACGAATTCGAGTTCTGTCACACCGTTCATGGGGATCAAGTTCACGTGAGCGATGCGCGATTGCAGTCGCTTTGCCAACTGTCGGGCATGAACCGGTTCGTCGTTGACCCCCGACAACAAGACGTATTCGTAAGTGACTCGACGGCCGGTTACCGCGAAATAATCGTCGGCCGCTTGCAGGATGGCGTCCACTCCAATCTTGTCGTTCACCGGTACGAGTCGATTTCGCAATTCGTCGTTCGGGGCGTGCAGTGAAACCGCCAGGTTGTATTGCTTACCCAGTTGGGCAAGTTCGCGAATCTTCTCTGGAAGGCCCACCGTCGAAATCGTGATCCGTCGAGCTCCCAGTCCCAGGCCGCCCTTTTCATTCAGAGTGTCGAGCGCCGGAATCAACGACTTGAGATTGGCGAGCGGTTCGCCGATTCCCATCACAACCACATTCGTGATTTGTTCACCCTTGGCGAGCAGACGATCCATCGACAGGACCTGCTCAAGGATTTCGCCGGTAGTGAGATTTCTCTTAAGGCCCAGCAAACCGCTTGCGCAAAAGACGCAGCCCATGGCGCAGCCAACCTGAGTCGAGACGCAGACGGTCCGGCGATCGGTCTCGCGCATCAGAACGCATTCGATGAGCTGTCCGTCTTTTAATTCCAGCAGCAGTTTTTCCGTTCGGTCGCTCGCCACGAGATGCTGCACGTGTCGAGCGGGAAACATCGAGAATTCATCCGCCATCGCTTGTCGAAGTGATGCGGGAACATCGTGCATTTCCGAGAATTCGTTCGCCCGCCGACCGAAAATCCAGCGTCGAATCTGTTCGGCTCGGTAGGCCGGAAAACCCTTGGATTCACACCATACGGCCAACCCGGCCGCGTCGAGTTCATAGATTCGAGGTTTATCGGACACGGCGAGTACAGGAAGTTCAGTCATGGTCTCTTTTGTTCGGTCTTGGTCTGTCTTGCCCCCTCGCCCCGGCTCGGGCACCGCCGCTTCGGTGGTCGGGAGAGGATTTTCACGCGCGACACTGTTGGGTTGAGAATAACCAAGTCACTCGCGCGTTGCGACCGTCTTGTCCCCCAATGAGGCGAGCGGGGGGTGTCAGCCCCCTGATTCTTCTCCAGCAGGCTTGCGCGTTGCGACCATGATAGCTGCCGCCCGGCCGCGCGGCTTGCGCACCGGGGCTTTGATGTTCAAGACGCCCCCAATGTGCGGAGAGGCAGACGCACCTTCCCTGCAAGAAGCCGAGACGTCAATTAGTCCAAATTGTCAAAGAACAATTGATTGGAAACCTCGTCTCCAATCACTCAAACATTTTTTCTGAATTCTGTACACTGAACATACCGCCGTCCCATGGGAACGGCGAATTCAATTGACTAACATGACCAAGATGACAAAGTTGCCAAAAAAAGGCTATTTTCGATGGGTTTTGTTCAACTTGGTCATGTTGGTCAATTGACCAACATGACCAAGTTGGCAATGGTCCGCGACCCCTTCGAACCACGAATGATCCCCACCTGGCTTGCATGTCTGTCGTTGAACAAAACATTCCTGCGCTTTCTCGGCTGAGGACAAAAACGGAGCCGTCTTGGCCCCTCGACATTTCGCGATCATGCGACGCCCAAAGTAATAGGCACACTCCGTGTGCCGTAACAAAGACGGCGGACGGCACACGGAGTGTGCCTGCTACTTTTCCAGAGTCACGAGATTCACTTCAGTAGCCCATCTGGGCGCAATCTTACCAGATAACATGTATCTGAATAGATTGTTTTTGATAGTTTTGAAAAAACATATAAAATTGCGAACGCGGGATCGCCACCGCGAACACCCCGTTGAAAAACGGACAAGCCAATGTAATTGTGGTCGAGATTAACCACTGGCTGGAAGCCAGCGGCAGACGCAGAAGCCGGCTGAAGTCCGGCAAACGAAAGCGAGGCGGTCGATGGGCGATTGAACCGATACCACCCAATTCAGATCGAATACTCGTCGACCGTGTATATGGCCCCAACCTGTCAAGAGAGCGCGCGTTGATTGTGGCGAGGAATTTTAGAAAGTTTCCTCACAAGTTTCGTTGACGGGGTTCTGAGTTGGTTTTGGATGCGTATCGTTGCGGAATGCTTCTGCTGACGGTGTCGATTCGACCGGCCTGAAGAGGATGCCAGCATCGCGAGTTTCAGGCCGAATGCTCCACCAAAGTAGCCATCATCGCTCCCGCGTGATGAGCCTGGCACATGACCCTCAAGCGTTCCTAACCGCCGACTGATCATGCTGAGCTTTGTTGGATCGTTCAATGCCATTTTCTGTCAACCTGCCAACCCGCATTCAGAGTCGATACCGCAAGGCTCATCACGCAGGAGCGATGATGGCTACTTTGGCCCGAGACAGCTTGACGCCGCAGTAAAATCCGTGTTGTTGCTGGTAGAATCTCATCATCGGTCTCCTGGAAGGAAGAGCGGCTGAGCCCGAAATACCCGACTGGAATCCGTTCCAGCCTTGCGAGTCTTCGGACATCGCCACAACTTTAGGACAGCCTCCCCAATTTCAGGAGGCCATGATGAGTATCAAGGCGTCCAACTTGACCCGCAATCGCTGACGGTTCAAAGTGTTGGCGTATTGATTGAGCGCCTATTGATCATCGCGGGCAAGTTAACTTGGTAGTTAGGCCGCACACAGGCTTCACGACCGCCATCAATTCCGGGAAGGAGCACCATGGCCAAGTATCTGATCTCTTTTCCAAGCGCGGCGATGGTTGTGCCCGATGGCGAATGGGGAGCGGTGGGCCGCGACGCACACGCTGTCAGGGCTTCGTTTCTGCGGGCGCGGGTTGCGGTGGAATCGCCGGTGTTGGACTGGGACCTGTCAAAGGTGTTTGGGGCACTGGTTGCAGTGTTCCACTCGCCGGCGTTGGTTGGCAACATGTCGGCGGAGCGTTGCAACAAGCCGCAGCGCATCCACAGTTCATTCCACCGAATGGAATCGTGGCATTCGGCGACACGCTGCCTGTAGAAATTGGATCAGCCACGCAGTAGCCGAGGACGAGTCCCGAAACTCCCCAACGTCCCGCCTGGCTCGTCGAATAACAGGCGGGTCGTACACCACAAAACCCGCTGCTACCACCGTAGAAACTGATTAGTTTTCGACAACAGGTTCCCCGTTGGTACCCTCCATAGCTGGCATAACCCGTTGTGAACATCTTCCTCGGTCCCCAATAGGCGGATCCATCGATCGCGACATTGCCGTAGGGATCACCACCAAAAATCGGCTGACCGCTATTCCCGCAAGGACCCGTCAGACAACCTTGCGCTTGAGGCTGCACAACCGTTTGACCAACGCAGGTCGGGCACGGATCACAACATCGACCGGCGGATTGAGTGTAGGCCGTTTGTGCTTGCGCCAGTCCGGGCGCAGCTGCCAATGCGATCGCCACAACCAATTCAAAAAAACAAAGGTTTCGAGTCATAAGTCCATTGCCTTGAATGACATTGAGCGAACCACAATCGCACATTCGGCCCAGATCACCGGTACGACACGAATTGTACGCATGCAATGAATATCGACAATACCCAATATTCCGATTTTACCTATTTTAGCGGCTGGCTCTTGAATAGGTTGCATGAACCATCTTCAATCGGTTCGTGCGCAAAGCCGAATATGACGCGTCGATTCGGACGTTCGCTTCTGGGAAGGCGGGCCCGATCACAGTCTTCGGCCTGGACAGCGAGGCCTACTTCGAATGTTCGAGCGCCTTGACCGTTTCTTTCGTTACGGCCGCTTTGATGAATTCGGCAAGCCCTGCCAGCAAGTTGGGAACGTCGATCTGGATTTTGACCGAATCGTCGAGGATTTCGAGTATGGCCGAGATCTTCTGGCCCAGAGTACCTGCCTCGAAATGAAGCTGGTCCCCGTCCCATCGCTTCTCGAACGAGAGCACTCCGGGCAGGCCCCCAACTTCGAGTTGCTGTATCGCACTGAAACCGTGCTGAATTCGCCGCTTGGCCTCAGCCTTGCCCAATTTGTGCGGCACGTTGACGATAATGGTCTGGCTCATAATTCTGCGCTTTATGAAGTCCAACTGGAGGTCATCCTAAATGAACGGGCAACAGTGGTATTATGCCGGTCTGTCGCGCGGAAGGACAGACTCGCACCATGCGCCACAGTGTCAAGCGTGCAACTTGGTGGGCTCCCTCGCCCCGGCCTTGCGGGGAGAGGGTTGGGGTGAGGGGATTTCTTCTCTTGCATTGACACCACCAATTAACGACTGCACCCCAGGGTAAAGCGCGGCTTCGGCGACGAGCGATGGTCAGAACGAAAGGTCAGCCAATTGGGCCTGGAAACGACGGTGACTTCGCGAGGTCCCCAAAATCAACAATAACGGTGCCTGACACATAGTTTACCGGCTTTCGAGACACCTTACACCTTTTCATCTGCCACGAGATTTACGAAAAAGGTGAGTTGATTGAAAAGGTAGTGTCGTTTCTGGTACAGCATCCACTGAAGCAAATTGCACCAATCGGCTAACGCATTGGCGGACGTCATTCACACCGCCGCAGACACGAACCGCAACATGAATTGCATCATGAATTGCATCATCTCTATTGGACGATCCGCAGTCGCGAAACTATGGACCGTCCACAAAAACACGGCACAACATTTGAAGCCGCACGGGCTAGATGAACTGGCCCAGTCCATAAAGCTTCATGCAACGCTCATCATCGTTGCATGCTCCACCGTTGCGGCATTTCTTATTGCGCCGATCAATGGTACCCAGTATCTTGAAGAGGCAAGAAACGAATTGGATCAGTTATCCGCTGTGCTGGAATTGGCGCACGACTATAAGGAACATGTCCAAAGCACTCTGAATAAGCAGTCAATGCGATTATTGGAAGACGCGATGAACGTGGATATACCAATGACCACGATTATTGACAATGCGCCAGACTTCGAGTTCGATACTCCCGCGGGACCCACCCTCGCTGTACCTAGCCCACAATTGGCTAACGAAGAGGCTGCCGCAAAGTCACCGGACGAAGCCGCACCGACAGAACATCCACCGGCACCTAACGATCCGCCTAAACACATCGAAACTTTCGAGAAGCAGCCAGATGGCACATGGCGATCGAAAAAGGGGCCGGGCTGGAAGGATGGTGACCGCCATGCATTCTTGTTTGACGACTACGCAAAGGTCTGGGGAACATCACTGCCATTTACAACTGACGCACCGTTTCCAGGGATTACAATTGGGGACTGCTATCAACGCCTAATTGAAGAGAGGTCGAGTCTTGAATATCCTGAGGACGTGGCAATCTTCACACCAGACAGCTTTGACTTTGCCGAGAAGTTTAGATCGCTTTTGGCAGAAGTTCCAAATGGAAAACTCACAAATTGGACGATCATTGGCCGAGTTCCGCCAGACTCATTGTCGAGTCAACGGCCCACCCTTAATGTTCGCGTAGGCGCAAAGTTGGTGTGCGATTTTCAAGAGGGAGAGACTAAGAAACAGTTGTGTGCTCAAACACGGGGTGAATGGCGATGCGGATCATGCAATTCGGTCCAAGTAAAACCATTCTGGGCATGGGCTGAAGAGCGACACCCTGCTGCATTCCAGAGTATTCGGGTAGAACCGATTGTGAAACGAAAAGTGTGGCTGCCGAAAACGCGGAAAGTGTGGTCTGAGTTTGATAAGAAAAGTGTGGACGAAGTACTCACCTCACTTAATGCACGGATTACGAGGGAAGCCGAGCGGATGAGCCTCTTTGGTTTTTCGGCCAGCGCGGCCAGCGCGGCCATTGCGTTTCCGCTCGCACTTTCAATGCTGCTGATAATCAATTTCATTCAGATGAGATATTTGGCAAGCATGAGTTTGGCGAATGCGGATAAATCAAAACTTACTTGTCAATGGTTTGGGTTTCTTCCAACGCCGGGAGCTTTCTATATTTCGACGGCGCTCACAACTGGATTCCCGATTGCCATGTTCGCGCTGCTTGCTTGGTTTTCGCGAAAATATGAAGACCAGAAAAACTTCAATATCTTATTGGCTTTGATATTGATAGCGGCCGGCCTTGCGCATGGCTACGCCCTGTTTAAACTTCGCAATGTGCTGAATTCTCCGGAAGCGGGGACAACACTGGGGATGGGGGGAGAAAGCGAAACCAACAGCACTGAAGATGCTTCAAAGGTTAATCGACCGAATGATCGCGACATCTTGTGAATTCGGGGTTTCGCTTCGCGGCCCCTCGAAAGGGGACAGGTCAATCGCGGTAGGGACCGCCCTTACGGGCGGCCCCCGCCTAGATCCGTACGTGCAGAATTACCGCATACGGCTCCTACCTTGGATGATGACGAGCTTGATTTAATCGCAGACTGCTCGAGTCTCCTCGAAGCAGCATTGATTTCACTCGCACGCCAAACAGTCCGTGCGACTTGGCAACCTGGCTCTGTGTCCTGACCAATAACAACTGTGTGGCATTCTCCTTGGTCAGTCTCCTTTCCTCCACGGACTCCGCCGCCGTTTGATGTCCGGCATTGTTCGCCCGCTTCTCAGGTACTACGAGACTGTCGGACTTCCCGGAAACGTCCATGTCGGAATTGTGGCATCTCACCGTCTCCGACCGATCCCTCTCCAACGAGAGGGATGTTTCCGGGATCTCCCAGCTGTCGATGGGCGCCCAAACGATACCAGTGAAGGGCGCTTCAAAAGGTACCAGTTGAAGACAAAGGGGCTTTTGTTGTCTCGTAACGTGTTTCTTACTCAAGAAACATGTTCGCGGGGACGCAATGGCTTATCAACTGGGCATGGACAAGACGTTATCTATCAAGCAGTTACACGCTAGCGGCATGTCGGAGCGTGGTATCGTTCGAGCGTTGGGTGTGTCTCGGAACGCGATCCGGCGTCATTTGGCGGGAATCG
>Ga0206931_1094_pt1 | contig 29358 bp, 20 predicted proteins | sample Alteio_BWOrgHeat_17_FD_152946 | JGI IMG/M metagenome (GOLD analysis project Ga0206931, IMG submission 152946) | Enriched cells from forest soil in Barre Woods Harvard Forest LTER site, Petersham, Massachusetts, United States -... | ecosystem: Environmental > Terrestrial > Soil > Temperate forest >...
TCATTCGCTCGAAACAGTAGGTTGCGACCTGGGAGAATCCTCTGGAAGCTGCCTCGATTTCTCCTCGTCCGGCCAGTATCCGGGAACGCAGGAGCAGGCTCTTTTCTACCGTTTCGGTAGAAACGTCCAGCCCGTCTCCTTCGAGGTCGTCCAGGGTGTCTTCTGCCTTGAAGTAGTGGCCCATAGCACATTCGATGCGTGCTCGGATCTCCAAACCGAGGAGACCTGCTTTGCTTCCTTTCGTCCGTTCGATTGAGTGCTGGACTGATTGAAGAGCCAAATCGAGAAGGTCACGATGTACGGGATTACGGTCGTTGATCACCAAGATGTGTAGTGCGTAATCGCGTTCTAGTTCGGCTTGTCGCAATTGCCGGAAAGCTTGGTCATGTGACCCCCTCGGATTCCAAGCCTGTGTAAATTCCGCAGCGGCCTGATGGACGCCTATGAGTTGTCCAATATCGACGAAGTCGAGCGATCTGGCCGCCAATCCTTTCATCCATAGCGCGGTGACCAGGTGGGCTGGCTCGTCGCCGGAATGTGCCCGCTCCTCCATGATCTTGATTTCGGCGAGGGCTGCGGAGGTTTTGGTCAGGCGTAGGTCGATCTGAACGATGTGTTCGGTGAAGTCTTGCCAGAGCATTGGGTCGCTTGCGTGCTTGCGACCCTGCTTAGCGAGCGCCAGGGCACGAGTTGGAAGGCCCGCCACGCTTAGCCGGTGGACCTCCTCGAGGGTTCTGATGCCATCTCCAAGCAGGGACTCCGTGCTTGGCAGCGGTGCAAACTCCCTCACCCATGCTTCGTGGATTTCGTATTGAAGCGCGAAAGAGGTGAAGGGTTTGAGAATCCGCTCAAGGGTGTCGGCGTCGACGGCGTCGGGCCCGTTCACGATCTGGCTGATACGTCCTTCGGACACGCCCAGCGCCTTGGCGAACTCTTTGTTTGACCTGAATTCGCTCTTGATTGCCCGCCGGAGAGTCGCGCCAAACGAAACCTGTTTAGCCTTGCCTAAAGATTCGGCCGGTCTCTCTAACAGCAGCATCGCTCTTCCGTACCCTCATAGACAGAACGATGGAATGGCTCTTCAAGTTACTGGAATTCCCATTTTTATGGCTCTCAGCCGCTGCCGCTAGGCGCATGAGTTCCTTGCCCAAACCTGAAGGCGACTGCCTTGGCGAGGTCATGGATACCGGACAGCCGGTTTCGCTCTCTTCCGCTGATCTTGCTCGCCATGCCTACATCCTCGGAAGTACCGGGTGCGGAAAGACCAGCCTAATCCTCAAACTGATTGAGCGAGACCTGAAAGCTGGGCACTCGCTCGTGGTGCTCGATCTTCGTGGGGACTTGGCTGCCGGTTCGTTGGCGCTCTGCGAGTGTTTGGAGATTCCGTCTGACCGGGTGACCCTCCTTGACCTACGGGAGCAGAAGCGGGTGCAGGGGTTCAACCCGCTTGGTGGAGCAGGTGAGCCGTACATCCGGGCACTCCACATGCTCGACGTCATTGCAGTTGAAGCCCAATCCTGGGGAGTCCAACTTGAGGAGACGCTGAGGTCGGCGCTGCTCGTTCTTGCTCATGCCGGAGAGCCGCTGACGAAGCTGGAAGCGCTCTTTTATGATGCTTCGTTCCGGGGTTCTGCACTCAACAAGTGTGCCGACGAGCAACTGCTCAACTTTTGGGACAGGTACGGATCGATGTCGCCCGAGCGCCAGCAGGCGTGGGCGCTCCCGGTATTGAACAAAGTCACCTCGCTCTTGGCAGTGCCCGTGCTCAGGGCTGTCCTGTCTGGAGAACCAAAGCTGGATCTCTGCGGGTTGCTGAACCGGCGCGGCAGCGTTTTGCTGGTCTCTTTGGCCGTCGATGAGCTGCATCGTTCGGCGCGGATGTTGGGAAGCCTCTTAGTGTCGGCGATTGCCCGGGAAATGATGGCCCGCGTCAACGTTTCGGAGCGTGGACGCAACCCCGTTCGGCTCTACGTGGACGAGTTTGAGAATATGGCGTCTGAAAGCTTCGAGGGCCTGATCGCCGAAGGGCGCCGCTTCGGCTTGACCCTCGTTTTATCGCACCAGACGCTCTCCCAGCTACCGGCCAAGCTCCGCTCGGTGATCCGAAACAACGTTGGCATACAGCTGCTCTTTCAGTGTGGTTTTGAGGACGCGCGGGATGTAGCGAAAGAGCTTCCGGAAGGCTTTGATCTTGAACTGCTACGCAGCCTTTCGGTCGGCGAAGCGATCCTCATGTACCGGGACGGGACCGCCGAACACGTTGCCTTCTCGGCCCCGCGCAAGTTGCCAACAGCTTCGCGGGTCAGGGAGTACCGAGACAAGGTCTTGCCAGGTGTTGAACCAGACCCAGTTCAAGCACCATTTACGCCGAAGAAACCGAACAAGAAACGGGCTACGAGCGTGAACACGGAGGACTTGCTGTGAGGCTCACTCCGAGGGACATCAAAGTCGTCCGCGACGTTGTTTTGAGCCACGTTCTCAGCCGCGACCAGGTCGTGTCTCTCGGTTACTTCGGGTCGTATTCTCGGGCCAACGTTAGGTTGAAGCTGCTTGCCGATCGGAAGTTCTTGCGGGTGATCACCACGCCTTTTTTCGGCCAACACCTGTATGCGGCAGGGTCAAGGGCAGCCGATGTTGCCGGTGACCGCATCAGCGGAATGATTGGTTTCCACGAAACGCCGCAATTCATCCGGCACGCCCTTGCGGTGACCGACATTCGGGTTGCCTGTGCCGTCAAGCTGTCAGCCAGATGGCTCTTTGAACGACAGGTTCGAGATTCTTTCAGCTTTGGAGGACGCATTCACGAAGTACGCCCTGACGGAGTGCTCCTCTCTGACAAGTCGGTGACTTTTTTGGAGGCTGACTTGGGCCACGTTAGCGCCGGTAGGTTCGCCAAGAAAATCCAGTCGTACCAGCACTACGTTTCAAGTGGTGCATACGCTGATGCATTCCCGGAACGGACTCCTAATCTCCTCACCGTGACTACTGGACTGCTTCGACAGTCGCACCTGTTGTCCCTAACGTCTGATCGGGCTGCACCCCGGTTGCGCGTCACGACATTTTCTGAACTCGGCATCTGCCTGCCCGGAGGATGGAGTTGATCCTTTGTTTGAAGTGCAAGCGGCTCTGGCCACGTGGAACCCGCTTTTGCGGTACGTGTCGGTCATCCCTCGGTGTCCGTCTCTGTCCAGACGATCATCCTAGTCCATTGCAAGCCCAAGTCTGCACCACGTGTGGTTCGAAGCGACTGACTACCGCTGCCCCGTCGCTCAACCTTCGACCGCTTGGTTGGCTTCTCCTTACCGCAATCGGGTTTTGCATTGTCCCTCTGATCGTTTCTGTTGCAGCTACGGGACTTCACCGGCTTCTCTGCTTTGTCTTGACAACCGTTTTGCCGCCTCTAATTACGCTTGCGATCATTTCATCCTTTCTGTCCCTAGTTTTGGGCGAAAAGGTCGCGCATGGAATTGGCCAACTTTGGCTTGGCAGTTTTCGGCTGATTGCGGCAGCAATACTTGCGGCGGCTCGCGGGATCGGCCGGTTGTTTCAGCGATCATGACGACCAACCGATGTCCAAAACTTGTCTGGGCCAAACCTGCCTTGCCGACGAGTTAAGCATTTCGGGACGCCCCTAAACATACACTGATGCCGCTTAGTGTTCCGAATGCATCGATTCGTATATCATCCGAGTAGCCATGAGAGGCAACAGTGACCACAACACAAAATACAAAGCTCTTTGGATTGCTCTTGGTGCAATCGCGGTTGGAGTTGGCCTAATTTATCTTGGCGCTTATGTCAGGGAGTTAAATTCAGAATCGAGTTTCTTCTTTCGACGTGATCCGCCACCATGGTGTGATGCGGTCAGGGACCTAGGAATTACAGTTCTCTTGGCCGGTCTCGTAGGAATATTCTTCGAGCTGGCTGCCAAATCCGACTTTCTGAGCATAGTCATGGAAAGGGCGGGGATCGCACAGAACATTTCCGATGCAGGCATTACAGGTGTATTCAAGATACGCAGACACGTACCCTTCGAGGCACTGATCACGAGTTCGACGTCTATCCATATCGTCATTGCTTACTCGAATGCTTGGGTAAAGGAGTTCAGGGCTGAGCTACAGGAATTCCTAAAAAGTCCAGATCACAAAATCATCCTGTATCTTCCAAACCCAGACAATCTGACGATCCTCCAGGAGCTCTGTATTCGATTTCCCGATGAACCAATATCGGGGCAACCTGCTCAGCCAACCTCAACTAGCGTCCTTCAAGCCAGGATCAAACAAACTACGGGCGACTTCATCTCACTGTTGCCGGCCGTAGGAGCTAGAGGTGAAGTCAAGATTCTTTACATGGATCGCAGTCCAATGTACTCGGCGTATATCTTTGACCGTATGGCAATTTTACAACTCTTCAAGCACAGAGCGAAGCGCACGGAGACGCCATATATCCAATTAGCTGATGGCTGGTTTTTCGAGTATATCGTCGAAGATGTGGATCAGCTCCAAGTGCAGTCGGTAGTGGTGTTTCCAGCTCAACCGAACTGAATCGTTGTCGGGGAAGTGACAACGTTGGTTTCTCCATTCCAAGCGCGAAGAGAAGACCTTCCGCTCTATTATCAACAAACCTGCGGTTATTGGACCCTTGCTGAATGCTCACGTATTCTGGCAGACCTAGCAAATGGCCAGACAAGAAGGGGTTTATCAGGAATGGTCGCTCCCAAGAGTGCTGCGGCTCCTCAAAGGTAGACTTGCAAACAGTCGCTGCCTTAATCGCCGCACCCAATTCGGCGATTAAGGCACAGGCGATAAGGCCTTTTGTTGGCCGGCAGGAGATGATGCCATTTGCTTCATCTGTGGAGATTGCATGAGCGTCTTTCAGTCCTCAAATCAAAAGCAACCGGAAACGCAAGCGGTTTATTTAGACAATCACGCTACAACACGGGTTGACCCTCGCGTCGCAGAGGTTGTGCTTAGAAAAATGCTTATTGAGTATGGAAATCCAAATAGTGTTGACCATGTATTTGGTGAGCGCGCTTCGGATGCCATTGAAAAAGCGCGGTTTGAGGTGGCAAATCTGTTGGGATCAGACTCATCTGATGTTCACTTTACGTATGGCGCTTCGGATGGCATTCGTCTAGCAATTGCCCATGCCCTAGCCTGCCGCGAGGCGAAGAATTGTCCTCTACGCGTTGCCGCATCCGTTGTGGAGCATGCTGCCGTTCTGGACGCACTTTCAAGGAGCGAATTACGCGGTGACATTAGTGTTCGGTGGATCGATGTAGATCAATACGCACGCATAAATCCTTCCACACTAGCCGAGATCCTAGATGATGGATTGGACTTGCTTTGTATGATGTCGGCAAATAACGAGGTAGGAACCATGTATCCCACCAAAAAGATACGTGAATTATCTTATAAGAGCGGAACGAAAATGCTCGTTGATGCCACTCAGTCAGCTGCCCATTACGAACTGAGTACTGAGCTGTGTGATGTTGAATACGTCGTTCTCAGCGGTCATAAACTCTATGGGCCAAAAGGCGTCGGAGCACTTGTTGCAAGTAGTTCCTATCCGCTTAGTCGCAAGGCATTAGATGGTCATGAAGGCACTCCAGACGTTCAAGGCATCGCAGGATTTGGAGAGGCCTGCCGTTTGGCAAGGTTGGAGATGGCCCATGACCGCCATCGAATTAGCAGTTTGAGAGATGATTTGGAGCGCCGACTTCGCGAAGGCTTACCAGGATTAGTTGTAAACGGCGACATCTCGTCGCGCCTTTGTCAAAACCTACATATTTCAGTGCCGGGCACTCCAAATGGGGCAATCGTTTCCCGCCTTGGAAGAAAACTGGCTATCTCGACGGGGGCGGCTTGTTCATCTGGGGCGCAGTCCTCTTCGCACGTCCTTCGCGCAATGGGCTTGTCCGAGGACATGCAAGAGAGCGCGCTTCGAATTGGGTTGGGAAGATTTACGACTCCGGCGGAAATCGAGCGGGCAGCAGAGCTACTCTTGAGTGCAGTCGCCGAAACGCATGCTGCTCTTGCGTAGACTGTGCTCAGATGACAAATTCTATCGCCGCCGCAGGCTCGATCTTCAGGGCTCTGGTGCTCGAAAAATGAGCGCCGGTAATGTGTCCCAGGAGAGCCGAGCCATGAGGTTTTCTGGCCATGAGACCTTTGCGTGTCGGTTCGCGTGGCTACCGAAGGCATATAGTCTACTGGTCAAAGACCCGCGCGCACTATCAAGTGATGAGCCTGCAATGGTCGAGTTGGGGCTAGGCAAGAATATGGTGCACTCGCTTCGCTTCTGGGTTGAAGCGATGGGACTGGGAACGCCCGGCGGGCCAAACGGCATCAGCCTGACACGGTTCGGCCATGAGGTTTTCAGTCCATCCGGTCACGATCCATATATCGAGAACCGGATGACACTTTGGATCTTGCATTGGAATCTCTCGGCGAAAAAAGAAGGACCTTTATTTGCTTGGCATTACTTGCTCTATCGATGGCCGCACCCGGAAATGACTAGAAGCGAAGTGATCGCGGCCTTTCTTCGAGAATCAAGACGGCTAGGTCATTCTCATTCTGAGGTTACTTTGACACAGCACTTGGATGTGTTCTTACACACGTATCTCCCGTCCCGTTCTTCGGTCAGCATCGAGGACACTCTGGATGGACCACTGGTCGAGCTTTCCTTCCTTGAAATTGTGGGAGAACGTCGCGCGATAGACGGACGGCGCGAGTCCATTTACGCGTTTCGCCGCGAGACCAAACCGGACATAACGCCATGGCTGTTTGCATTCTGTATCGATTCATATTGGAGAACTTATCGACCGAACGAAGCAACGCTCACGCTTCGCGAGATATCGGTTGGGGAGAGTAGCCCTGGTCAAGTACTTAAACTGACAGAAGACGATATTCGGGCCCGACTCGAGGAATTCGATAACCAAGGTATTCCGTTCGAATACCGCTCCTCGGCAGTTCAGGGCCTACTTACGCGACAATCCTCTACGGACTTCGACTTCCTCGCAGCTGCCTATCGTGGAGGCCACGTTGGCTAAAGCGGAAGTAGCTACACCACTCATTTCGGACTTGCTGGGTGCTCCCGGCCGATTTCTTCGCTCGACGTACCTAGAGCGTGACTTTGATGATCCTTCGGCGTTGGATGGGTATCTGATTACTCCTTTCGTTGCGAATTCACTGGGCCGAATACTTGACGGAGTGAAGCCAGGTTCGCGGCTTCGGGCGTGGCGACTAACCGGTGACTACGGAGTCGGCAAGTCATCCTTTGCCCTGCTTTTGGTTAATCACCTGGCAAGAAGAAGTGGCTCAATTGCCATTGAGACGACCAGATCCTTATTGTCGCAAGGCGATACTATTCCAATATTATTGCCTGTTCTTGTGACTGGAACGCGGGGTGGAATAGTCCAGGCGATTGCTAAGGGGTTCAGTGGTGCTCTTTCTGCGTTGATCGGCGCTGAATCTCCATCTGATGAACTGAAGAAGCTGTTGAGCTATTCGGAAGAAATTCGCCAGAGCGGTGACGCTAACGAGTTGGTTAATCTCGCTCAGCAGTTTCAAGAGAGCCTGGCGAAGCGATCCTCCGGCACACTTCTCGTTGTCGACGAACTTGGAAAGCTGCTGGAGCAGGCTGCGATGCAACCGGATCTCGAAGACGTTTACGTACTGCAACGTCTTTCGGACATGGCCGGCAGAAGCGGCAGATATCCCTTTGTGTTCGTCGTTCTGCTTAATCAAGGATTCCAGGCTTACGCAGAACGACTGCCGTCTGTCCAAAGAGAAGAGTGGCAAAAAGTATCCGGGCGCTTCGAAGAATTAGTGTTTGATCAGCCCCTGTCGCATGCAGCCTCGTTGGTCGCCGGTGCTTTAAGAGGAAATCAGCGCCAGCTACCGACGGCCATCCGTAAGTCTGCAGAAAAGGAGTCTGAGTTAGCGTCAAAGACTGGATGGTTTGGGAAACTTGGCACAGAGCACTTGATCGATGGTGGCCAACTGTATCCTCTCCACCCGACGGTCTTGCCAGTATTGCTAAGGTTCTTTGCTCGGTTCGGGCAGCACGAGCGGTCCCTATTCGGATTCTTGCTGTCGTCAGAGCCTTTCGGCTTACAGGCCTATGCCCAACGGAAAGCAACAGCCGGGAACTGGTACAGGCTGGCCGACTTTTACGACTACGTACGTGCAGTTTTTGGACATCGTCTCTCAAGTGAAAGCTATCGAACCTCATGGCTACGGCTTCTTGAAGTCATTGACGGGATCCCGGACACAAATCCCTTGGATGAGCGAATACTGAAAACCGTGGCAATTCTGAATCTTCTCGATTCGGAGGATCTGCGTCCAACCGATCAGGTTCTACTTGCTGCTGTGGACAGGGGAGAGAGCGGCAATATAGCTGACGCGCTCATCGGCCTGACGAATCAAGGAGTATTGTTTCGTCGGGGTTCTACGACCGGATATCGCCTTTGGCCAAATACAAGCATAAACCTAAGCGAAGCATTCCAATCTGCTCAGAGGACCCTTGGAAGGCTTGATGGAGTGGCTCAGCAACTTGGCAAATATCTTGATGCAAAGCCCGTCCTTGCAAGGCGGCACTACCTCAGTTCGGGAACACTCCGCTATTTTGAGATTAGGTACGCAAACGTAAACCTCTTGGAGTTTGGTGACAATATTGCTAGCCAAGCGGATGGGGTTGTTGTGGTTGTCCTGTGCGATACAGCGGCTGAGTGCACGGTGGCCCGCGCGTGGGGCAAAGAGTTCACGGCGAGCAATGACCGCTCGATTGCTGTCGTTCCAGAACCTTTGCTGGGCCTTGGGCCCGAACTGCAGGATGTCCGAATCTGGAAGTGGGTCATCGAGAACACCCCCAGTCTGTCCGATGATCGTTTCGCATTCGCAGAGGCGACTCGCCAACTTGCTTTGGCTACAAACGTTTTGACCTCAAGAGTCGATGGCTTGTTGGGATTTAAAGGTCAACTTAAGTCCAGATTATTGTGCTTTCGAGCTGGACGTGAAGGGGACATCTCGCCTGGAGAGAGCCTCTCAGCTATGGTTTCTCAATCATGCGACGAGTTGTATGGGGAGGCACCAATGATTACAAACGAACTCCTGAACCGTAACAGTTTGAGCAGTGCGGCCGCAGCCGCCCGTATGCGCCTCATCGAAGGAATGTTCAATTCGCCTACCACGGCATCGGTCGGAATCGATCCCAACAAAACCCCGCCAGAGAAGTCAATGTATCTATCGGTGCTTGCGAAAGGCCGTATTCACAAGAGAACAAGCGCTGGTTTCTACCTGGAAGAGCCCTCCGAGGACGATGACCCTCTACGGTTGAGGCCGGCTCTTCTTCATTTGGTCCACGAACTTGACTCAGCTAACGGCTCGCGGATTCCGGTCAAGATCCTTCTGGACTCGCTAAACAAGCCTCCGTTCGGTGTACGCGACGGCGTAAGTGCGCTTCTGTTGGCAATCGTGCTTTGTACACGATCTCATGAGATTGCTGTCTACGAGCATGGTACGTTTCTTCACGGCTTCGGCGCATCTGATTTTATGCGCCTTGTAAAGCAGCCGAAAGGCTTTGAGTGTCAACTTTATCGAGTTGCCGGCGTCCGAGCGCAGGTTTTTCGCAGACTAAAAGAGGTGTTCTGTGAGGGCTCCCCTGATATAGCCGAAAGAGACTTGCTTAGTGTAGTGACACCCTTGTGCCGATTCGCGGCAGAGCTGCCGGGATATACGCTACGAACGTCGGGACTTGACTTGACGGCCCTCAGAGTTAGGGACGTGTTGTTGGCTGGCCGTGAGCCAGCTACCATGATTTTCTGCGAATTACCGGTCGCTTGCGAACTGGCTCCCTTCTCAACCGACGAATCGGTGGATGCTGATCAAATTGATTTATTCGTTCGAAAGTTAGAGTTCGCGTTGGAGGCACTGAGGACCGCTTACCCGCTGCTTCTTTCCAGAATCTCTGAACGGACATTTGTTGCGTTCGGTGGAGGTGACCGTAGTTCCCTATCCAAACGAGGGGCGCAAGTTGCCCTCATCGCCAAGGAAGTCCGACTTCGGAGTCTTGCGCTAAGGCTGCAAGATACCCGGCTCTCTCATGATGGTTGGCTTGAGTCTATTGGGAGTCTCATCCTCAGTAAGCCACCCTCTCGCTGGGGTCCGGGCGATGAACCGAAATTCACTGAGGAAATTGGAGAACTCGGTGAAACATTTCAAAGAATTGAGGCCATGACATTAGCCTTTGGACCGAATCCAAACCCAGGTGCCGTACGAATTGCCTTGACACGGATCGGCGGGGAAGAATACGCTCGCCTAGTGAACCTAACCGCCGAAGAAGAATTCGAACTGAAGGGCGTTGTAGAGAGTCTGGTGGGGCTGTTGCCGACCACTCCTCATATGCGTTTGGCAGTTATCTCTCGTCTTCTATGGCGAGACTTGGGAAACGATGTTTAATTTTGAAGTCAATAAAAGTGTCCAAGACGCTACCGGCAGGCTTCAATGAGCTTTAAGGTCAACGCGCGAACCCTATTGCATCTGGGTGCGGAATTGATAAGTTCTGACGCGGTTGCCCTCTATGAGCTCGTCAAAAACGCCTTTGATGCAGGCTCAAATCGGGTAGCTATTTCGGTTACCATGCGTCTTCCGAAAGAAGCGCTCGATGAACTTCTGGATGAGATTGATGCTGCAATTCGCAATCCTGGCGATCCTCAATTAGGAAAGGCAAAAACCGATGAGCGGTCACTAGAACTACTTCGCTCGAAGGCGATCAGCTTATTAAGTGTGACTACGGTTGATCAGTTTGCTGATGCAGTCAGATTTCAATCTTCGCTGGCATCACTGCGAGCGCACATGTTCCAAGCAAACTCTATTCTGGTCAGCGACACAGGCGAAGGTATGTCCCTTGCCGACCTCAACGGTGCATTTCTAACAATTGGAACTACCAAGCGCAGGCGTGAATTAGATGAAAGACGCTTGTCGGGCTTCCCGCATCAGTCCAAGCCAATTTTGGGTGAAAAGGGAGTTGGCCGGCTATCGTCGATGCGGCTTGGCACTCAATTGAGAGTCGAGTCATGCCAACTCAGTGATAGCAAAGTTAACTTGCTGAACATTGACTGGACAGCATTCTCACATGATTCTGATGAGCTGCTAGAGGACATTCCCGTTCAGGCGGAACCGGGGCCGCCAAAGGAAAACCCCTCGCAGTCCGGAACTAAGATTACTATTTATGGTTTGTCGAGTGACTGGAGCCAGGGGAAGCTTGAAGAAATCGCGAAGGACCAATTTAGCCGCCTTAACGATCCGTTCTCGCAAGTGTCGCGATATCCGATCGATTTGACATTTAATGGCGCTTTAGTTGCGATTCCTCCGTTCACGCGAATGCTCCTCAATGAGGCCCATGCGATTGTCAAGCTTCGTTTTGCGTTGGATGAATCTAAGCCCTCGCTGGAAGATGTAAAGGAAGTTTCCAGCGACGTTCCACACCTTACTGGATCAATTGATTACAGGCTACGCATGCGGAGCCAAGTCATTGATTTGACTGGTATTCATCTTTCGACTGCAGTGAAATCATCGATGGACGTCTTACGTCGCCTTGGGCCGTTTGACATGGAGCTTTACTGGTTCAATCGGCCCTTGCTTGAGGGAATTGACTCGATCGGCAGCAAGCGAGCGATTCAGAGGCTCGTCAATGAGTGGAGCGGTGGTGTCATGGTTTATAGAGATGGCTTCCGCGTTGGCGCATATGGTAGCGGCCCGGATGACTGGCTAGATCTCGACAAAAAAGCCTTATCGTCTGGTGGATTCAAAGTGAATCGCTCCCAAATCATTGGGCGTTTGTCTATCTCGTCGATCGCTAACCCGTTCCTTGTAGATCAAACAAACCGGGAGGGCATCAAAGACTCGCCTGAAAAGTTGGCTCTCGTCAACATCCTGAGGCACGTCGTCGACGGAATCTTTAGACCTTTTCTCAATACCGTTGAGAAAGACGTTCTGGCAAAAGAACCGGTCGACTTTGCAGATGTTATTCAGCGTGTATCAAGCGAGCGAAAGCGAATCAACCTGACCGTCAAGCTTCTATATCAGAGATACCCCTTGGTAAAGGCAGATCAAGAGGTGAGCGGCCAAATTGAGGAAGCTATGAAGACAATCGGCGAAACACTTGTCTACCTTCATCGGCTGGAAGAATCATACGAGAAGGGACGGTCCGAGTTGGTATTGCTCGCCGGCATCGGACTCACGGTCAGTGCGGTTGCCCATGAGTTGAATCGGGCTACCGCAGACGCTCTTGTTTTCCTTGATAAATTACGGAGACAGCAGACCGTTACGCAGCCCTCTTCTGCCCTTGCCCCGCTAGCGGCTCAACTAAAAACACTGGTAACACGCTTGAAAGTCCTTGACCCTTTGGTTACATCGGGAAGGCAAGTAAGAGAATCTGTGGATCTGGCGCAGTGGTTGCCTGAAGTAGTGGAATCTTCCGCTCGGTCGATTAGAGACGACGGAATCAAAGTTGAAGTATTGGTCGACCGAGAACCAGGTGATGAGAGATTCCAGGTCCGGGTCGTGAGGGGTATGATTGTTCAAATTGTCGAAAACTTGCTTTCGAATGCTCATTACTGGCTACGACGTTCTCGCCTGAGTTCGCCCAATTTCGAGCCTCATATTGTGATTCACGTGGATACGCGAAACAAGGCTGTTCTCTTCAGCGACAACGGGCCCGGAGTGGAACCTAGCATGCGCGACACAATATTTCAAGCGTTTGTCACCACCAAGCCGCCAGGTCACGGGAGTGGGCTAGGATTGTTCATCTCAAGAGAGGTCGCCCATTATTGCTCCGCAGAGCTCGCACTTGAGCCAGTTGCTGCGCCAAATATGTCCACCACATTTGCTCTCACATTTTCTCAGGAAAGCCGATGATAAGTTCAGCATCAGTCAAGGATGTTCTTCAGGAATTCAAGATATCCAAAGTAGCCATCATAGATGACGTATTTGATCCGCCTTGGCAGATGCTTTCGCTTGCTGATAAACAGACGCTTTTTGACGAGTTTGGATCACGTTCTGGCGTGATATCCACTTTTAAAGACGCAAACGTTCTGTTCCAAGAGCCAAATGACCTTAACGAACAGGCTTTGGCACTAATTCAAGACGCATCAACAAGAGATGGTGAAGTAGCCGAGTTCTCCCAGTCGATCTTGGGCCTTGTGGAGCTTAAAAAGCAGAATCTGCTTGCTTTGGTTGATCGTCTCAGCGCAGGATTCAAACTAGATGTGACTTGTCTTGGCGCAATACAGGCAACTCAAAATCAACCTACCATTGTTCCGGCTGACTGCAACGTCGTCTTCTTGGACTACGATTTACAGACAGACGCGCCCACGAAGGGAAAGTTGTCTTCCGAACTCTGCGCTAAAATATATGAGCAGTTTCGAAGCGCAGAGGCTGTGCCGCTTGTAATTCTCATATCAACTAACCAGTTCAATGACGCCGATATAGCGGCATTTCGAGACGGTACAAAGCTTCTTAGTGGGATGTTCTACTTCGTCTCTAAGAGTGAGCTTGCCGACGAAGAACAGCTCAACTATCGGCTCGTGGCATTTGCGAAGTCATTGCCAACTGGCCAGGTACTCCAGCGGTTCGTAAGCGTTCTTGAGAGCGGGATGAAAGATGCCGCCGAGAAGGTATTTCAAACGATTCGATCTCTAAGTATTAGCGACTATGCGTATTTAGAGATGATGCATCTTGCAGATGATGGGCAACCGTTAGGCGAGTATTTGATGTGGCTCTTTGGTGCCCAAATTGCCAAAGAGATTTCTGAGGGTCTGGATGTAAAAGACCTAGAGAGAAAGGTAAATAGTCTTGGATTTGAACATCTTCCTCCTGCACAATCGAGACCTACTCCACATCTTGCAACGCTGTATTCGAGTGCCGTAATTAAAGCAGCTGATCCGCTTCCTGATTCGCATGAGTCAAACGATCCGTATTTACAATTTGGTGATCTTTTCCGAAAAGAAAACAACTCCCCGAAGATTTGGCTATGCATCACAGCTCCATGCGATCTTGCATATAGCCTAACAAATCCTAGTGGGCGCCCCTTCCGAAAGGGAAGAAGCATTCTCTTTTTGCCGGGCACGTTGCATCCTATCGAGAAACCTATGACTTCTTTCCAGTCGCGTCAGCCCAGGACAGAATTAGTTCGCCTTGGTAATGCACAGTTCCGGATAATTTGGGACCCGAAAGAAGTGTCGCAATGCGAGTTTGGGAAATTAGCCGAGTGGCAAACCAGCAAGAAAGTAAAGAGAGTTGCCCGACTGCACACTGCTTTTGCTTTGGAGGTTCAGCGTAGCTTCGCAGCTGATATGACGCGCATTGGCATGCCGACCCCACCACCGTTTTATGTCCCTCGTTTGGTGAAGCTTACATGCCTCGGCAGTCATGGGGAGGCCGTCGAATTGACAACCGATGAAAGCCGAGGTGTTTTGATGTCTGGTGGAGGGATAGTTGAAAAGTGCATTCTTGGCGAAGAGTTTATGGACTTACTTCCCGTAATGCTCAATAAAGCCAAGACGTCTCTTGAAGGTTACGGAACGTCTATTGCGGCAGACGAATCACAGGGAGAGGAGTTGAAGGCTAAAGTGGTTGCTGCGCTGAAGAAGTTTGAAGAACTTCACTCTGATACTGAATTCCTGGTTGGATTTCGCGGCCCCTTTGAGGTCCCACCATTGGGCAGGCCCATCGGTTTACTCAATTCTAGCGTCGTCGTTTGCCACGACGCTGACGTTGCAAAGCTTGTTGATTTCGCCGAATACCCATTACGTCTTCATATACTTCCTCCAGAGGGAGAGACTCCACTAGAGAACGGAGAAGCGGTATGAAGAGTGCTTCAGATGTCGCTGAACGGCACGTACTAAGTCTATCTGGCGGTAAGGACAGCGCTGCTCTTGCGATTTACATGCGCGATCGCGTACCAGATATGGAATATATCTTCCATGACACTGATAAGGAATTACCCGAGACGTATGCCTATCTATCTAGGTTAGAAGCAATCTTGGGGAAGGAAGTCAAGAAGACATCGCCAACGGACAGCTTCGATCACTGGCTAACCGTATATGGCGGTATGTTGCCTTCCAACAATCGGCGCTGGTGCACAAAGATGCTAAAATTGAAACCGTTTGAAGCCTATATTGGCGATGATCCGGTTGTCAATTATGTGGGTCTGCGAGCAGATGAAGATCGAATTGGATACATCAGTACAAAGCCTAACATTAGGGCCGTTTATCCTTTTAAAGAAGACGGGTTAGTGCGGGCTGATATAATTCGTATTCTTGAAGATTCGGGACTTGGCCTACCTGAGTATATGGATTGGGGGCGAAGTCGTTCAGGCTGTTTCTTCTGTTTTTATCAGCAAAAGATTGAGTGGGTTCGACTGAAAAACACACATCCAGAACTGTTCGAAGAGGCGAAGGAGTATGAAAGGAAAAGTTTGCTCCAGGGAGTGGACTTCACTTGGTGTCAGAGTGAATCGTTGATCGAGCTGGAGCAGCCTGAGAGAACAGCTAAGATCATAGCTAACTGGGAAACAGCGCAAGAGCGGAAGCGTAAACGCCGTATTAACCTTCCACTGATACAGACGCTCGGTGGCATGGAAGCTAGTGACGACGATCCCCGTGATGGCTGTTTGATTTGTTCTTTGTAGTGATTTAGCCGGGATTCCGCAGTACGACTCAACCGGAGCTTTTGGATGACACTAGGCTACCGGCAGTGAATTTACAGAGTTTTACCTATCGAGTTTGGTGCCGTTCAAGAAGAGCTGTCAGTCGACTTGCTTCAAGACCATAATCGACATTAAGGTCATCTAACCCGAGAGACCGGAGACACTTGCTGGCTTCCAGCATCCTGGCGTAGCCTTTGTGATTCTTTGAGACAAAGCGTTCTTTGAACACGAGAACCTGACGACTTGGTGCTGCTGGGGCGACAAATTCACGAACCTCTAGGCGGCCAAAGTCAATTTTCACTCGAAGTAATTGGGCCGGAAATCGACGTCGTTCGAAGTTGTCATAGAAGGTACAGGTTAGCTTTTGGGACTTAACGTGAATCTTGACAAGATCGGCCTCTCGAACGTCTCCATATAGCTGAGACCCACAACCGACATAGACTCGAAGGATTGCTGGCAGCTCGTCCAAAAGTGACCTGTGGCACGTGAAATGCGCCTCACGTTTGTCAAACCAGCCAAACTCAAGGCTGTTGACTGCGTCTTCTATCAGAGCAGTTTTGCCGGCATTGTAGAGTAACTGGGTGGCAAGCTTCGTTGCTGCTCCGTAGCTGTCGAAGAAAGCCTCTATGCTCAGGCGCAATTCCATTGATAGGCTTCCAAACGGGATCCGTCGGCATCCGAACTGGGCAAGGGCCAAGTAAACGAGCAAATCCTCCTGACGTCTTGCCCTAGCTTGCTGAAAAGCAGCCTCGCCGTACCGGCCAACCAAAAGAGCATGCGCTGCACGAAGCGAGCCACAAGCCTTCTTTACTTCATCTGACCGGCAATACTCGTGTGCCTTGGGTAGCCGCCCAAGGTCAATCAATTGAGCCCAGAATTCGTCAAGCAACTCCGAATTCTCGGCGTATACGTCTCGCTTTGCACGGGATCGTGGGAGTGATCTTAGGGTTCGCGCTACTTCATCCCAGTCGATGGGCCTTCTGCTACGCCGTGCCAGGAAGTCTTCGCGAGGTGCTAAATCACGAAATACAACGAACATTCCCAGACCCAGAGGTACTGCGGCAATTCCAAGTGCCTCTTCGATCAGAACTTGAAGTTCAGTGTGGTCGAAGAACTTTTGAAATGTGTTCCGCTGGGTGATAACACCATCGCCAAATTCTCTGGCTCGATCGCAAGATAGGCTTCCCTTAGTCAGGCCTGTGACTACCAATGCGGAGCGCGTGAGGCCCCACGCATTGACAAGTACTTCGATGCGCTCAGCCGGGTCTTCTATAACATTGAGGACGTAGCCCAGGTTAACGGTGTCCGCAGGAGTCTTAGATCCGCTTGGCCGATGGACGGGGTCCCAACCGGTTGATTCAAACCCCATTGCTTGTAAGGCATCGACATCTTGGCCCTGTCCACACCCGAAGTCCAGAAAGGTCTTTGATGGATGGATCAAGCCACTTTCTAGCGCTGCCTTGACCGGACGAGAAAGATCCGTTCTGACGATTGCTGTTCTATGACGAGCAATAGGTGTGGCTGCTGCCCCAATAGGAGCCGTGACCGTGGCATTTGTATCCTTAGTTAGGCAGTGACCATCATAGGTAAGGCCCGATGCAGTTAGCAGTCGCTGCCAGTTCTGTCGAAAACCGATTGTGCTGATGTCGGCGTATAGGCCGGCTTCTTCTTCCTGCCGGGTAAGTGCCGCAAAAGCTGCATGGTTTGTGTGAGATGATGGAAGAAAAGTTTCCTTTCGATGCAGAATCGGCGGATTTGATCTCTCCCCAAATTCTTGTCGTTTCACCCGCCCCGTTGCCAGATCGACTAACACTGCGGACGTGAGTGCGGGGTGCGGCAACTCCCAGAATTCCGGATAACTCAGTAAGGATATGCTGAACGACTCAGTGTTGAACTTGACGATGTTGAATTCAGTGCCAATGGAATGTAGTTGGGACACCCTTTCTACAATGGAGGAAAGCTCCTTACTGGCGTGATCAATGAACTCTCGTACCACGTACGTAGCTGTAGGCAACCGTTTTCCGAACGGCAATTCCTTGACCGCTTGTTCGAATTCGCGTCGTGTCATTGTCCTACCTCAAGAATCCACAGTTAACCGGAGTGGCGTCACCGGCGCCACTCTTTTTACTTGTGAAATACGAAAAGCCCTAGCAACTGCCAGGGCTGGTAAGACCAGAGGACAACACCATAGCGGTGCTAATAGTCTTCTGGCAAAAGAATCGTGGTTACCGATCGATCCCACTCTGTAATGATCCAAAGCCTCGTTCCATTTCGGTCCGTGTAGGCTGAGAGTAGCCTCAACCCTTCTCTCAGAGCCTCTGCATTCGCATCCTTGTCGTCATCATCGAGATCTCCCCAATCTCCCTGTTCATGCCTATTGAGGCATGAAACAGCGTCCTCCGAATTTAAACTAGCCTGAGCATTCGCCGTAATAACTGTCCGCCCGAGAGCGAATCGTCGTGCCATATGAACTGACCTCCCAAGCGGTGACCGCTCGACCATTCCATCGAAGCAAGTCAGCGCCGGGTCGTCAACTTTTGAGTATTCGTTGCACAAACATTTAGGGACACCTAAAGATCGGGGATGGATTCGAGAACACGAACGTCTAGCCAGGCATTCTGTGATCGGGTCGAAAAGTGTTGAAGAGTTCGCCTCGTGTTCTGAACCACGCGAAGGTGCTGGACGAGACGAGGCTAAGTACGGTGACGGAGCACAGCTAAATGGCAGGACAATCTGAGAATCAAACAAACGAATTGGGTTCGCCGGAAGTTCAGTTGCTTCTGACGGTCTCTCAGGTCTGCAAATTGCTGAACCGAAGCCGCGCCCGCGTTTACGAGATGGTCCATATGCATGAACTTGGGCACCTGCGGGACGGTCGGAGCGTTCTGATTCCGCGCGACGCGCTCGATGAATGGATACGACGAAAACGGCGTCAAACAGGATGCTAGCGATCCGCCTAGGTGATGACCTTCCAACCCTCCGACAGGCGCTTTCGCGCGTCCTGAAAGGCTACGCTGGTGACGACCGTGTAGACAGCGTTGGTGAGCCCGCCTTCGTGACCTAGCAATTCTTCTCGGGTCGCTTGAGCTAAGCCGATTTCGTTGGTATAGCTCGCGAATGAGTTACGCGTATCGCGAAAATCGATCTCCCCAAAAATGTTCGGTAGGCGTAGCGCTGGATTCCTTCGCGCGGCCTCAACCAGAGGATTGCATGGCCAGCCTGGTCGCTTGGGAACTTCCGGCCAACCGGTCTCAGGTTTTTTCAGCGGTGCAAGTGTGGCTATCTCGTTCAAGCGCCCTTTGAGGGTGCTCCAAGCTGTTCGAAACCGGTTCATCTCCTTGATCGTGCCATGCTCACTCGGCCACATTAGGTCCCAAGCGGCACCCTTAACGCCAGCTCTCTTGTAGATCGGTCGAAGGATTGCCGCAAGTTGGTCTGACATCGGTACAACTCGCGACTTGTCATGACCGGGAACACCCCGTTTCGGAAGGTTCATGGCCTGTCGGAGAACCGATCCAACTTCAAGGCGAGTTCTTGGGTCAATTGCGCGGCTGGTTCGCCGCATGGCTCGATCGACGAGGATCGCTCCGTTGTCGAAGTCAAGCTGGTCGCGGCACAAGACCAATGATTCACCCTCTCGAAGACCAGCCAACAGGCTTGTTTGGAACATGACGGTTACCCATTCCGTACACAAGCCTTCCTCGACCAATCGCGAACACGCATGGGTGATCGCTGCAAAGTATTGGCTCTCAATTGTGACCTTGGCTCGGGGGGGAGAGGCGGTGAAATCGAGGTTAGCGAAGGGATTCTTGCGATCTTCGTAGATTGGCGAAAAGCTGCCGATGCTTTCAAACAAGGCGTGGAGATCGGTCCGCACCTTCTCGAACTGGGCAAGGCCTAGGCTGCCGGCTCTCCCTTGGCTTATCCGGGCTTCGATATCCGTGATCCACTCTTGAGCGGCTCGACCGGTTACTTGCGACAATGCGCAGCCGCCCCACTCCGGCTCAATGTAGAGCCGCCAACGTGTCTCCTTACCGTCCTTTGTCCGCTCACCGATCCGCTTCTGTCGCTGGGTCGTTACGAACTCGTAGAGTGCCGTTACGGTTGGCTCGCCCTGGCGAACCGAATGCACCCTGCCCCGCTCATCCGGGCGCAAGCTTTTGATATAGTCGAGCGCTTCTTTTGGAGTGCCAAACCCTTTGACGGGATACTTGACAAGCTTGCCATGCTCATCGCGTCGCACTTGTCCGATCCATTTACCGTCCGGAAACTTGGCGCTGACGTGGCAAGCCATCTCGGAATGAAAGATCGTTTCTCCCTTTCGGAGGTCACGCCGAATACGCTCAGGTAGGTCTTTTTTGGGCAAAGTTTGGGCAATTCGGCTCATGACGTGATACAGAATATCACAAGCTCTGCCCAAACTTTGCCCAAACTTTTGGTTGACCACCTCTTGGAGTCGTCGGATTCGCTCTCAACTGAGGTGATTTAGGTTCAAATTCTTGGCGGCCTCGGAGGGACTCGAACCCCCGGCGCCCTCCTTAGGACGGAGGCGCTCTATCCCCTGAGCTACGAGGCCGAGACTCTATTATATCTGCTCCCTCACGGAGAGGATCGCGGGGCTATGCCGCCTGGGCCGTTGGCCGCTGCTTCTAACGCGAGCCTGTCTTCGCTAGGATATCGGATATCGGCAGAGCCTTGGCGTAGAGCCAGCCTTGGGCTTGTTGGACGCCGTGGTCCTTTAAGAACTGAGCTTGCTCCTCGGTCTCCACGCCTTCTGCGATCATTTGGATGTTTAGGTGTCTCGCCATCGAGATGATATGGTAGATCACGCGTTTGGTGGCGGCGTGGGTGCCGATCGTGTCGACAAAGGACTTATCGATCTTGAGATAGTCGACCTCGAGCGAGTTCAAATACGAGAGGCTGGAGTAGCCGGTGCCGAAGTCGTCGATCGCCACCGTCATTCCTAGCCCGCGAATCGACTGGATCGTCTCTCTGCCCTTCGGCGTGCACACGATTCCCCGCTCGGTGATCTCCACGACGATCGAAGACGGATGGAGGCCGTTTGCCGTGACGAGGTCCCGTAGGCGGGAAACGATCGTCGGAGATTCAAGGTCGGCAGTCGCAAAGTTGATGCCGAGATGAAAATCCGGGCGCCCGTTTAAGACTTCCTTGAAGTCGTGAAAAGCCATTTCGATCACATATTCGGTCAGTTGGGTAATCAAGCCGGAGTTCTCCGCCGCCGGAATAAACAGGTCCGGACCGATGAATTGGCCATCTTTGCGACGCCAGCGAAGCAGGGCCTCGGCGCCACACCACTCGCCGCTCTGCAAGTCGACGATCGGCTGATATAGCAGATAGAACTCGCGGTTCCTCAGTGCCGCCTTGATAACGGCGGGCAGCGACTGCTGCCGACGAGCGAAGAGGGCCATTGCCAGAGTCAGGAGGAGCCCCACTAGCACGCCGGGCGGCACGAGAATCAGCGCGAACCGGCGAAAGTGAGCATCGACCTCAGACGCGGGCGAAGTCGAGTACGCCACAAAGTCGCCACTCTTCGAGCGACGAAGCGACACCAAGAGATTCCCGTCGAACAGGTCCAGGCTGTACCGGCTTCCGAGCTGCCGCCGCCAGTCCGGGTTGAACCGACCGCGCTGGAGGATTGCCTTTCCGCTGCTGAACCCGAAGAGACCCATCATCGACTTTGAGGTCTCGGAGGCGATGTCGAAGACCAAGTCAGGATGCACCACGGCGGTGAATCCTTCCATAGTGGTCACGAGGAGATACTTCTTGCCAGGCGCGAACGGCAGCTCGACTCCGACGCGCATGTCGGCATTCCCCGTGCCGCGATAGCTAACCGGCCCGACCGGGATCCCTTCTCCGTAGGAACCAAGCGACGAGCAGATCAGCCGGTCGTTCTTGACGTACCCAACCATTTGAAGCTGGCTCGACCCAATGTCCAGTTCGCGCATCGTCGCGATGGCCTCCGGAGAGGTGGGATTCGCGCTGAACCTAATCAGCTTTGCCCGCAATTGAAGGAGTTGGAGCCGGGTCTCTTCCGCCCTCCGCAGGATGTCCATGGCGACAGCCCCGTCGCGGATCGTCTCTTCCTGCAAGCTCTGAAGCCTTGCGAGGTGAACGGCGAAGGCAACCGGAATCGAGATCGCGAGGACCACGGCAAGGATCGACAGTCCCACACGCAGGAGCCTTTTCAAAGCCCTGACCTTCGAGTTGGTTGTAGCGGGCGATCGTTCGTCATGGCCCCAATCCTCACGGGGTGCACGCAGGATACGATAAGTTGCAGAAGATTACAATAGAGTCGCCCAAGTTCACCGGCTCAACAGCCGTTTAGTTAGGTGCATCCAGATTGGGCGGACTGGTGAGTCCGCGGACCACACGCAGACGCGGCGTCTGCGCTCCAAGGGGCCCCCGTCTCTCCCCTAGCGCGAAGCGCGACCCGCCCGCGCGAAGCGCACCCGCCTCTCCCCCTACCGTAACGACCCGCCAGCGCAAAGCGCCAAAGTATTAGTGAACTAATACACCGATGCTTTGCGTCATCGAAATATGCGGATCTATATTTCGCCTCGGGATGGCGTTCCGATCTATTTGCAGGTGGTGCAGCAGGTGCGGCGGCTGGTGGCTTCGGGGGAGTTGATGCCGGGGGACGAGTTACCGAGCATTCGCAGCCTGGCCGACCAGTTGGTGGTGAACCCGAATACGGTCGCACACGCTTACCGCGAGTTAGAGTCGGCGGGCATCGTAACGACCAGCCGGGGATTGGGGACCTATGTGACTGAGACCAGCCAGTCGACGGCGCATGCAGAGCGGCGAGCGGTGCTGGGCGAAAGGATCGATGCGCTGGTTCTGGAAAGCCGCCAAATGCGAATTCCGTTCGATGAGGTCCTCGAAATGATGCATGAGCGCGAGGCGGCTTTCCGGGCAGGCGACGAATTGACAGGGGAGGGATCGGAGGTGATCTGTGGCTGAAAACATTCTCGAAGTACGCGACTTGGTGCGAACCTACGGACGTCACCGGGCACTCGACGGCGTGAGCCTGAGCCTCGAACAAGGGACGGTGCTCGGGTTGGTGGGCCAAAACGGCGCCGGCAAAACCACGCTGATCAAGCACCTGCTCGGGCTCCTACGTGCGGAAAGCGGAAGCGTCCGAGTCTTCGGCAAAGACCCGGTGGCAGATCCGCCCGGCGTGCTTTCCCGGATCGGATACCTCTCCGAAGAGGGGGATCTTCCGCTTTGGATGAAAGTCGAGGAACTGGTACGGTACTCGGCGGCGTTCTACCCCGGCTGGGATCCCAAGTATGCGGAGAAGCTGCAGCGCGAGTTCGGCCTCTCGTCCGACTCCAAGCTAGGGTCGCTCTCGAAGGGGCAGCGGGCAAGGGCGGGGCTGCTGGTCGCGCTGGCGTTCAGACCGGATCTGCTCCTACTCGACGAACCGAGTTCGGGTCTGGACCCGGTGGTGCGGCGCGACATCCTCGGCGCCATCATTCGCACGATCGCCGACGAAGGGCGGACGGTCCTGTTTTCGTCCCACCTGCTGTCGGAAGTCGAACAGGTCTCGGACAGAGTGGTCATGGTGCAAGCCGGACGCGTCGTACTCGACGATAACTTGGCCCGGATCAAGCAGACCCACCACCGGATCGACATGCTGTTCCAGGAGGAGCGACCGAATGCGCCCACGCTGGAAGGCGCCCTCGGCTGGGAAGGAAGCGGAAAGAACTGGTCGGCGCTTTGGTGCGGCGAGCCTGCCCAACTCGAAGCGGCGATGGCGCTGATCGGGGGCAAAGTGGTGGGCAAAGTCGGAGTAAGCCTGGACGACATCTTCGTGGCCCACGCGGGCGGAGCCGGGAGATGAACTCGGGCGTCGCCGTTCTCGGCATGATGCTGCACCGGTATCGCCGGCTGTACATTCTCTTTCCGGCCTACTTAGCCGCGCTCGTCGCTCTCGCCCAGCTACCCAAGATTTGGGTTCCCGAGCCGGTGGCGGGAATTCTCTGCCTTCCGTTCGCGTTCGGTTTGTTGGCGACCGTGTTCGGGTTCGTCAACGTGGAAGCCGATATCGCCTCGCCGGCGTCGGCCTGTTCGCCGTGGCTGCTTCGGATGCCGGTGAAAACGACGACGCTGGCGTTCTGGCCGATCGTCGCGGCCGCGCTATGGTCGTCGGGCGCCTGGATCGTGTTCGCGACGCTGTACCTGAGGCCGAGGGGGATCGTCGCGCCGATCTGGTGGCCGGCGGCAATGTGCACAGCCCTCGCCCTGAATCTGCAGGCGCTTCTGTGGGCGCCGGTTCGCCGGGGCAGCGTGAGGCTGATCGTGGCGATCACGATGACCATGAGCATCGGCGTGTTCGGCTTCGTGGCGATCTCATCGGGGTGGACGGCCGAGCAGATCGTCGAGGTGTACGCGATCGTGGCGGCGGGCTCGGCGCTTGGCGGTTGGTACGGCTTAGCGAGAGCGCGAACTTCGCCGCCGACGGGACTCGCCAAAGGCGCGTCGAGCGCCGCAATCGGCGAGGAAGTGTTCATCCGAAAGCCGCGAAAGCCGTTTCGGTCGCCCCAAACCGCGCAATTCTGGCTCGAATGGCGTCGCCAAGGCCGGCTGCTGCCGATGCTCACCGGCCTCGGCCTACTGGCGATCTCGCTTCCCCTGTTCTTCTCCCACGATATGGAATTCATCGGAGGGCCAAAGAATCTCAAGGTCAATATCTGGATGCAGACGGCGATGCCGCTCATTCCGTGGATTCCCCTGCTGTTCGCATCCGTGATCGGTCTGGGCGCGCGTCCTGCCGACCTGCGAGGCGCCGACGGCGTATACCACCTGTATCATGCGACGCGCCCATTAAGCGCGTCCGACCTCTATCGGTCAAAGATTCTGTCGATCACGGTGGGCGTGCTCGTGACGGGATTGATGACGATGCTCACGATGCTCGCGTGGCTTTGGATTCCCGCGATGACCGGGGACAAAGAAATGCCGTACGTCCGCATCGTCTTCGAATCGTTCCACTGGCGAGAATGGACGATCTTCGTAGGGATGCTGATCACTCTGACGTCATGGGTGTGGCGGAATCAAACGGTCGGAGCCTTCGTGGATTACATCCCCTCACGCAAGTGGGCGACTGCCTATCCATACGCCGTGCTGATAACGGGCGCGCTGCTGTTCGCGATGCTCGGCATCAAGGGCCAATTCCTTCAGGAGCCGCGAAGTGTGCCGGACCTTTCCGTTGCGCTCGGGTTTATCATCGTCGCCAAGCTAGGCCTGGCAATCTGGTTCGCTGTGAAACTCGTGGCCGTGCGTGCGTCGTTGAAGGCCGATCTGATTTGGGCCGCTGCGCGCTGGGTTTTGGTCGCCGGCATCGCGTCGACGACGTTGGGTTGGATCGATTGGGAACTCCCGGCTAAGTCCCTCCCCGTGTTCTTTCAGCACCCCGTCCCGGAGTTGCTAGGGATCGTCTTGGTCCCACTCGCCAGGCCATTCGCGGCGAGGATGGCGTTGGAGTACGGCAGACACCGCTAGTCGCGGAAGCGGGGGGCGCGTCGCGCTGGGGGAGGATTACGATTGGGTGGGGACTGGATGGCGAGTTATACTGTTGATGTCAAACTCTGACAAAGAAGGCCGTCAAGGGAACTGATTTGGGTAGGCGCTTGTCTAGCAAGGGCCACCCTCCGGGAGCCAGTGCAAATGTGCCCAAGAAAAACTTAAATACCAAACCAACCGCCTCCACCTCCGAAGCGCCCACAGACGAATCTACAACTTCAACGAAGACATGCCTTGTCGTAGGTATCGGCGCCTCTGCCGGCGGGTTGGAAGCGTTCTCCCAACTGCTTCGCGCTCTTCCTGCCGATACGGGGATGGCATTCGTGCTAGTGCAGCATCTGGCGGCCGCCCGCTCCAGTATTTTGGCGGATATCCTTTCGCGCGAAACGAAGATGCCGGTAAGGGAAGTCGGCGCCGATCCCAATGCCGAGTGCAGCGTTGAGGCGAACCATGTTTACGTGATCCCTCCCGGTCAAGCGATGAAGATCGCGGGCGGCAAATTGAATCTCTTCGAGCGGGAGGCAAAGGGCCAGCCGCGAGTGATCGACCAGTTCTTTAGTTCCCTCGCCGAAGACCAAGGCCACCTGGCGATTGGCGTCATCCTTTCGGGAACGGCCAACGATGGCACCATTGGACTTGAGGAGATCAAGGCGGCGGGAGGGATCACCTTCGCGCAAGACAATTCAGCCCAATTTGAGGGAATGCCGAGGAGTGCGGTCGACTCCGGGTGCATCGATTACGAACTCTCTCCGGCCAAAATTGCGGCCGAAATTGCCCACATCGCCTCGCACCCTTTTGTCGCTTTCGATGCCAACGAAATAGAAGAGGAGGCGAAGCACCGAAAATCGGATATCGCCCCGATTCTTTCCATTCTGCAGAACGCTGTCGGCGTCGACTTCACTCGTTACCAGCCCAATACGCTTCATAGACGGATCAAGCGGCGGATGATTCTTGTTAAGGCCGGCGGACTGCGGGACTATATGAAGATCTTGAGAGAGAAGCCCGACGAGGTGCAAGCTCTCTATCAGGACGTTTTGATAAACGTTACAAGCTTTTTTCGAGATTCCGAGACTTTCGAAACGCTGAAGATAGAAACGCTCCCTAAGTTGATCAAGGGTCGTACGACCGATGAACCGGTGCGAATCTGGGTTGTCGGATGCTCCACGGGAGAAGAGGCGTACTCGCTTGCGATTCTCTTTTCCGAGGTGGCCGGAACTTCCAAGAGCCAAGTTCGAGCTCAGATTTTCGCAACCGATCTCAGCGCGGCAAACGTCGAAAGGGCACGGGCAGGAGTGTTTTCAAAGCAAAGGCTGCAGGATATGAAACCGGAGCGCGTCCAACGCTACTTCGTCGCGGATAACGGCGCTTATCGAATCTCTAAATCCATTCGCGAAATGTGCGTCTTCGCAAAGCACAACGTGATTACCGACCCGCCTTTTTCTCGGATGGACTTGGTAAGTTGCCGAAACTTATTGATCTACTTAAAGCCGGACATGCAGCAGCGGGTCCTCAAGACTCTGCACTTTTCGCTCCTCCCCCACGGATGCCTTGTACTCGGCAGTTCGGAAACGGTTACCCCAGCCCGCGAGTTCTTTAGCACAACCGACGCGAAGCACAAGATCTTCGCGAAAGGACCGGGAACTTCGCAACAGCCCCCTCTGATCGAGGGAAGACGAATATCTCAAAGAAGCCCGGCAAAGGACCCGACAAACCAAGCCTTTAGTATTAACGCCAATGGCCAGCACGAAAAATACAATGCCCTTGACGTGCATCGAGAGGCCGAGCGGCTTCTCCTTGCCAAGTTCGCTCCTCCCGGCGTGCTTGTCAACCGGGAGTTGGAGATTCTGCAGTTCAGAGGCGAAACCGGTCCTTTTCTGACTCCTTCTCCGGGCCGCGCGAGCCTCAGCTTGCTCAAGATGACTCGCGAAGGCCTTACGGTTCCGATTCGTGCGTCGATTCAGCGAGCCAGGAAAGAGAATGGACCTGTCCGAGAGGAGCACATTCCATTCAAATCGACCGACGGCCGCCGGCAGGTTACGGTCGAGGTCGTTCCCGTGAAGGGCCCCACTGCCACAGACGGCGGATTTCTTGTTTTATTCGTGGAAGATCCACCGGCTGAAAGGTCCGAGACGCCAAAGTCGGCTGGCAGCCGATACGAGCAGGAGACTACAGAGGCTCAAATTGCCAGAATAGAACAGGAACTGGCCACTACCCGCGAATACCTGCAGTCCATTATCGAGCAGGAAGAAGCGACGAACGAAGAACTGCAATCCGCAAACGAAGAAGCGCAGTCGTCCAACGAAGAACTGCAAAGCATTAACGAAGAGTTGGAAACCTCAAAAGAAGAGATCCAGTCGAGCAACGAAGAGTTAATTACGGTCAACGACGAACTGCAGAATCGCAATCTCGAGGTAAGCCAGATCAACAACGATTTGGTAAATTTGATTGGCAGCGTCAACACTGCGATCGTCATGGTCGGTTTAGATCTGACTATTCGCAGATTTAGCCCCCTGGCGGAGAAGCTGCTCAACGTGATCCCTTCGGATATTGGACGCCCGATCACCAACCTCAGGATGAATTTTGAAGTCCCAGAGTTGGACAAGCTTCTGCTTGAAGTCATCGACACGATCAGCCCAAAGGAAATCGATGTTCGCGATTCGAATGGTCGCTGGTTCTCCTTGCGCATTCGTCCGTATGTGACGTTGGACAAGAAAGTCGACGGGGCGGTCATGATGCTCATCGATATCGATGCAATCAAACGAGCCCGAGACTACGCCGAAAGCATCGTGCAGACCGTCCATCAGCCGATCGTGATTCTCGATGACAAACTCTGCGTCAAAACCGCCAACCGTGCCTTCTACGAGACCTTTAACACGACGGATCTTGAGACGGAAGGCTGTCCTCTTCTGGAAACCGGCGGTGAAAGGTGGAACACTCCCAAGCTTCGGCGAACTCTAGAAAATGTCCTTCCCGGCAACGCCTCCTTTGAGAATCTAGTAGTGGACTGCAGATTTAGACGCATCGGTAAGAGAATAATGTCGTTCAGTGGCCGCAAGCTTGTCGCACCGGGCGGAGACTATGTGTCGATTCTCCTGGCAATCGAAGATGTCACCCAGACCAGACAGGAAGTTGCCAAGCTCGCGGCCAAGGAACAGCACTATCGCGCAACGCTTGAGACGAGCGTTGCGGAGCGAACTCTTGAGCTAGACACGGCCATTCGCGAACTAGAAGGGTTCAACTACACAGTTGCTCACGACCTCAGAACCCCACTTCGCGCAATCATCTTTAACAGTACCGCTCTTCTGGAGCAGTTGGAAGCGAGCCTAACCGACGAGCAGCAGTCGATGTTGAAATCGCAATCAAGAAATGCAAAGCGGCTCGCAGCTCTCATCGACGATCTCCTGAAATTCTCTCGCTTATCCAGGTCGCCGGTGGCGAGGAAAACGATCGACGTAACCGAGCTGTCTCAAAGGGTCGCCGAAGAAGCTTTCGAAGGTGGCCTTCCTTGTATCTCAAACATAATCGTGCAGTCTGGAATGACGGCAAAGGCCGATGAAACACTGTTCAGGATGGTAGTCGCCAATTTGCTGGAGAACGCATGCAAGTTTTCACCCAAGGGCGGAAAAATCACAGTCGGCAGTTCGAATCACGATGGTCGAACGATTTACTTTGTGGAGGATGAAGGGATCGGCTTCGACATGGCCTATGCCGAGCAGATCTTTATGCCGTTTGAGCGGTTGCACCTTACCGAGGAATATCCCGGCACGGGCATCGGTCTCGCTACCGTTAAACGCATCGTAGAACGACATGGCGGTCGAATTTGGGCCGACTCGCAGGAGGGAAAAGGGGCAACGTTCTATTTCACGATTGCGTCTGATGGGAAAAAGCCGGAAGATAAAAGGCCCAAACGTACGTCAGCGGCTGCAAACGCTTGACTTAATGTATTTTTCCGCCACTTGGCAAAGGGCTCGGCAGTATTCATCCCAATCGATCGGCTTTCGAATATATTCGTTTGCGCCGTACTCCTTAGCCCTCGCAATGTCCTTCGGGTCGTCCGAAGAAGTCAGGACCGCAATTGGGATTGCCTTTGCTCCTACGTCTTGGCGG